>ENA-ORNG01000759-ORNG01000759.1-human-gut-metagenome-genome-assembly--contig:-NODE-759-length-26606-cov-6.713570_pt1 | contig 26606 bp, 24 predicted proteins | sample MGYA00242113_ERZ509018 | MGnify/ENA primary metagenome ERZ509018 (study PRJEB26280, sample SAMEA2338711) | human gut metagenome | biome: human gut; feature: human-associated habitat; material: faeces... | reverse complement strand
TCAGCCGATGTAATGTAGTAGGTAGCGTAAACCACCCTTTATACAGTAACTCCCAGAAAACCCTGCTGAACAAATACGCTGCCGAACACGGGTTTCGGAATATCCAATTCTTTATAGACGACGGATATTCTGGAACCAGCTTCCAGAGGCCGGGGTTCCAGGAGATGATGCGATATGTGGAGGATTACAGCGTATCCGCTGTGATTGTCAAAGACCTGTCCCGGCTGGGAAGGGAGTATTCCTACATGGGGCGGCTTCAGGATTTCATCTTTCCTGCCTATGACGTCCGCTTTATCGCCATCAACGACGATGTAGACAGCGCCAAAGGGGAAAATGATTTTGCGGTATTCAAAAATGTATTCAACGACTACTACGCCAAGGATACCAGCAAGAAAATCCGGGCGGTGGTAAAAATGCGGGGCGAAGCCGGGGAACATCTTGCCAGCAACCCGCCTTATGGTTACATAAAAGACCCGCAGGACAAAAAGAAATGGATTGTGGATGAAGAAGCGGCAAAGGTGGTGCGGCGTATCTTTAACCTCTGTATTGCGGGGAAAGGACCCATGCAGATCGCCAAAATCCTCACAGCCGACAAGGTGCTGACCGTCACCGCCTATCACGCCAGGCAAAAGGGCTGGGCCATGCCGGAGAACCTATACCGTTGGAATACCAACGCCGTGCTTAGAATTTTGGAGCGGCGGGAGTACACGGGCTGTACCGTGAACTTCAAGACCTATACCAAGTCCCTGAAATTCAAAAAGCGGATGGAAAACCCGGTTGAGAACCAGCGCATTTTTGAGGACACCCAGCCCGCCATCATTGAGAAGGGACAGTGGGAACGGGTACAGGAACTGCGGAAGAACAAACGCAGGCCGACAAAGACAGGAAGAACCAGCATGTTCTCCGGTCTTCTCTACTGCGCCGACTGCGGAGCCAAGCTGTACTTCTGCACCTGCAAGAGCTACAAGGACGACAGCCAGAATCATTTCGTCTGCTCCAATTACAAGAGCAACACCGGCTCCTGCAAAATCCACTATATCCGGGAACAGGTGCTTTGCCGAATTGTGCTGGAAACCATACGGCAGACATTGAGTTATGTCCGTATGTTTCGGAAGGATTTCAAACTGGAAATGCTGGCGCAGGACGAGGAAAGCCGCAAGGCGGAACTGGCAGAAAAGCAGAAAGCCCTCTCCGGGGCGAAGAAGCGGATGGAGGATTTGGACCGGATTGTCCAGCACATCTATGAGGACAATGTGCTTGGCAAGCTGTCTGACAGCCGGTACTTAAAATTATCCCGCCAATACGAGAAGGAGCAGACAGAGATTGAACAGCTTGCCGCCGTATTGGAACGGGAAATTGAAGCACAGGCCGGGCAGGTTTCCGATGTGAACGAGTTTCTGAAGCTGGTGGACAAGCACCTGGATATTCCAGAACTTGACGCCGCCATCCTCAATGAACTTGTGAGCAAGATTGTGGTACACAGTCCGGTAAAGGAGAATGGAAGAAAGCAGGTGCGAATCGACCTGTATTTCACCTATGTGGGGCAAATCCGCATTCCTTTGAAGATTGGAAGGGAGTCCCTAAATGAATCGGAACCGGCGTGACCTAACACGCCGGTTCCTACCAAAATTCTTTTTACTTCCTTATGGGACGCTGCCTAACGGCCGGGGGCCTTTGCCTGCCGCGCGTGCGATCACAGCCCGCCCCACGTACATGCGCGCGGCATCGACCGACCCGCGCCGGAGGCGACTGAGGGGGCGCGGTTGACGGGGGCGGGTGCCGTGGAATGTACGGCGCGGTGGACGTAGGAGCGGCGCATCGGGGTCGATGCGCCCTGCGATGGATGGGTGCGGCGCCGTGAGGCGGGCGGTCGACCGACGTCCGCCCGGGCGTGGGTCGACCGGACGCCCACGGCGATGCGTGCGTCCGACACGGGCGCCAAGCGCAAGTGGGAGAGGCGGGCGGGGCCACCAGCGTCCGTGCGTCGGTACGGCCCCAAAAGCGCCTTTCTTTGGGCAAGACCAAAGAAATGGGGTGGATTTTCCAGCACACGGCAACGACGCCCGCGGTCAGGCCTTCGCCTCCGGCGGGGCGGGTTGGGGGGTCAGGTAGCGGTGCTTCAGGTAGGAGTCCACGTGGAAGGAGTATTGCAGCTTGAACATCAGCGCGCTGTCCGAAAAGTCCAGGCCGTAGAGCTCCGATATCTGCTGTATGCGGTAATTCACCGTGTTCCGGTGCAGGAACATGAGCTCCGCCGTCCGGTTCTTGCTGAAGCCCGTCAGAGTGTAGGTCATGAGCGTGTCGTACAGCTGGGTGTTTTTCTCTGCGTCGTATTTCTCCAGCTCCGAGAGCAGGGGGTGCTTGGCATATTCAAGCATGGACTTGTCCTCCACGCCGTCCAGCATGAGGTAAAAGGCGCAGTCCGAGTAGAGGAAAACGCCGCTCACGTTGTTCTGGCGTTTGGCAAAGCCCGCGGTCTGGGCCGCCTGGCGGTAATAGACGGCGAAACGCTCGGGCCGGGTGAACATATTGCTGATGCCCACGAGCACCCCGTTTTCTGCGGCCAGGCGGCGCAGCTGCGACATGAGCTCCTCCGGCACGCTCCCTAAACGGTCGGATTCCAGCAGCGCCACAATGGTCCCCTTCTGGTAGAGCTTGGGCGAGTTCGGCAGGATGGCGGAGACCGCTGGCATCAGCACGTCGTGCAGAAACTCGCTTTCCCGAAAATAGCTGGGCCGCAGGACGGCGGCCAGCATATAGGGCGGGAAGCTCAGGTTCGCCACGCTTATGCGCTGCACCGCCTCCTCCTCGCTCGCGCCCTTTATGAGGTCGGCCAGAATGTTCTGGTGCATGTTGAAGCGGTAACTGCTGTAGCTGCGGCTGCCCAGGAGGTTCGTCAGCAGCCGCTTGGCGATGAGGGACATGAACCTGTCGCTGAACTCCGGGAACTCGCCCTTGTAGTTGCCCATTAAGGCGTAGGCGATGATCTCGCCGTTATAGATGACGCGGATGGTCTTTATGAAAAGCTGCAGCCGGTCGCAGTAGAGGATGAAGGGCTGCGGCGAAATGCTCATGTTGTGCTTTTCGCGGTAGGAGAGGATGTACTCGATGAGGTACTTGTCGAGGTAGCCGACCTCGACGCTGTGCAGCCAGTGCGGGTGGTTCACGCGGAAGGGCTTGGAATAGGCCAGGACCTTGCCCGAGATGTCGATAGCCAGCATCTGGCAGTCGGTGTCCTTCGCGAAGGCGCAGAAGACAGAGGAGAGGTCCTCGTCGGACAGGAGTATGTAGATGAGGTCGGAGTAGAGCTTCTGCTGCTTTATGGAGTTGCCGAAAAGCGAGAGCAGATAGCAGACCGCCTCTGCGGAGGAGGCGTCCGGGATCAGGACCAGGTTGCCGTCACAGGCGCCGAGCCGCGTCTGGGCGGCGGAGGTCGGCTCGCCCACGCAGACCACGTTCATGGGCAGGTTCCCGGCCCCGGCCAGCTGCCCCGGCGTGAAAACACACAGGCAGTCCACCGCGGCGGGCTGCTTTGCAGCGTCATAGAGAGTCACGTCCGAGATCTCGCAGTCCAGCCGTACTTCGCAGCTGCTGCCAGGGTATTTTTCAGTGAGTAATTTTGCCAAAGATGAAAACAGCATATCTGCCAGTCTTCGCCCCTTTCGTCAAAAAGTTTGTCCAACAAACGACCTTTGACATCTAGTATAAACGATTTGTGCAATTTTTCACAACTGCATCATGCACAAAATACCCGGGGGAGATTATTCCCCGTGACAATGCATCGCGCACAACGCGGCCCGGAACGGGGGAAAAACCCCGCCGCCCGCGGGGGGATTGTGCACGGCGCATTGTTTTACATGCACGTTTTTCCATTGCTGACATGTACGCGCCCTCCGATTTTATGTAAGATGTATTCAGCAAAGCAGGCGCGGACGGCCCCACTACACCGATGCCCCGACTGCGGAGCGCAGCCACAATAAGCATGAACACGAGGTAATATAATGAAATACGAAAAGCTGTTTGAAAAAGGAAAGATAGGCAGGCTCGAGCTGCGCAACCGGGTGGTCATGACGGCCATGGGCGTGATGCTGGGCGACTGGAACGGATGCGCCACGCCGGAATACGCTCGTTTCTACGAGGAGCGCGCCAAGGGCGGCTGCGGGCTCATCATCCCCGAGCTCACCTCTGTGGACCCCGACAGCGGCCACTGCAACCGCATCCAGCTCGGTATCTACGACGCCAGGCAGATAAGGAGCCTGGAGGACATCTGCGATGCCGTCCACCGCCGCGGCGCGAAATGGGGCTTTAAAAATATTTCCCGCCGCCAATCATTTTCTGCTGCTCGTGCGTTATACTCGGTGAGAGGACGCTCTCGGCGGGAGGTGGTATTTTGACGCGGGAAGACGAGCTGTTCAGGCGGCTGCGCGGGGGCGACGGGGCGGCGTTGGAGGAGCTTATAATCGACGCCTATCCGGCCATACTCCGATACTGTCTGTGGCACACGCCGGACAGGCAGACGGCGGAGGATGCGGCGCAGGAGACCTTCCTGAAGGCGGTAAGGCACCTCGACGCCTATGCGCACCGGGGAAAGTTCAGGGCGTATCTGTACAAGATCGCGGCAAATACCTGCACCGACCTGCGGCGGCGAAACGGCCGCCCCGAGCCCCTGGGGCCGGAGGAGTACATTGAGCCCGGCTTTGAACAAGTCGAGGCGGAGCTCAGCCTCATGCAGCTCGTCTCCGCGCTGCCGGAAAAGCAGCGGGAGGTGGTCGTGCTCCGCTACGTCCACGAGCTGAAGCTCCGAGAGATCGCCGAGGTCCTGGACGAGCCGCTCCGCACCGTGCAGTCCCGGCTGCACTCGGCGCTGAAGGCCCTCAAAAAATCGCTGTGAAAGGAGCCGCAAATGAGCAGAAAACTTGAACGCAGACTGAGAGCCGAGCTCGGCTCGATACCATCTCCGGCCCCGCGCGCGGAGCACCTGGCCGAGACGGCGGCCCTCAGCCTCGCCGCATGGCGCTCGCGCAGGCCGCTGCGGAGAATCGGCGTTCCCGAAATGGTCGTAAGCCAGCTCCGCTTCATTGCGGCTCCCATATGGGCCCTGCAGGCCGCGGTGGTGCTCTGCATATGCCTGCTGCTGCACCTGGCCTCCGCCGCGGAGGACTTCGAGGCCGAGGGTCCCGCCCTGCTGGGCATGGCCTCCGTCTTTGTCGCCATGAGCGTGCTGCCCTTCCACGGGCGCTCCCGCAGATTCAATATGCGCGAGACAGAGGGCGCTACGCGGGCCTCGCACGGAAAACTGATGCTGGCGAAGCTCTGCGCGCTCGCCCTGGGGGACGCGGTGTGCCTGGCGGCGCTCTCCCGCGTTTCGGCGGGGCTGTCTGCCGGGACGGCGGGCCTGACGCTGGCCTGCATAGTCCTGCCCTTCCTGCTGTGCTGCACCGGCGTCCTGCTCATCCTGGACCGCGCGGGAGGGGAGCAGGGGATGCTCGTCGCGCTGGGCTTCGGCCTGGCGCTCGCGGCTGGGTGCCGCCTGCTGCCTGAGGAGCTCGGCGCCGTCCTTGCCGGGCGGGGCCGGGGCTTTGCCGCGGCCGCCTGCGCGCTGCTCGCGGCCGTACTTGCCCTCGAATGCCGCAGGCTGCTGAGGCAGGCGGCCCGGCCTGGTGCATATGAAGCAGTGGAGTTTCAGGAGGTGTGATATGGAGCTGGAGATAAGAGGCCTCGGCAAGCGCTACGGCAAAAAGACCGCCGTGAGCGGCGTGGAACTCACGATAACGCCCGGCGTCTGGGGCCTCATAGGGGCAAACGGCGCCGGGAAGACTACGCTCATGAGGATGCTGGCCGGCATCCTGGCGCCCAGCGCCGGGCGCGTGCTCTACGACGGCGTGGATATCCGGGACCTGGGCGAGGCCTACAGGGACGCGCTGGGCTATCTGCCCCAGAGCTTCGGTTTCTACCCCGAGTTCACGGTCACGGACTACCTCGAATACATCGCCGCGCTCAAGGGCGTAGGCAGGCGCGAGGGCCGGGAGAGGATGGAGGCGCTGCTTGAGCTGCTCGGCCTCGCCGAGGTGAGGAAAAAGAAGATAAAAAAGCTCTCCGGCGGCATGCAGAGGCGGGTCGGCATCGCCCAGGCCATGCTGAACGACCCGGACGTGCTCATACTGGACGAGCCGACGGGCGGCCTCGACCCCGGGGAACGGGTGCGCTTCCGGAACTATCTCGCGGAATTTGCGCAGGGGCGGATCGTGCTCATCTCCACCCACATCGTCTCGGACGTCGAGTACATCGCGGCGCAGAACGTGATAATGAAGGAGGGGCGGCTCATCTGCTCCGGCAAGACGGAGGAGCTGCTCGGGGCCGTCGCGGGCAAGGTGTTCACTGCGGCGATTGGGCAGGACGAGCTGCCGCGCTATGAGAAGGCGCTGCGCATCGTGAGCATGAGGGGCGAGCCCGGCGGCCGGGTCGTAGTGCGCTATATCTCCGAGGTCCCGGAGATACCCGGCTCGCACCCGGCCGAGCCGCGGCTGGAGGACCTGTACCTCTGGCTGTTCAGGCGCGAGCCCGCAGGCGGGGAGGGGAAACTATGCTGAGAGCCGAACTGAAGCGCATCCTCAAGACCCGTTCGACCTGGTGCCTCGCGGCCATAGCCCTGCTCATATGCCTGAGCTCCGCCCTTTCGACCGTGAGGCAGGTGGTCAAATACATAGACCACGACGGGCACACTGAGATAGTCCGGGGCATCAGCGTGTACGAGGAAAACAGGCAGCGGTATTCCGTCATCCGCGGCGAGGTGACGCCGGAGCTCTTCGCCTCCGCCGTGGCGCTGCACCACGAGCTGCTGGAGCTCTACGGCACGGATTACGATATACCGCCCGAGATAAGCGACAGGGGGCTGGGACCGTATTCGCCCGTGTACACCTGGATATTCAACGCCTTTTCAGACGAATTCGGCGCGGCCCTGACCTCGGCGGACATCTCTCCCGAGCGGGCGCTGAACTATTACCAGGAGCGGCTGGCAACTCTGGAGCGGACGCTCCGTGAGAAATACGAGCAGACGCCTCAGGTGGTCGAATACGCCCTCGACCGGCTCGGAGAGGAGGAAGGAAATTTCTATTACAGTTACGGCATCGGCTCGACCAGCGCCTTTGCAAACTTCGGCCTCTGCGCGTTTCTCGTGACGCTTATCTGCGTCATCATAGCCGCGCCCGTCTTTTCCGCGGACTACGCGAGCGGGGCGGACGACATCCTGCGCTGCACAAGGCACGCGCGCGCTCGGCTTGCCGCGGTCAAAGCGGGCTCGGCGCTCCTCATCTGCTCCGGCGTTTTCGCGCTGTGCCTGGGTGCGTTTTTGGCGGTGATGTATCTGGCCTTCGGCTTTGACGACATCACCTCGGCGGAGCTGCTGCAGGTGGCGTTCGACCCGTGGGGCCTCGACGCGATGGGCGTGCTGGGGCTCATCGTCCTGTCTGCCGCGCTCTCCCTTCTTGCGACGTGCTGCTTTACGCTTTTTGTGTCCTCGCGCTTCAAGAGCCCGCTCGGAGCCCTGGCTCTGGCGGCGGCGGTGGCGCTAATACCCACGGTGATACGCATGTTCATGGCGGGCGGGAGCTTCGGCCGGGGCTTCGCGGCGGCGGAGGGAAATGCGCTCAACTGGCTCCGCATCTGTCTGCCGTCCGGGGGCGTTTCGCTGACGGGGGCGATGATGGACGAGCTGACGGGCCTGCGGTTTTTGTGGATAGGCGGCTTCGTCACCTGGTCGCCCTATGTCCTGCTCATCGCCGCCGCGGCGCAGCTGCCCGTGTGGTTTGGGCTCACTGTGCGCACCTATTGCAGGCGCAGCGGCTGAAAGCGGCAGGCATAGTCGCTCAGAAGCTTGGGGTCAAGATCTATATAGCTTATTTCTGCCTTGCTTTCATTGCGGGTGCTGTCTGCGTAATGCTCTGGGGCGGTTCACCATAAAGGAGTTCCCGCGCCGCTACTTTCTGTCGCTGGAGGATAAGCATGTGGATACGGAGCAGGATGCCTGGCGCACAGCCAGCAAAATGGAGAGGTTCCGCGCTGAAAACTCAGGCGAACCACTGCAGATTTCTGCGACCAGCAGCTACCCCGCCGCAAACGATTAAAACGAGATATCTTTTGAATTCCAGGCGCCTGTGTCGCTGAACACTTGAGACACTTTGCGGATTTTGCACCAAGTACATAGCTTGAACGCCGAAGCGGTGCTCCGCTTCGGCGTTTTGCCGTTTGAAACGCCGGAACTGCCGTACGGCGGATGGCGCAAAGCTCCCCTGATGCGGGCTGCGAAGCTTAGGCATCAGGGGAGCTTGATGTTTATTCCTGCTTTTGCTCAGTCCTTGGGCGGCATAACGGTGGCCTTACCCTTTATAACGACCTCGCCGTTCTGGTTGGTGCAGACAGTGTCCAGGATAGCGCGGTTCTTCTCGGGGATGAGCTCGGCAACTGTGACCGTAGCGGTTATCGTGTCGCCGAAGAAGACCGGTTTGGTGAAGCGGAGCTCCTGACCCATATATATAGTGCCGGGGCCGGGCAGCTGCGTGCCGAGGACCGTGGAGATGAAGCCGGCGGAGAGCATGCCGTGGGCTATCCTCTTGCCAAACATGCCCTTCTGGGCCTCGACCTCGTTGACGTGGGCGGGGTTGAAGTCGCCGCTGACGCCGGCGTAGGTGTAGACGTCGTGCTCGGAGACTGTCTTGGTGAAGGACGCGCTGTCGCCCAGCTTCATTTCGGATATGGTGATGCCTTTCATTGATGTTGCCTCCTGTTGGGTTATTGTGAACACTGATTCATAATTCGCATGATAGCACAGTGTCAATATTTCGTCAATGCCAAAAAATAAGCAAAAAATTTGTGCATATTACGGGCCGAAAACTTGCAATATCGCAGGTCAATTGTATTGACACACAAGCCGCGGAATGATATATCTATGACAATGTGAATGAATGTTCACAAATAAATGAGACGGAGAGCGAAACGATATGAACAATGTACCTGTGGGCATAGTTGGACTCGGGGTTTATCTGCCCGACACTTTTATGACGGCCAAGGAGATATCCGAGGCGACCGGCGGCACGTGGTCTGAGGACGCCGTGATAAACAAGCTGGGCATACGTCAAAAGCGCATCCCCTCCGATAAGCCCTGCGACGGCACTCAGGAGATGGGCGCGCTCGCCGCCCTCGACTGTCTGAAGAACACCGGCATAGACCCCATGGAGATAGACGCCATACTCTGCTTCGGAGAGGAGTGGAAGGAGTACCCCCTCACCACTTCTGCCTGCTATATTCAGGAGCGCATCGGCGCCCGCCGCGCCTGGGGCATCGACGTGCAGAACCGCTGCTGCACCACTGTTTCGGCCATGAAGCTGGCCAAGGACATCCTCCTGGCCGACGACGAGTGCAACACCATCCTGGTGGCCGGCGGCTATCGCAACTGCGACTTTATAGACTTCACCGACAGCGGCGTCTCCTTCATGTTCAATCTCGGTGCCGGCGGCGGTGCGCTCATACTCAGGAAGGGATATGAGAAAAACCAGCTGCTCGGAACCCACATAATGACCGACGGCTCCGTCGTACACACCTGCGGCTCCAAGGTCGGCGGCATAGTGGAGCCCGTAACGGCCGAAAATGTGTCAGAGTTCGGCATGCTCCGGCTTATGGACTCCCCGAAGATGAAGGGCATGCTCAACTCCACCTCCATGCCGAACTGGTACCACTGCATCGACGAGGCGCTCCGCAAGTCCGGCATGACCCGCAAGGACATCGGATATCTTGACATCCTGCACATCAAGCGCTCCGGCCACAAGGCAATGCTGGCCGACCTGGGCCTCACGGAGGAGCAGACGATATATCTTGAGGACTACGGCCACATCGGCCAGGTGGACCAGATACTCTCCCTCAAGCTCGCGCTCGAGCAGGGCAAGGTCAAGGACGGCACCGTTATTTCCATGATCGCCGCCGGTATCGGCTACACCTGGGCGGCCAATGTTATCAAATGGGGTTGATAATTTGTTTGCGTCATTTCTCTCCACCATTTGCGGCTCTCTGCTCAGCGTGTGCGTGACGGCTCTCGCGGCTTTTGCGGTGACGCTCATATTCCGGACATCCACGACTACAAACTTCGCCCAGGGCTCCATTGCCGCCTTTGGCTGCTACATCGTTGCAGACCTGCTTGAGGACTGCGGCCTGCCCGTCTGGATCGGGGTGTTTCCCGGAATGGCCGCAGGCATAATCATCGGACTGGTGATAGATCTGCTTATCTTCCGCAACGGCAGACACGTCAACGCCATAGGCAAGCAGATAATCACGATGGGCATAGTTTCGCTCTTCTTCGGCGGCATCCCGCTCATTTTCGGGACGCCGGAAAGGATACCGTTCGAGGCGTTCTACAATACCGTCAAGGCAGGCGTCTCACCGAACATATCAATATCCGCGTTTGGAGGCAGCGTCATTGTCACGAAGCATGCGCTCATCTGCCTTGCGATAAGCGTGGTGGTTCTCGGGGCGCTCTTCATCCTGCTGAAATACAGCAAGTGGGGGCTGGGCGTCAGGGTAACGGCCTCGAACGAGTTCACGGCGGAGCTGATGGGCGTGGACACGCGCAAGATAACGGCGGTCTCCTGGGCGCTCGCGGGAGCCCTGGGCGTGCTGGCGGCGGTGATGTACGCCGGAGGCGGCACGACCATTTCGGCCTCATTTATGACCACCATACAGGTCAACGCCTTCCTCGCCGGCATCCTGGGCGGCTTCTCCACCTTTTACGGGCCGGTCATCGGCGCTGTGCTCATTCCGGTGGCCTCCAGCTGCGTCGGCTTCCTGGCCAACTTTCCGGCCTTTTCCGGAATATCGCGCTGGCAGATGGTCGTTGTCTATGTGCTGATGCTCTTTGCCATCCTCCTGAAACCCGAGGGCCTGTTCGGCAAGAAGACTATCAAGAAGGTATGAGGTGTGACAGTGGGACTGAAGAAAGAATACATAGACACCGTCGTGCCTGAGAGCACAGGCGGAGCGGGCCGCTCCTCCGGGACAGCCTTCGTTGCCCTGCCGTCCGTGAAAATCGTCATCGCCGGCATAGTGCTTGCGGCCCTGCAAGTCGCCGCGATGAACGGGCTTTTGTCCTCCTCCTTCGTATACGCGCTGGGCAATACGCTCATCTACGCGATAGTAGCCATCGGTTTCTGCCTGCTGCTGGGCTATTCGGGCCTGGCTTCGCTGGGCACGGCGGGCTTCATCGGCCTCGGCGCGTACACGGCGTTTTATATGATCCAGGGGCTGGGCGCCCCGTATTACCTCACACTGCTGGCGACGCTGGCGATCTCCATCGCAATCGGCGTGATAGTCGGCTTCATTTCGCTGAGGATAGAGGGCATCTATCTTGCCATCATGACCCTGGCGCTGTCGGAAGTGATACGCAACGCGCTCATGGCGCTGAAGGCGACCATTAAAATTGATATAACGAACGTCTGCCTTTTCGGCGTCAACGTAAATGAGAGCGCTGTGTACCTGCTCATAACGTTCACCTTCATCGTGCTCATGCTGCTGACCTCGAGCCTCATACGCAGTCCGATAGGCCGCGCCATGATAGCGATGAAGAACAGCACCTCCGCCGCTCAGGCCATGGGCGTCAGCCTGATGAAGTACAGACTTATGGCATTTGTAATCTCCACGATAAACGCCGCTCTGGGCGGATTGCTCTACATGCTCTACGTCCGGAACATCACGACCTCCACCTCTACGCTGCTGACGTTGACCACCTCGCTGAACATACTCGGCGCCGTCATCATCGGCGGGGCAAAGTCGCTCTGGGGTACGGCCTTCGGCACCTTCGTCATTTATGGCCTGCAGTCGATGTTTTTGAGCAAGATACAGTTTTTCATCGACAATCCGGCCTTTATCACGATGGTGACGGGCCTGCTCATAATCGTTGTTGTAATGTTTTTCCCCGGCGGCTTCGCGCAGATGGTCATGTCTCTGCGGGGCTGGATAAAAAAGCAGAAGGCGGAAAGGAGGCTGCGCGCCTATGTCAAGGATCAGCTTTAATGAGCGCAGACTCCTGAACCGGGTGCGAAAGCTGGAAAACCGCATCGGGATACTCAGCGAGCTGTGCGAGCTGCGTGCGGGGCAGGAGGCGGAGAAGATATCCGAGCGGTATCAGGAACGGGAACGCGGCGTGCTGCGGGAACTGGCCGGCGCCGAATACGAGAGAATGAGCCAGCCGGAGCTCGAGCACACGCTGACGCAGCACCGCCAGCAGGCAGAACGCGAAAAATTCCAAAAATTACAAGCTGACGCGGCAATGGCCGGCATAGTGATCAGCCGGGAAAGGCAGGAAGAGCTGCACAAAAGCCTTCAGCGGAAGCTGGACGGCATAGCAGAAGAGGTGCGCCGGGAGCTCGCGGCCGCCGACGCAGCCCGCGCAGGAGGGGACCTGGAGGAACTGAGGACCGAAGCCGAGCGGCGCATCAAAAGCATCCGCGCGGAAGCGGAGGCGGAGGCGCAGAAGAAAAGGGCCGAGGTCAGACAGAGCTTCAGCCCGAGGCTGGACAGGCTGGGCGCCAAAAAGGCGGCGGCCGAGGAAAAGCTCCGCGGCATGGCCACGAACGAGATGGACCGGGAGCTCGAGGACGGCATTGCCCTGGAGGCCGAGGACCTCAAAATGTATTTCGGCGGCGTAAAGGCCGTAGACGGCCTGAGCTTCAAGGTGCGCGAGGGCGAGATCTTTGGCCTGATAGGCCCCAACGGCGCGGGCAAGACCACGGTGTTCAACTGCATCACGCAGTTTTACAAGCCCACGGCCGGCAAGCTGCTCTTCCGCGGACGCGGAGAAAAGGTGATAGACCTCACAAGGGAGCGGGTACACGATGTCATTTTGCACGGCATTGTCCGCACCTTTCAGAACGTGGAGGTCATACGTGAGCTCACAGTGCTTGAAAACCTGCTGATAGCGGGGCACAGGCAGTTCGGCTCGGGCCTGTTTTCCTGCGCGCTGCACCTGCCCGCCCTGAGGGCTGAGGAGGAGGTCGTGAGGGCGAGGGCCATGGGCGTCCTCGAGTTTATGGGGCTCACGGCCTACAGCGGGCATTATGCCTTCGGCCTGCCCTACGGCGTGCTCAAGAAGATAGAGATCGCGCGCACGCTGATGTGCTCTCCGCGGCTCATAATCCTTGACGAGCCCGCCGCGGGCCTCAACGACACCGAGACGGTGGAGCTTGCCGGGCTCATCCGCCGCATACGGGATGAGTATAACTGCACCATCCTGCTGGTCGAGCACGACATGGGGCTTGTCATGGACGTGTGCGACAATATTTGCGCCATAGCCTTCGGAAAGCTGCTGGCCTACGGCACTCCGGACGTCATCCAAAAGGATGAGGGTGTGCAGCAGGCATATCTGGGCGCGGATGACGAGGAGGCTCTGTGATGGCATTGCTTGAAATTCGGGATCTCTGCGTGAATTACGGTCCCATCCAGGCTGTCCGCGGTGTCAACATGGACGTGGAAGAGGGCAGCATAGTCGCGCTGCTCGGCGCAAACGGCGCCGGCAAGACCACGACGCTCAGGACGATAAGCGGCGTTATAAAGCCCGCCTCCGGCAGCGTCAGATTTGGCGGCAGCGAGATAGGGGGCCGAAGGGCAAGCCGCGTAGCCCGGCTGGGGATCAACATGTCGCCCGAGGGAAGACTTATCTTCAACGAATTGAGCGTCGAGGAGAACCTGCGCGCCGGCGCCTACTGCATACGCAGCAGGGCCGAGATGGAGAGGAACATGAAGCGCGCGCTCCAGCTCTTCCCGAGGCTGGAAGAGCGGCTCCGGCAGCGTGCCGGCACCTTGTCCGGCGGCGAGCAGCAGATGCTTGCGATATCAAGGGCGCTTATGGCCAGCCCGAAACTGCTGCTGCTTGACGAACCAAGCCTGGGACTGGCTCCGCTCATAATCAGGGACATATTTCACGCGCTGCAGGAGATACGGGCCGAGGGAACGACTATACTCATCGTCGAGCAGAACGCCCTGGCCACCCTCAAGATAGCAGACCGCGCATATGTGCTCGAACTCGGACGCATCAGCATGGAGGGCCGGGCGGATGTGCTTATCCACGATGAAAGACTTATCGAGGCATACCTGGGAAACAAGAAGTCATAAACCGCGTGCGCGGAACTTGATAAAGAAGGAGAATTTAAAATGAAAAAGACACTGGCACTCATCCTTGCGATGGCGCTCTGCCTCTCCCTCGCGGCCTGCTCCGGCCTGACCAACAGCCCGGCGGACACTCCCTCGGAGGCCCCCGCCGGCAGCGACGCCCCTGCCGCCAGCGAAGCCCCGGACAGCGGAAGCTCCGACGGGGCCTACACCCCCTTCGTCGATGTGCAGGGCGTGGATGACAGCACCATCTACGTCGGCAACACCGCCGCTACCACCGGCAGCTATGCCACCGTCGGCGTGCCCTTCAACGCCGGACTCGAGGCTGCGTTCAAGGCCTACAACGACAACGGCGGCTTCCAGGGCAAGAGCATCGAGCTCATCCACTATGACGACGGCTTCGACGCCGCTCAGGGCCTCACCTACACCAAGACCCTGGTCGAGACCGACAAGGTCTTCGCCATCGTCGGCCACTTCGGCACCAACACCGTTGCCGCCACGCTCGATTACCTGAAGGAGATGGGCATCCCCATGGTCTACGCCGCCACCGGCATCGAGGACCTGTATCAGGAGGGCGCCGCCGGCAACGACAAGGTCATCTATCCCGTGCAGCCCATCTACAACTCCGAGGGCCGCGTACTGCTTGCCCGCGCAATCGCCCCCGCTGATGACGGCATCGGTCTTGGAGCCACCAAGATAGGCGTCGTGGCCACCACCGACGACGCCGGCACCGGCCTTGTCTACGGCGTGAAGAAGCAGGCCGAGACTCTGGATGTCGAGATAATCTATCAGGATGTGGACGCCGCCGCCACCGACTATTCCGCCGCGGTCAACGTCCTCAAGAACAACGGCTGCGACGTCGTTATCGCCTGCATGAACCAGGTCCCGCTCGCCACCCTGATGGCCTCCATGCGCGACGCCGACTACAATGCGGACGTAATCACCTCCTACGCGAACGCCTCTGCGGTCACCCTCGGCGCCTTCGTCGAGAACGGCTCCGTCACTGCCGAGCGCAGGGTCTACTCCACCGCCTGGCTCGACACCAGCACCGAGGCCGGCATGAACGACTACCTCACCTTCTACGGCGCCATGAACGCCTGGGAGCTTGAGAACGGCGGCTCCGGCGACGATTACGCCCTCAACTCCTATGCCATGGCCGGTTACATAGCGGGCAACATCTTCGTCCAGGCGCTGACCGCCCTCGACGAGAGCGGCCTTGAGCTCAACTGGGCCAACTTCAACGACATCATGGAGTCCACCGAGTTCCACCTGCCCATGGGCGGCACCATCAATTTCGCGAACGGCGACCGGCTGGCCGTCACCTCGCTCGCGCTCAACACCATCTCCCTCGAACCCGGTGAGAGCGGCTACTACGAGCTGCAGCTCGTAAGCCCCATCATGCCGCTCGACGACGTGCTTGCCGCCATCGGCTGACTGTGATTTAATCTGAGTACAGGCGGCCGCCGGCCGCCTGCATATCAATGGAGGAATGGCTCATGGACTACACTTCCAAAATCATCTCCCTTGAAAAGGCCCTCTCGCTCGTCAAGAGCGGCGATACCATAGTCACCGGCCTCGGCGCAAGCGAAGGCGGGCTCTTCATGGAGAACATCCACACCCTGGCGGGCAGCGTCAGGGACGTCAAGATCGTAAACTGCAACCCTACCCACTCCTGCGAATTCTACAAGCCTGAGTATACGGACGCCTTTTCTGTTGACGGCTGGTTTTACGCGCCTGCCATGCGGCGCGCGCACGAACAGGGCAACATGGCGTTCATCCCCAATCACCTCCACCTCGCCGCCACCAAGTGGCTCTACCGCAACAGGCCGAATATCTACGTAGGCGCAGCCTCAATGCCCGACAAGAACGGATATATCTCTCTGTCCACCTCCAACACCTATGAGCGCCGCATGATAGAGGCTGCGGACATCGCCATACTTGAGATCAACCCCAACTACCCCTTCGTATATGGCGACCATGTCGTCCACTGCTCAGAGGTGGATTATCTCGTTGAGGCCGATTATCCCGTGCCCGTCGTCCCCGACATCCCCTCCAACGAGAAGGACATGAGCATAGGGCGCCTCATCGCCGGTTACGTTCCGGATGGGGCCTGCATACAGCTCGGCATAGGCGGCATACCCAACGCCGTCGCGGAGTTCCTCAAGGAGAAGAACGACCTCGGCGTGCACACGGAGCTCATAACCAGCGGTATGGCCGAGCTCGTCAAGCTGGGCGTCATCACAAACAAGCGCAAGCAGATAAACCGCGGCCAGATGGTGGCCACCATGATACTCGGCACGCAGGAGCTCTATGACTTCGCGGACCACAACCAGGGCGTGGCGCTCTACGACGGAGCCTGGGTGAACGATCCCTACGTCATTGCGCAGAATGACAACCAGATCTCCATAAATACGAGCCTTGAGGTGGATCTTACCGGCCAGTGCGCCTCAGAGTCCATAGGCTCGCGGCAGTTTTCCGGCACCGGCGGCCAGTCCGACACGGCGGTCGGCGCGCAGATGTCCAAGGGAGGCCGCTCCATCATAGCGCTCTACTCCACCGCAATGGTGAAGGATAAGGCCACAGGAGAGAGGCACGAGGTGTCCAAAATCGTGGCCCAGCTACAGCGCGGCGCGGCGGTCAGCCTCTCGAGAAACGATGTTGACATCGTCATCACCGAGTACGGCGCGGCGGATCTGCGCGGCGCGAACATCAGGCAGAGGGTGGAGGCGCTGATCAGCATAGCCCACCCCAAGTTCAGGGACGAGCTCTGGGACCAGGCGCTCGCCTGCGGCATCATAGGTAAACGCTGATGGCGGAATTCATATTTGAAGGAAAGCAGATATATTACGAGCTGCACGGCGGGGGCCGCCCGCTGCTGCTGCTCAACGGCATCATGATGTCCTGCGGCAGCTGGGCCGAATTCGTGGAGCCGCTTTCTGCTCAGAATCAGCTCATTCTACTTGATATGCTCGACCAGGGCCGCAGTGCAAAGATGACAGAGCCCTATGACCACTCCGTACAGATACGGCTGGTGCACGCGCTGCTGGACCATTTGAGACTCGACAAGGTCTGCATAGCAGGCATCTCCTACGGCAGCGAGATAGGCCTCGAGTATGCCATAGAGCACCCGGGGCGCGTAGAGCGGCTCATGCTCTTCAACGCCACTGCCGCCACAGGAGCCTGGCTCAACGATGTCGGCAAGGCCTGGAATCTTGCCGCCGGGGACGGTGAGAGCTATTACTACGCCTCCATACCCGTCATATACTCCCCCAGTTTCTTCATCGAGCACAACGACTGGATGGAGCGCCGACGCGAGCTGCTGGTCCCCATCTTCAACAACCAGGCCTTCATCCAGTCGATGATACGCCTTACGAACAGCTCGTCTAATTATGACGTCCGCGACAGGCTGGACAGAGTCACCTGCCCCGTGCTCATCGTCTCCTGCCAGCAGGACTACCTGACACCGATAGAGGAGCAGCAGTTCCTTGCCCGGAACATCAGGGACAGCCACTACCTGGTAATACAAAACAGCGGCCACGCTTCCATGTATGAGCAGCCGCTGCTGTTCACCAGCCTCATACTTGGCTTTGCCAACACAGTCAAAGACAAATTCAGCATCGTCTGACCGGACAGGGTGTTTTCAGAAAACAGCGATTGAAAGCAAGGTCCGTGCGGCGTATAATCAAAATAAATTCAGCACGGATTATGCGGAGGCAATCATGACTGACTTATTGAAAATACCTCGGACAAAAAAGGGCGTGGACACGCTCAACAGTATCCTTTCCGCCGCAACTCAGCTTATCTACGAGCGCGGCTATTACGGGGCAAACATCGCGGACATAACCCAGCTTGCGGGAGTGGCTGCGGGAACCTTTTACGTTTACTTCGACAGCAAGCTCAGCCTCTACCGATACCTGCTGCTCCAATTCAGCCATAGGATAAGGAAGGAACTGTCCATAAAGACCTCGGGCTGTCCAGACAGACGCAGCGCGGAACGCGCGGGCATCCGAGCCTGGCTGGAGTTCATCGCGAAGAACCCCTACATGTACAACATTATCTGGGAATCGCTCTATGTGGACCGCAAGCTCTTCACGGAGTATTACGAGAACTTCTGTAAGTCCTATATGCGCAGCATAAACAGCGGCAAGGAAAAGGGCGAGGTGCGCGATATCGACAGCGAAGTCCTGGCCTATATGCTCATGGGCATCTCCAACTTTGTCGGTCTCAAGTACGGCATGTTTGAAAAAAGCGGCGTAGACTTTGACCGCATCACAGACGAGGTGATGAAGGTGCTCGAAGGCGGCATGTTTACAGGAGATCTGTCACAGCTGCGCGAAGTGGACACGGAACAAAAGAAAAACATGGATTTTCGCGTGGAGGTTGACTTCGATTTTCTCGGCGAGGAGGACCCCAGCGCGGCAAAGGAGTAATTATGGAGACCAAAACTATAACTACCTCCAGGCTTACCACCGCCTGCCGGGTCCATGGCACGCCCGGCGCGCGCAAGCTTCTGCTCATCCACGGCAACGCCTCTTCCTCAGCTTTTTACGAGCCGCTCATGGAGCGGCTGGAGGGCGAGTTCTTTATGGTCGCCCCTGACCTGCGCTGCTTCGGCGGCAGCGACACGCTTCCGGTGGACGCGACCCGCGGTATGCGTGATTTCTCCGACGATATCCACGAGCTGGTTGAAGCCCTGGGCTGGGACACATTTTCCATACTCGGCTGGTCCATGGGCGGTGGCGTTGCCATGCAGTACGCCATAGACCACAGCGAACGTCTGGAGGCCATCGTGCTGCAGTCCCCGCTTTCTCCATTCGGCTTCGGCGGCACCTACGGCGTGGACGGCAAGAAGCTCGAGCCTCTCGGCCTGGCCAGCGGCGCCGGCTGCGCAAATGCCCAGCTTATTGCCGCGCTTCAGACCGGCGACAGGGCCTTCATAGGCTCCGTCATCGACAGCATCTACGTCACCCCGAGCTTTAAGATAGAGCCGGCGCTGAGGGAGAAGTTCATTGACAGCGTGCTCACCACCCGCGTGGGCGACGGCTTCTATCCGGGCGATTCGTCCATGTGCGGCAGCTGGCCCTTTGTGGTTGCCGGAAGCAGCGGCATCTGCAACACCATGGCCCCCAATTGGTGCGATCTCAGCGGGCTCGCCGACATCCCCAACAAGCCGCCCATCCTTTGGATACGCGGAGAGCAGGATCTCATGGTCTCAGACACAAGCGCCTGCGATCTGGCGTTCCTCGGCAAGGCCGGACTCGTGCCCGGCTACCCCGGCGAAGAAGCCTGCCCGCCGCAGCCGATGCTCAGCCAGACACGCTTCGTCCTCGACAAGTACAGCGCCAACGGAGGCAGTTATCACGAGGCGGTCATTCCCGGCGGTCACGGCTGCATGCTGGACCATGAGGATGAATTCATCTACGAACTTCGCAGCTTTTTCTGAAACACAGTAAAAACGGGCGTGTAACGGGCCCCTGCCCTCAGCGCGCCCAATTCTAAAAGCAAAAAACTGAACAACCATTCATATTAATACGAGAAAGGATAGAAAAGCCATGTTTAATCTCTCTGAGGAGCACATCCAGCTTCAGCAGACCTTCCGCGAATTTGCCGAAAACGAGGTAAAGCCCCTGGCCAAGGAGCTTGATGAGACCGAGCGTTTTCCCACCGAGACCGTACAGAAGATGGCGGAGATGGGCATGATGGGTCTGCCCATCCCCGAGGAGCTCGGCGGCAGCGGCGTGGACCAGCTCGGCTACGTCCTGGCAGTAGAGGAGCTTTCCAAGGTGTGCGCGACCACTGGCATCATCCTCTCTGCGCATACCTCCCTGTGCTGCTGGCCGATAATGACCTTCGGCACTGAGGAGCAGAAGGAGAAGTATCTCAAGCCCCTCGCCAGCGGACAGAAGCTCGGCGCCTTCGCCCTTACCGAGCCCAGTGCGGGTACCGATGCCTCCATGCAGAAGAGCACTGCGGTACTCGACGGCGACCACTATATTCTCAACGGCAACAAGGTGTTCATCACCAACGCCGGGGCAGCGGACGTGTTCATCGTGTTCGCCATGACCGACAAGGAGCAGGGGACGAGGGGCATCACCGCTTTCATCCTCGAGCGCGACATGCCGGGTTTCACCATGGGCAAGCCTGAGAACAAGATGGGCCTGCGTGCCTCTTCGACCTGCGAGCTGGTGTTCGATAATGTTCGTGTCCCGGTCGAGAACCGCCTCGGCGCCGAGGGCAAGGGCTTCAAGATAGCCATGGCCACGCTGGACGGCGGCCGCATAGGCGTCGGCGCGCAGGCCGTGGGCATCGCCCAGGGCGCCATCGACGAGGCCGTAAAATTCACGAAAGAGCGCATCCAGTTCGGGCGCAGAATCTCCCAGTTCCAGAACACCCAATTCACCCTTGCGGACATGCAGACCCGCACCGACGCCGCGCGGATGCTGGTCTGGCGCGCGGCCGCCGCTGAGCAGGAGGGCCAGCCCTACACGCATCTCGCCGCCATGGCCAAGCTGTTTGCTTCCGAGACCGCGTCCTATGTCACCAACCGCGCCGTCCAGCTCTGCGGCGGCTACGGCTACACCAAGGACTATCCCGTTGAGCGCATGATGCGCGACGCCAAGGTCACAGAGATCTATGAGGGCACCAGCGAAGTGCAGCGCATGGTCATCTCCGGCTGGATGGGCGTGAAGTGAGAATGAAAATAATAGTGTTTGTAAAGCAGGTCCCGGACACGGACGACGTCAAGCTCGACCCCAAGACCGGGAACCTCTGCCGCGAGGGAGTCAAGAGCATGCTCAACCCCCTCGACGCCAACGCCGTGGAGGCGGCGCTGCGGCTGCGCGAGGCGCACGGCGGCACCGTGGCTGCGGTCACGATGGGTCCGCCGCAGGCCGAGGAGGCGCTCAAGAAGGCGCTGGCCATGGGCTGCGACGAGGCTTATCTGCTCTCCGACCGCGCCTTCGGCGGCGCGGACACGCTGGCCACCTCGTATGTCCTATCGAAGGCCGCGGAGAAGATAGGCGGTTTTGACCTTCTCATCTTCGGCCGCCACGCTGTGGACGGCGATACCGCCCAGACAGGCCCGGCTACGGCCGCCTTCCTGGATATCCCCCAGGTCACGCTGGTATCGGCGCTGGAGGTCGAGGACGGCTGGGCGCGCTGCGAAAGGGAGCTTGGCTCCGTTCGCCAGACGGTCCGAGTGAAGCTGCCAGCGGCTGTGACGGTCTGCGGCAGCATAAACAAGCCCCGCTATGCTACGCCCATAAATATCATGCGCGCGCTCAAAAAGCCCCGTACCACCTGGAACGCCGCCGACCTCGGCTGCGACACGTCAAGGACCGGTGTCCCCGGCTCGCCTTCCTGCACAAAGAGAGTGTTTGAGCCCGAGAAGCTCAGCGCGGACACAACATATCTGTCCGGCAGCCCCTCCGACATGGCCAAGGCCCTGGTGGAGGCGCTCAGGGACAGGCACCTTATCTGAGGAGGCGAGAGAATGGCAAGGGAAGACTACAAGGGCATATGGGTGTTTGCCGAGCAGGAGCACGGCACGCTGCACCCGACGGTTTTCGAGCTGCTGGCCAAGGCGGCAGAGCTCAAGGCCGTCTGCGGAGAGAAGATAACGGCCGTGCTGCTGGGCAGCGGCGTTCGCGCACTGGCTCAGGAGCTTTTTGACCGCGGCGCGGACGAGGTCATTCTGGCCGAAGATGCCGCGCTTGAGGAGTACAGCGCGAGGCCATATCAGGCAGCGTTTACACAGCTGGCTCAGCGAGGCCGCCCGTCTATCGTCCTCTTCGGGGCGACGCCGCTTGGAAGAGATCTGGCCCCCAGGGTCATGGTGTCGCTGGATACGGGCCTCACGGCCGACGCCATAGACGTAGGCTTCGACGACGACGGAGTGTTCTGCCAGACCACGCCCGCCTACGGCGGCAAGATACTCGCACACATCGCCATACTCGAGCGCAGGCCGCAGATGGTGACGGTGCATCCGCAGATATGCAGGCCCCTGGAGCCCGTGCCGGGCTCGGCCGGGGTCCTGCGCGAGGAAAAGGTCGATGTTCGTCCCGACCCGGACTACCTTGTGGAAGAGACCGTGAGCGCAGAGGGCGCGGACGAGGCCATAGACGCTGCTCCGGTAGTCGTTGCAGGAGGCCGCGGGATAAAGAGTCAGGAGGACCTGGCCATGCTCGGAGAGCTGGCCGAGCTTCTTGGCGGACAGTTAGCTTCGTCCAGGCCTCTGGTAGACTGCGGCTGGCTGGAGCATGACCGGCAGATCGGCCAGAGCGGCGTTACCGTGGCGCCGAAGGTAATAATCAACGCCGCCATCTCCGGCTCTGTTCAGTACCAGCTTGGCATGCGCAACGCCGAGTGCATAGTGGCCGTCAATAAGGCGGCAGATGCGCCGATATTCGACATCGCGCACTTCGGCGTGGTTGACGACTATCGCAATTTTATCCCTGCGCTGATAGAGGAGCTCAAGGCGCAAGACCAATAAGGCAGAAGGAAGAGCACAGCCTGTTCAAGCTGTGCTCTTTTGCTTTGAAGGCAAATTGAACACTTATTTCGGAGAGCATATTTGCCGCCGTTGCCGTGCAGAATATCTGGCGTTATTGCGGAGCGGCAGGCTGGTTGATACATATAGTGCAAGGGGATCCAACCGATATCTCTCCCACTGTATCGGTGCGCCGGGATTTGCCGTGAAGCAGGCATACGTCTGGCTGCTCTGCTGCGGGTGTTCAGCAGTAAAAGGGGCTGCTGTGCGTCCTGGTGAATATGTACTAAGCCGTGAACGGGTATATGAGATTTTGAGGATGAGCATTGCCCAGAACAGAGGCGTGGCCGTCCGTACGTATGACGCTGCGATGCTTTGGCGCTTCACTGAGAATGCGGTAAAATGACGCGAAAGCCGCGCTTCTGTGTGCAGAGCAGGAGTTGATTCAGAAAGCGGTTTTGATAGCTCTAGTTTAAAGAAGGAAGCATTTTGCCGACCAACTTTGGTATTGCCTCATCAGTAAACAGCAGCATGGCTGTGATAAACTTCCCTTTTCCAGTCCTGCATGAGCCGCCGTTCACAGGCAAATGCCTGCAATGACCTTGCGGAGCACGTTGTTCAGGAGGCCCGCCGGTGAGTGAGTTCACCGGCGGGCAGTTTGACCGTTATCGCAGCTATCCGATCAGCCAATAGATAAGATCCGGGGATTTGATCCCATTATATATTGCGGGAGGGCATGGCGGATAATGGGCCTCGAATGCTTCCTGCGACCGTGATCTCCATGCTGTTTGTGCTTGGTTTGGAAACAGCTTGCATCAACATCATTGGCGGCATAGTCTGCGGAGTACAGCTCATCCCGCCGCTGCTGTCCATCATCCCGACTGAGCTCGCACTCAGGAGAAACTTCGATAAAGAAGGGAGAAGAAAGCAAGTCCGGTTCAGATACGCCAATTTTTGGGCCGCGCATAGGCAAAACGAAACTGCGGATACTAATTCCTGCGAAAAGAAATAAAGGCAGGAGGAAAAGCCATGAAAGCGACCGGCATAGTCAGGCGCATAGACGACCTGGGCCGAGTAGTCATCCCCAAAGAGATCCGCCGCACCATGCGCATCCGCGAGGGCGACCCCTACCTGAAAACATTGTACCCCTGGGAACGCTTCTGCGCCGCCATACAGGAGGTGGGCAGAAAAGTTACATAAACGTTGAGTTTTTAGGCAAAATGTAGAGAAGGGAAACAAGACCGTGACAAATTGTCACGGTTTGAAGATGACCGCCGCTGATGGCAAAAAGCGTCTCACGGACGTCGCGGACACGGAGCAGCTGCTGCGCATCATCCAGTCATACCCTCGCCGAAGGCCGAGCCGTTCAAGCTCTGGCTGGCGCAGGTCGCCGCGAGCACATCGAGGAGACGATAGGCCCTGAGCAGGCCATCGACCGCGTGCTCAAGACATATCTCAAGAGGGGGCTACATCTATCTCACCGGCGACACGCACGGATGGGAGGACTGAGGGCTGCAATAGAAATAATAAAAGGTCGCGTTTTGCGACCTTTTATTTTTGCTGACGGTGTCGTAAAACGCGACACCGTTAATAGGGAATTTCGAGTTTTGATCTCGCATTTCCGATCAGGCACTCAATGTGCTCTGCCAGCGTATACTCAGTCTTGTTTTTCCAGTCACATATATAACCGTCGGGATACTTGAAATCTTCCGCAGCGGGTGCAGGCCCAAAGGTGAACTGACGCGTATACCTGCCGTAGAAGCTGACCAGCGCACATATTTCCCCATCCATCTGTATAAACACACAGATGAAAGCAAGTCTTCAATCAATTCTGCCAAATGGGGTGCATATTGGCTCCCGCCTATTCTGAGCATGATCGGGCGGCTGCCCAGGGCATTCACCCGCGTGTCGACGACATCCACAGCCTTGTTGTTTTTGCTGGTAAACAGTACGCTCTTGCCCGCCCAGGCGGAATTGACCAGCAGATTCGTGACAACCTGCGACTTGCCGGTGCCGGGAGGGCCGGTCACGATGGTGAGGCGGCTGCTCATGGCACGCTTTATGGCCTGTTCCTGCTCCGAGTTCGTGGACAGGACTTCCAGCAGCGGAACATCGTCCGGCAAGCCTCTTTCGCCTGATGAAGCCGTGTAATGTATCCAATCGTAAAGGGCTGTGTTTTTGTAAGAGTCCTCATCCAGACCGGCCAGCTGGGACAGCTCCGACTCGAGCCCGACGGTGTAGGGAGACCTTTCGGTCACGATGAAAATGGCCCGGTTATATATTCCCTCCTCAGAGAGCTCTGACACAGGAGGCGTACGGCTTATGTTCTCCGGGTCAAGCGTCTCACGCCACTGCCAATCGCGTATCGACTGGAGCCGGGCGGCCAGTTCGTCCGGCTCGATGTCAACCTCCGGCAAATTCAGGCCGAGCTCGTTTTCAAGCTCGACAAGGTCGTAGACCTGGCTGTTGATGTCTCGAGCTGAATACTTTTTTATCACTTCCATGTTGACGTGCGGAACAGGTGCCACGGAAACTGCGCCGCCGGATATTTCGACAGGGAACAGGAAAACAGGTACTATCAGCATAAAGTCCTGATTAGTTTTGAGGAGTGGATCTTCTCGATAAGCACAGGATATCCGAGATTTGCGGACAGCTTTTTGTCGGTGGACACCTTGGCAATGAGTTTGGCGATCGTTTCGTCCGAGCTATCTACGGCAAGGCTGGGCAGCTCTGCGTAGTTTAGCGAATACTTGGACGTCAGAAAAGCAGAAATGCCGCCGCTCTCCTCAAGGCTGAGGCAGTTCAAATAATACCTGCAAAGGTCAGAGAGGCGCTTATCCGCTGCGGCTTTGTGCTCAGGAGTTTTGGCGGATTTGCTGTCAGCTAAGTGCCACAGAAAAGCATTGTCCTGAATGCAGAGCCCTTTCAGCCTGCCAAATAAGGCGGAATTCACATCTTTGCGATCACAACCCATGATCTGGGCAATATCTTTCGCCTTGATCCCATTCGGGTGGCTGTCAATTATCTTTAAAATCCTATTCTCGAAGTTGCCCATCTTTATGCCCTCTCCAAAATGTATCAATAAACAAATTATACCATGTCAAAAACATGTTGCCAATATAAGAAAATTACGAGACTCCGCTTTTTGGGGATGAGGAATGATTGGCAACGAGGACTGCTGCGAAACGCAGCAGCCCTCGGAGTTCGTTATAAGCTAGGAAGCTCGTTTTTCAACCTGTGCATTGAAAAACGAGCTTCCTGACAAATTCAGTTTATCTTGCAAAGAGAAACATCGTCCAGGCTCACGGTGTGCGGGACGTTCTGAGTGTTCCCGACGCAGCCGAGCATGAAGACCAGCTTTGCCTGATCTATGGGGGTAGCTGCCGTAAATTCCACGCTGTACTCGGCCCATTCACCCGAGATATCGAAGGTGTGGTTTAGCGGCGGAGCCATCCCGTCTTTTTCGACCGCGACGCATATCTGGCGTGGCATGGAGGCCTTGGCGCTGAAGCTGAGCCTGTAAGTGCCAGGCTCTGTAATATTCACATTCTGGTAAAGCTGCGACGACCAGGTGTTAGGCAGGGTCGTATAGATATCAGCCTTGAGGCAGCCCTCAGAGCATGAGAATAGCCGGCCACAGGCCTGCGCCGTCCGGGAGCTTGGCTCGAAACTCAAAGCGTCCGTATGTCCAGCTCTCGGTTGAGGACAGCTTGGCGGAGGTATAGTCCTCGCCGCCGTATTCGCCCTGTATGGCCTTCAGCACGAGGCTGCCGTCGCGTATGAAGGCGTTGTCGGCAGAGTCCGTATAATACTGCTGCTCATTGTTGCCCGAAGCCGCCTCCGCCTATCGTGAATTCCCACTTTCCGGTGTCAACTGCTGCGCCGTTGAATTCGTCATACCACTCGAGCTCCCATTTGCTCTCGTCCAGAGGTTCGTACTTAGAGCCCGATGCGATATCGGCTGTCGCTG
>ENA-ORNG01000758-ORNG01000758.1-human-gut-metagenome-genome-assembly--contig:-NODE-758-length-26699-cov-3.278224_pt1 | contig 26699 bp, 19 predicted proteins | sample MGYA00242113_ERZ509018 | MGnify/ENA primary metagenome ERZ509018 (study PRJEB26280, sample SAMEA2338711) | human gut metagenome | biome: human gut; feature: human-associated habitat; material: faeces... | reverse complement strand
ATATGAGTCCCGCCGTATTCTCTCCGACTATTATTGAAAATTTCTGTATAAGTTCCCGGGCACGGCACTCCGGAACGAAAGTTCTCATAAACCACCGGTGAAAAATTGAAATGGAACAACAAACAGTTTTTTCCGTCCTTTGTCATCCGGCAGAAGGTGAGCATATTTCGCTCCGTATCTCCGCCGTTAATCCACATAAATCCTGCTTCCACATCATCCTGCTCATAAAGCGCCGGTTGACTCCTGTAAAAATGCAGTAAATCTCTGTAGTAATTATTCAATTCGCGATGGGCCGGTTCATTATCCAATAAAAACCAGTCAATGCTCCGTTCTTCACTCCACTCACGAATCTGCGCGAACTCCTGTCCCATAAATAACAGTTTCTTTCCCGGATGGGCCGTCATAAAACCATAGGCCACACGAAGATTTCCAAACTTATCCGCCATCTCACCCGGCATTTTGCTAATCATGGAACCCTTCATATGTACGACCTCATCATGGGACAGTACAAGAATATATTTTTCACTATAAGCATAACAAAAACTAAATGTCAGCTTATTGTGATCATATTTGCGAAAATACGGGTCCACCTTCATATACTCAATAAAATCGTTCATCCAACCCATATTCCATTTATAAGTAAAACCGAGACCACCATTTTCCGGAATCTCCGTCACCTTCGGCCAGGCAGTAGATTCCTCGGCAATCATCATAGCCCCTGGACAACGGCGGCGAATAATCGAATTCAAATGCTTTAAAAATTCTACAGCTTCTTTATTTTCACGGCCGCCCTCATCATTCGGCACCCACTGACCTTCCTGACGTCCATAATCCAGATAGAGCATCGAAGCCACTGCGTCCACTCTCAGACCGTCCACATGGAATTTTTCCAGCCAGAACAATGCGTTTGCCACAAGAAAATTGCTGACCTCCGGACGGACATAATTAAAAATGAGTGTCCCCCAGTCCGGATGCTCTCCCTTGCGCGGGTCCGGATGCTCATAAAGGGGCATTCCGTCAAATCGTGCAAGTCCATGGGCATCCTTTGGAAAATGAGCAGGAACCCAGTCCAGAATAATGCCGATCCCCTGACTGTGCATATAGTCCACAAAATACATAAAATCCTCCGGTGTTCCATATCTGGAGGTCGGCGCGTAATAGCCGGTCACCTGATATCCCCAGGAAGCATCCAGCGGATGTTCGGCAATACCGATTAACTCAACATGGGTATAACCCATATAATTAACATATTCCGCCAGTTCTCTGGCCAATTGACGATAGCCCTCAAATCCATAATTTTCCCCATCGGAACTCTTTTTCCAGGAGCCCAGATGCACCTCGTAAACAGCCATCGGACGATTGGTTTCACAGGACTTTTGCTTTTCCTTTTCCCAGGCTTCGTCTGTCCATTGATAATTTCGTATATCTGTGACAATGGAAGCATTTTCCGGCCGGACCTGACAGAGATTTCCATAAGGATCCGCTTTATAGAGGATATCGCCCTCCTGCGTCTTTATAGCATATTTGTATAGCTCGCCTTTGCCGACACCGGGAATAAAAGTATCATAAATCCCTTCGCCTTCCACCGGCTTCGGATTTTTATCCACATTCCAGCCATTGAAATCTCCAACCACTGAAACACTCACAGCATTTGGCGCCCAAACAGCAAAATAAGTCCCTTCTTCGCCTTCCTCTTCTACTAAATGGGCCCCCAGCTTTTCATAAATTTCATAATGTCGTCCTGCCTTAAACAGGTAATTATCATATCCCGTAATCCTGTGTTCCATATTAAACCCCTCATTTCACCTGATAAATCCGGCCTTCATGGGCTCCCATAATAATATGTGCCCGTCCGTTTTCCGCCGGAATAACCTCGCCGGAAATTAAATCTGTCATGCAGCTCCCCGCCACCGGCAGATTGACGTCTGCCTCCGCCGCCGAATCATCATTATTTAATGCCACCACACAGGCCTGATCCTGCAAGCGGCGACTGTATATATACTGACGGTTTGTCAGCAATAATTCTAGATACTCCCCATACATCAATTCTTTTCTTGATGAGCGAATTCGCGCCAGTTCCTGAAGGTACCGGGTCAGCTCCTTCTCTTTCAAATCCGAAAGCTCCAGCTTTGGCCGAAGGGGTGCGTCACTGCCATTTGCCTTCCGTCCATGAATTCCAAATTCCGACCCGTAATAAATCGACGGAATACCCTGTATGGTAAACAAAAACATATATACCGGAAATAAATCTGCTTTCATCGTCAGCTTATCAATAATCCTGTCCACATCATGGTTATCGACAAAATTATACAAGACGGCACCCTTACACAAGCCATAATCGCCAAAAAGACGGCGCAGTGTATGGGCCATCTCAAAATAATTGTGACTGTTATGGGCCGAATAAATACCCTTATGCAGCTCATAATTCGTCACCGAATGGAGAACCTCCCCATTAACCCATCGGCTATAATCTCCATGAATCACTTCACCCATGAGCCAGAAATCATCTTTCATTGCCCCGGTCTCCCGGCGCAGGCGACGCATAAAATCAAAGTCCAGCATATCCGCGCAATCCAAACGTATGCCGTCAATATCAAAGCTTTCGATCCAGAATCGGACCACAGCCATCAATTCATCCGCAACCTGAGGATTTTTAAGATTCAGACGCGGTAATTCTGCATAGCCCCGCCAAGATTCATACCAGAACGAATCGCCCATCGGGCTGGCGCCGTCAAAATTCACCTGACAATACCAGTCCTTCCCCCAGGAGTCCCATTTTTTCTCCTGGAGATTTTTAAAAGCCGGAAACTCTCTACCCGTATGATTAAACACACCGTCGACGATCACTTTAATTCCATGGGCGTGACAGACCGCCACCCACTGGCTAAATCCCTCATTATTACCAAGTCGTCCGTCTACCCGGCGATAGTCCCTTGTATCATAACCATGAGTCGTCGACTCAAACAACGGCCCGATATAGACAGCATTGCACCCCAGCCCTTCCATGTGGTCGATCCATTCCTCGCCGACAGCAAAAAACGGTTCCGCCCCATCCTCTGCAGGAGGTGCAGAGGCATTCCGTTCTGGGGCTCCACACAGGCCAAGGGGATATATATGATAAAAAATTTTATCTTCAAACATCAATCAAAATCCTCCGGAAGCAATGTAAACATACTCGCCTCTTTATAGGCATTATCCAACACGGTCATAAATAAATTTTTCATATTCCGTTTTTCCAGATTAACAACCGCTTCGTCTACAACGGCCATAACATCCTCATAATTCACATCTTCACCGGTCTGCATCCGTTTCTCAAAAATTTCCCGGAGGGTTACTATGCGAACCTCCTCCGAAATGTCATATCCCCGCCGTTTCGCGTAGGATTCGGCCAGCTTCACCAATTCACTCTCATCATATTTTGAGATGTTGATTACGTTCAGGAAATGAGACCGGAGCTTTGGATATTTTTTCCACAAGCCGTGCAGATCAGATTCGGAATCTTCAAGCACAATAGCCACCTTCTGTCCGTCCTGATTCACATAATCCGAAACAATTTCCACAGATTTTTCCGATAGCATTCCGGCGCCGCTGATAATCAGACATCCCCCGGATATTTTCTCAAATACTGGAGAAAAATCCATATTATTTAATTCATCTGACGTGGCACGGACGATTTTTCCTTTATCGCACATGCCATAAGTATTTAACGCCTTGGCAATACCGATGGAAATCTGAGATTTCATACTCTCATCTGTACCTGAAACGACAAAGTTTATATCATATGGCGCCAAAATATCTTCTTTCTCTAAAAGTGAAGACTCCAATTTTGTAAATGTTTCTGCCAGCTGCTTCTTCACATCCTTAATATCCACCGCTGTGGAAAAAATATTCAGAACCGTATCCGGCACAGGAATATCTTCTGTAACAATTTCATCCTCATCCTCCAACCCACTCTCCGGTTTTACAACTTCGGATACAGACTCCGGCGCTTTTTCAGCAGCCTCCGGTTCTGTAACAACTTCCTTCTCAGCGGCCTCCGGTTCTGCGCTTTCCCCAAAAAACAGGTCTAACGCGGTCTTGTCTAATTTATTTTCAATAATTTCATCCTCATCCGCTTCACCGGCAATATCTTCCGGTGTCACCATCCGCATACGGCTTCTCAAATCCTCCCGTTTGATTGGATGTCCGTCCGGCCGGCTGTTTTCAACATTTCTCTGGATTCTTGCAATAAAATCCTGTTCTTTTTCCGATGAACCGTTCTCTGAAATCACTTCATCTTCGTCCTCCGGCATGGAAGATTCCGTCACCGCCGCGGACAAAATCTCTTCCTCCGTTTTTGTCCCCGGAACAACGGCAGCCGTTTCTGTACGTCCACCTTCTTCCAAATCATAGACATCCGAATATTCGTCGTCCTCCTGCATATACTCATCAACGTTTAAAGGCACATTCAGACCGCTGCGCTCTAATAAGCCTTCTGAATCAAACATGTACGTAGCTCCAACCGTCTGCTGTCTGGATATGTCCGCATCCGAAGAGGCCGCTCCGGCTTCCCCTGCAGCCGCGCCGCCAGCCACTTCGGCCTTTAATTGGTTCGCCAGATCGACATATTCCCCATGTCCAAACCACAAAATAATTTCATCACACTCGCGGATACACTTCTTTTCTTCACCGGCTTCGTGGTAAAGCTTCGCCAGTTCATAGGCCCACTCCTCAATATATTCATAATCCTTTAACTGCTCCAGTGTATGAATAAGCACCGATGTTCTTTCGCCCTTCCCCTTATCCAGACGATATCTGAGAATATACCGATGTAAATCTCTTGAAGCCACAGAAATAAACTCTTTATAATAATATTCGGCTTCCGAATAGCTTCCCTTTTCAATATATAAGCTGGTTAGTAGATCCAATGCCCGACGGCCCTTCGGCATCTTTTCATAAGCCTTCAAAAGCACCTTTTCTGCCAGATCATTTTCTCCCTCGTGCAAAAAAATCTCTCCCAGCAAACACAAAGAAGACACGTTCTTCATTTTATTTAAATCCAATTTTTCAGCAAGCTTTACTGCTGTCACATAATCCTGCTCATAGGTACAGCTTTTGATTTCCTTCATCAAATCTGCTTCATTAAATTTTTCCACGGTTTCATCTCCTTACGACTATATGCAATAATTACCCAAAATAATTTTAACATAATTGAAATTTATTGACAATAGCCGATGCGGCTGGTACCCTAAGACTGTATTTTTCATACATGGCAATTTGCGCAAGCTTCTGGCAGACACACAAAAAAAGCAGTCATTCTATCTTTTTATGATACGAATGACTGCTTAAAAATGAACTGGTTCAATCATACTTAAATTCCTTTCTTACTATGATTTGATATGTACTTAATATCAATAATAGTAGTTTTATCTCCATATTCAGTTTTTCTGGTATCTCTAATTTATAAAATAAATACCTTAATCATTTAACTTTTTTACTTTTATATTATATCGGAGTTTTTTTTACAATCAACTTCTTTGCTACTTATGCAACATTTTTTGTTCTTACAATAATTGGATGATTATTTATAATTGATGAACTTCTTCCAGGCTTCCTCCGAATTATTTATCATATACTGACATGTATCTGGATTTTTAAACTTTTTTATCAATTTTAATTTTTTATTAAGTATTTCAATACCCTGCAAATATTCTACCTGTTATTCACAAACCATCGATTTCTTAAATCTTGACCTTCTCGCAAAGAATATAATCATCTGAATTATTGAGCATTTACTATTTCATTGGACTCACCTCTTACTTTTTATGACTTCTACGTTTTTAGAAGCTTTTGTTTTGTTTGTTTATGTCTATATTATACTCATGCCTTCCATATTTGTCAACACATTTTTTGAATTTTTTTAAAATTATTTTTTAATTCATTTTAAGTTTTCATTTTTATCTGCTTTTATTGCGTATATTTTTCAAATTTTCAGTTAATTTATAAAAAATCGTCCTAGCCTCGGCGTCAAAAAGCCATAGCGCTCTGGACTTCTCCATCCCACTATGGCTTTTAGCCGGACAAACCATTGCCCTTACCCGAATGATATTAAATAAAATCAAAGACTTCCTGTTCAAATTCCAGTTTTTCATACTCCATGGCCGACACATCCACATTGGAGCTGTAGTCGACAATGACAGTTTGCTGCATTTTATCAATCATTTTCTGTCCTAAAATATAATTGACATCAAATTTTCCTGTAATGGCTGGCGTCGCTCCGCGCGTCGGTACAATGAGCTGGACATGATTTGTGCGAAGCAGCTCAAAGATTGGCTGCCAAATGTAAATATCCTTTGCAGCGCCAAAAGGATTATCGATAAAGATAACCTTCTGCAGCTTAAAGCCATCTCCGCCGCCAGAATATACCATAGAAATATAATTAATGACGCCAATCAAAAACTGAATATAAATCCCCTGGGACTGTCCCGTACTTCCCACAGCCTCCTCATATTTCAGATAGCGGCTCTGCTCTTTCACCCGTTCCCGCTTATAGAGATTCAGCCGGATACCGTTCATATCCGTAACAATGACCGAGAACAGCCGTTTCCACGAAAGTTGCTGACGGATATAAGCCACCCGCTCTTCCTGGGCGCCATAGGCATCGGTTCTGGCCACAATATCATCAATATAATCCGACATACGCTGTGCATACATTTCTTCTTTGACATAAGGTATTTTGAGCATGACCATCGGAATCTGCTTTCCGTCCAGCACGACACGGGAATACGCCGGAAAACGTTCCAGCTCGGCCTTGATGCTGAGACACCGCTGCAGACACTGTTTCTCAAAGTTTTCTTTAATTTGCACCATGTCCTGAATCGTTTTCTCGATACGCTCCTTTTCGAGACGGACAATCTGGGCTGTCTCCAAAAGCTGCCGCATCAGTTCCTCTGCTTCTGCCACTGTTGCCGGTATGCCGGCTTCTGTCCGAATAGCCTCCGATAATTCGTCTGCGGACAGCAGCCGCAGGCTTTCAATCGTCTTTTCCCGATCCCGTTCAAAGCCTTCTCGTTTTCTTTGAAGCTCTGTACGTAAACGCTGATATCTTTCGTTAATCTCACGATGTTTTTTACGAACCTCCACATCCGGGGACCAGGTTTCCTTTGTCCGGTTAAAACGTATGTTTTCATTACGAATCGTTCTTTCCAAATCCCTCTTTATGTCATCATAGGCCCGCAAATCCCTATAGGCATTTTGAATGCCTTCCTCTGCCTTTTGAAGCTTTTCTGTCATGGCAGACAAGGCCTGCCGCTGCTGTTCGGAAAATGTCGTATAATCGCTGTTTGTCAGGTCAATGTGACGAAAAGCGCCATATTTTTCTTCAATAGTACTTACCCCATGGGCGACGCGGCCGAATAGCTTGTTTTTATCCTCCCGATACTGAACTAAAACATTTTCCTGTCGCTCGATCTCGGATTTAAGCAGTGCTATGTCTTTTTCCAGCGCTTCAATATCCGATGCCTCCACAGCGATCAGCCGATGCTCTCTTGCCATACCTTCAAGAATCGGCAGCGCTATCCCCCGTTTCTGAATCATGTGAAGCGACGTATCCATCATCTGCTGGTAGCTTTCGAGAAGCTGTTTTTTGTCTTCCAAGTCCATATGCTCCTTCTCGTAGGACTCCTTCAGGCCTTTAAACCGGGCATCAACCGCTGCCGGTTCCAAATCATTATCCCCCGGCTCTCCGGGAATATAGTAGGCCTCATAAAGCTCTCGCCACATAGCTTCCATACGTCCGTTTTCTTCCCTCAATGCCTTTTTCTCGGCATTCAGCTTTTCCAGCGTCTCCTGTGCCCATTCCAATTTTTCTCTGGCCAGCCTTTGCTGATCCTTATTTTTATCCTCAGCCTCCTTAAATCGGCCGATCTTCGCCTGTATCTCTGAAAGCCAGGCATGGATAGCGCTCATCTGTTCAAGAATATCAATATCTGAGTCCAGCGCTTCATTCTCTGCCGCCGCTGCCTTTAAGGCCTGTTCTGCTTCATCTCGGCTCCTCTGACAGGACTTTCGCGACTCTTCATCCTTATATATCTTTTGCTGCAGGCTCTCCCATTCAGCTTGAAGCTCATTCCACCGTTCCTGACGCTGCGGATAATACTGCTGAAAATTCAATTCAAATTCAGCCATGTATTTCCGGTCAGCCTCCATCGTCCGCTCCCGGTCCTTCAATCGTCCGAGGGTCTTGCGTGCCTCCGCAAGGGCTCTCTCCATCCGTTCGCATGCTTCCTGGCGGGAGGCTCCATCCGTATACCATTCTGGATTGTGGGATAAAAAGATAAGCTCCCCGCTCTTAACCGCTTCCTCCTGACGCATGACCATAGCCAATGAAATCACAGGAACCAGTCCATCCCTCAAATCCATCTTTGTCAGAACCCAATCCTCCCTGATTTTAGACAAACCACTTTCAATAATGACTGCATCCGGCAGGAAGGGTATCCGCTCCAACAATATTTTCTTGTCATAATCGCTGACATCTTTTAAATAATCGCCGCCGAAAACACATTTCAATCCGTGACAACGCCGAATGTATTCCATCACCGTTTCCGCCGCCGAACTCATTACCGCCGGACTTCCCTGCCGCAAATTTTCCAGCTGTTTTTCCAATTTTTCAGCCTCTATACGCTTCAACTCACCATCCAAAATGACTTTGCGAAGCCGTTCATCAATGATTTCTGCGAGAGAGGCGTTGTCGCCGGCCTGATATATATGAACAAGCTTATCCCTTTTTTCCCTTTCCAAGGCATAGCTGTCCAAAAATTTCTTTAAATTTTCTTTTTCCTCGGAAAGACTGTCCTTTCTCCGGAAATTTTCACCAATCTCCTGTGTCAACCGCTGAATTTCCCCTTCCGCTGCCGACCTTTCCTGTGAAAGCTGCCTGAATTTTAATTCACCGGCTCCCCTCTGCTGCTTTTTCTCCCGCAACGTTCGACCGATATTTTCAAGAAAAAGAACCGGGACCTTCCGGCACAATCCATTCAGCTCACTCATCCTCTGCTTTTCCTGAAGGGAAGCTTCTTTTAATTGATTTTCAAGAACTGCCCCTTCACTGAAAAGCTGACGCTCCGATATATGAGCTTCCGAAAGCAGCTCCGTCGTTTCGCCCAATGCCTTCTCTACCGACCACATTTTTTTATTAAAAAGCTCTCGTTCTTCCTCATTCATGGAAAAACGAATCCGCGCCAGTCTCTGAAGCTCCTCCAGCAGCCCTTCCGAGTCGTTCTTGTCCTGGGAAAGATAGGTCTTTAACGCTTCCCATTTTCCCCGAACCGACAGATACCCGGTATAATCATTAATACTTTCAGAGAGGGCCAATGCCTGACATTTCTTTTTAAGCGTCTCTTTCCTCTCTTCCAGTTCGGCGGCATATTTTTCCGTATCCGCTTCCAGCCGCTGTAAATGTTCCTGACTTTCCTGAATTTTTACCGTATCCAGCTTTCTGGAAATCTCCTGAATATGCTTCCCGGCATATTCCTTCTCCTTCTGCCAAACCGCCAGTTCCTTTTCTTTCCTCCGGTTGACTGCGCCCACAGTGTTGTAAGCCCGGACCATATCCGTCTCCAGAGCATCTTTTTCCTCATAAACCTTCTTTAACAGCTCCACCCGGCCTGAAAAGCTGTCAAGAATTCCTGCCTGCCGGTCATAATAACCGATCTCTTCCTTTCTAGCAGACAACTCCGCCAGCTTGTCTTTAATCTGAACAAGGGTATCTGCCATGTCCGTTTCCACTTTTTGGTTCTGCCAAAAAGCCTTTTGGATAATTTCCTCAATCAACAAATCTTCAACAATCTTTCGGGTCGTCCGGTAACGGCTTTCAAAGTAAGTCCGCACATGGCCTTCCGTCTTGTTGATACCCCGGAGTATCTCCCAATGACTTTCATACAGGCCATACCGGCTGATAAAACGCTGGTACTCGCCTTTTCGCTCAAATATATGAACTTCCAGTCCCATATCCCTTCGGCCCAAATCCTTTAAATAGGTTTTAAGGCCGGTATATGTCACCCTTTCTTTGCCGTCACTTAAGGGAAGATTGACCAGATCATTATCATTGTAGCCCCGATAAAACAATACATAATTAAAATACTCTATCGCCGCCGTCTCCTTCAGCTCTTCCCGGGCCTTTCGGGCGCAGAAACCAGTCAGCATATATTTATAACCGTCACGGATAAACCGTTCATCCAGCTTCCATTCAATCAGGGAATGAATCGTTTTGCTCCCCTGCTCCGTGCGAAACAGCTTTTCAATGGGCTGCTTGTCGTCCAGCGTACAGTTTGGAATAAGATTCTGAAAGAGCAAAAGCATCAAGACACTTTTTCCGCCGCCGTTGGCCAGATCATAAAGCGCATTCTTACCGTCAAACCGTAGAATAAAATCATCATAGAACTGGGTCCCGAAATTATATTTCACATTATTCACACGAATCCGATTAATATAAGGCATCGTCATCCCCTCCTGTCACGATGTTGTACAAACGCCCTCTGTTTTCTTCATAATAATTTTCTGTCAGAGCACGAAAACGGGGTTTAATATAATACCGCCCCTGGGATTCAAAAAATAAATCCTGAGAAATAAGGAAGTTAAAAACAAGCTTAACAAAACCGGTTTTTGAGCCCCGGGCCGCCTTTAATGACGCCATATCCTCATTTGAAGGAATCAGAGGCATATCCTCCCAAAGAGACGCCAATGTCTGAAAGCTGTTTTCCTCCACCTCATTCAGCGCCTTGCTGTGCAGAGCCTTCATTGCTTTCTGCATAGAGCTGTCTGTCTGGGTAATGACTTCCTCCGTCCTCACATAATCCGCGTAGGAAAAGCTTCCCGAATCCTGATAAAACAAAAGGATCACGTTGTAGATGATAAAATAAGCCAGATATAATTCCCGGTTCAAACGCAGACCGATGGCCCGTTTAAGTTCGTCGTTAGTAAAACCGAAAATCCGGTTGCCATCCCCCGCGCTCACATAAAGACTGTCTCCAAATTCATAAAGACTCAAATTCAATTTTTTAAAAAGGGACATGAGAATATCATAGACCTCACTGTTATTCCGATAGTCCTCATATAAATCCACATGCTGCCCGCTGCTGACCTCTTCGCCGACAATAAGCAGTGTAAATATTTCCAACGCTTTATCCAGATTCTGGTGGTCCATCACATTCCCCGCCTTTCAAATCGTATATTGGTTAAATAACTGTTCTCACCGACAGAAATCCGATCTTCCGGTAAAAATTCCAGCGTAAATTTTAAATCTTCATATTCTTTATCCCTGTCCCTAAGAACCAGCTCTGCCATCACCTCTTCCAGGAAGGTGTCGGGATTCTCCAGGATGTCTGCCAGGTCATAACTATCCTTCTGGCTCAAATGCACTAAAAAAGCATAGTAATCCCCGTTATGCAGAATGGTATCCGTAAATTTCATCACATAAAGATAATGAAGCTCCGACAGCAGCAGACACTTTCGCTGAATCAGGGTATCAAAAAGGATTTTCAGCAGCAGACGGTGGTTATGTCGGATACGCTCATCCTCCGTATCATCCTCAAAAATATAGGTTTCCTCCTCACCCTCTAAAACCGCTTCTCCCACCTGGGTGTCCTCCGGCCGGCAGGACAGCAGATCATCCAGCCGTCCAAGCTGAAAGGTCTTCCGAATTTTCAGCCCAAACAGCGGCGCCGTCATAGCCTCCAGCAGCCGAATATCATCCCTGTCCATGGCGTTTTTAAGCCAATCAGAAAAATCCATCGTCCTTCGGAAACGGCTCCGCTTTGCCTTCAGCATCATTTCATCTGCCCGCACCTGAAGATTGGTACAGGCGGCCAAAAGCGCTTCGTGCCTGTCCATGGCTTTTTTCAGTTCCTGATTCAGATCATAGATTTCATCCGTCGCCTGGGGCTGATAATTCTCTTCTTTTGCCTGCAAAAGAGCCTTCCTCACCAACTCCAGATTGGTATCAAAAAGCTTTTGCTCTTCCTCAAACCACTTCAGACCGCTCTTTGAAAAATCCTCCAGAGCTTCCATCCCTTCAAAAATATTGTGGCTAAGCAAAGTGACAATTTCCCCCTGACGCAGCATGAGCCGGGTTACTTCGCTGTTAATGCGCCGAATGACATCCAGGCCGCCGCGAAAGTTTTTCGAGCGAATCAGCTTTTCCAGAAGAAGCTGTTGAACGCTGATTTTACTCTCATCCTTTGTTTCCTTTGTTTCCAGATAAAATTCAATTCCATCCGAAGAAATCGTATAGACGATATCTCCGTCCTGATAGCCGCTTTCTATGAGCCGGGTCCGCCCCCGCTTCTTACACCGTCCCTTCGGTTCATAGTATTCAAAATAAAAGGGATGTCCCTCATTTGTCAGCTTGTCAAATATGTACTGAGCCAGGGCGGACAGGGCTTCTTCATTTCTCTCAATGTCAAAGTCTCTGACCAGCAGATTGCAGATAAAAGCTTCATAGGCCCCATAGGATACCTGTCGGTCATTGAAACTATTCTCTTCAATAAAAAAACGGAGGACTGCCATGGTCACATAGCCCATGTCAATCCTTTCATACCGTCCTTCCCTGAACTGATTCAGCGAATAATCGCAGAGCCGGAAAAACGGATAGAATTTTTTCAGATTTATCATCCGTTCCTCGTGCTCATCGATGATATCGTGGATTAAAATGTGCGATTCCGTCCCCATGGAGCCCTCCTTCAATTAACAAACATACTTTTGAATCACCTGGATAATTTCCTCTTCCTGAGATGCGTCATATCGAATAAAAAATGCCTTTCCCTTAAACTGTCTCGGCTTCATTAGATGTGCCTGAAATTTCCCCTTTGGCATCTTATCCACAGAGCGGATATCCTCCCAAGGCACATAGCCGTAATCATGGACTAAAATTCCATTCGTAAAAATCTTTGTCGGACTGATGGTCCGTATGGCCAGGAATAAAAGCAGACCGGCAATAAGAATGACAGCTCCGGTCAGCACCGAATAATAGCTTTCCGGCATGTTCGGGTTTACCGTATTTTTCTCCATAAAAAGCCGTATAACGACAACGACGCCAACGCCAAGAATAAAGAAAAGCGTCAGCCATTCCTCCTTTGGCTGTTTCACAGATATGACTTTCTCACCATAGGAGGCCTCCACATGGACCGCCTTCCAGATTTGTGTGACAAAGAAAATCAAAAAGCCGATGTCTGCCAGAATAAACGCGCCCCCGTGAGCCAATTGGTTAATGATTTCGTTCATTTATGTTTCCCCTTCCTTTTTTATTTCTATACCTCCAGACGCATATCTCCGTTCCGGATATAACCCATTTTCCGCATTCCCTGGGCCACGCCCATCGTAAGCGCCGCCGGAAAAAGAAAATGGAATAGGACGATTTTTATTAAAACGATGGCCGGAGACTCGACGCCGACCATTGTCTGATAGGTCATAATCGGCCCTACCAGCCCGGATGTTCCCATACCGGAGCCCGTAGCATTATTTATCATATTAAAAAACGGTGAAATGGCAATAGGGCCGAGAATGGCCGATGAAATAATCGGCGGAATCCATATGAGCGGCCTTCGCACAATATTCGGCACCTGGAGCATACTCGTCCCCAAGCCCTGGGATAAAAGGCCGCCAAAGCCGTTATCCCTGTAACTGATGACGGCAAAGCCGACCATCTGACAGCAGCAGCCAATGGTTGCCGCTCCGGCCGCCACACCACTTAAACCCAGGATGACACCAAGAGCCGCCGAGCTGATTGGCAGGGTCAGCACCATACCCATAACAACCGAGACAACGATTCCCATAATAATCGGCTGCTGCTCCGTCCCCCAGTTGATAATTCCTCCAAGCCATGACATAAATTGTGAAATCGGCGGTCCCACAATGACGCCGACAACGCCGCCGGTAAGAATCGTTACTGCCGGTGTGACAAGTAAATCCAATTTTGTCCGGCCAGCCACCAGATGTCCAAGCTCAATACCTATATAAGCAGCCACAAAGGCGCCCAGCGGTTCTCCCGGCCCGGAGAGGACTAAAGCCCCGCTTTCTGCAAACAATGTCCCCGCCGAAATAGCGCTGGCGTAGGCGCCAATCATTCCGGCCGCCGCCGCAGACAAGGTCACATAAATCGACTCCTTATACTTATAGGCCACGCCCACACCGATGCCAGCTCCAGTTAATCGCTGGGCCATCAGGGCAAATGCGGATATGTACATGCCGATATTTCCGCCGATCAGATCACCCACCTGTTTCAAAATCGTCCCGATGATCAGTGTTGAAAAAAGTCCCAACGCCATTCCGCTGAGGCCATCAATAAAAACATGGGACAAAAACTTCTGAATTGCTTTCATTTACATTATCTCCTCTACTCTGCGACCAGATATCCCCGCTCTCTCAAATCCCTTTCGATATTATCCAATATCCGCTCTGAAGCCGCCTCCACTGTATGAATGTGGATACCATTAGATAATTGGAGCAGCGGTCCGGCCTTACTGGATCCCATACGCTCATAAAACGCCAGGATATCCTGCCTGTTTTCAAGAATTAAATCCGCCTGTATCTGGCCGTAGACATCATGGGCAACAATAACATTCAATACCTTTCCTCCGTTATCAACGATCAGAGAAAGCTCATCGACAATCTGTTCCTTCGTATGATTAACCATATAAGAACGGCGGTATTTTTTTGCAGGCCCCTGCGTATATAAAATATAACCCTTCGGTGTGGCAAAAATCTCCGCGCTGCCGGCCCGCAGCAGGGCGATGTCCTGAACGATCACCTGACGGCTGACGCCGAGCGCTTTTGAAAGGACGCTTCCCGAGACCGGACCCGAACTGTTTTTTAAAACATCCAACAGCCTTTTTCTACGGATTTCACTTTCAACCATAGATTTCACCTCCTGAATCGCCTGTTACATAGTTTCTTAATGATTATAGCACAGGAAAGGCCATATGTGACATATTTTTTCATGAAATAATCCTTGATTCCCCGGCTTCTCTCCGCTATAATGCAGTAGTGTAAAAGGAGTTGGAAACGATGTTTCGCATGTGGATGAAAATTTTTAAGGAAAACCGGCTGCTACAGGATACGGTTATTACCATGAACGATCCTGAAATGAGCCGGACCGCTAAAGTATTCCAGGCCGTATATGACGCCTGTCTTATCTTTGATCTGTCGCAGCCCATCTGGCTGGACGCCAATATAAGGGAATTTAAACGGCATAACAAAACCCGTTTTACCCAGGATAATTTTGTTGAAGAAATCCCTTTTGATTTTTTGGAAATTCATGTGATTGAAGAGGATTGAAAATTATGATGTATATATTATTGATTATCGGCTTTTTCCTGCTCGTTAAAGGCGCAGACTATTTTGTAGAAGGCAGCTCAGCTATTGCCAGACTTTTAAAAGTACCCTCGGTAGTTATCGGTCTGACCATCGTCGCTATGGGTACCAGCGCCCCGGAAGCCGCTGTCAGTATCACCGCCAGCTTATCCGGAAGCAATGAACTGGCCTTGAGCAATGTTATCGGTTCTAATTTTTTTAATTTAGTATTTATCGTCGGCATCTGCGCCCTCATACGGCCTTTTATCGTAGACCAGAGTATTTTGAAACGGGATTTTCCCATCGCCCTTTTAAGCTCTGCTCTGCTGTTATTTTTTATCCGTGACAACGCTCTCTCCAGAACGGAAGGATTGATTTTCCTCGTTTTGATGGCTACATATCTGACGGTCACTGTGATCTCCGCCATCCGAAATCCCATCAATGTCGATGACATACATCTTCTTCCAATGCATACCAGCCTGCTTTATGTCGTCCTCGGACTGGCTGCCATTATCGTCGGCGGCAATCTGGTCGTAGACAATGCCTGCCGGATTGCCGCGGCCTTCGGTCTCAGTGAAACCCTGATCGGACTGACCATCGTCGCCATCGGCACTTCCCTCCCCGAGCTAGTCACCTCCATCACTGCTTCCAGAAAAGGGGAGAGCGGCCTGGCCCTCGGAAATGTCGTCGGATCCAATATTTTTAATATTATGTTTATCCTCGGTATGTCCTCAACGCTTCATCCGATCGCCGCCGAAGCTGTCGCCTTTACCGATATTCTAATTTTAATCACTCTGACTCTGAGCATCTATATTTTCTGCAAACTTCGCGGACAAATGGGACGCCTGATGGGCTTTGCCTGCGCGGCCGCCTACATTATCTATTCCATCTACATCATATTGCGTTAAGAGGGAGGAATATTTCTTCCTCCCGTCTCATAAATTGAACAAAAACGGAGTTTTCCATGAAAATATTTCTGAAAACCGGCTGTATTGTCTGCGCCCTTTTTCTTCTCGGCGCTCTTTTTTATGAATGGATTCATTCGAATATTTATATTACCACCTCGGCCCACCCGGACCCTCACCCCATTTCCCACTTAAATACAGAGCAACCGGTCATTGCCCTGACCTTTGATACCGCCGCCGGCAGCGACAGCACCGACAAGATACTGGATATCCTTGATAAATATAAAATAACGGCCACCTTTTTTATCACAGGAGGCTGGGCAGAAAAAAATCCAGACACACTGAAACGTATCGCCGATTCCGGCTATGAACTGGGAAATCACAGTGAGAATCACAAAAATATGGAATCTATGTCCGACGAAGAGTGTCGCCGGGAAATCATGTCCGTCCACGAAGCGGTAAAATCACTGACCGGTGTGGAAATGGACCTTTTCCGCCCGCCCTACGGTGCCTGCAATTCTCAGCTCATCCAAAGCGCCGAAGACTGCGGCTACGCTACGGTCAGCTGGGACTGCGATTCCATGGACTGGAAAGACTATGGCGCCGAAACGATCGTTAAGACCGTCTGCGAAAATCCAAAACTTAAAAACGGCTCCATTATCCGCATGAACTGCAGCGCTAAGTATACACCGGAAGCCCTGGAAACCATTATTTCCAACCTAAAAGAAAGAGGCTTTCAATTCAAGCCTCTCTCTGAATATCTGTAATATTTATTTTTTCCATGTGGACGGCGCAAACAAAAGAAGGATTGGAAAAATCTCCAGACGTCCGATCAGCATATCCAAAGACAGCACAATCTTGGATACAATAGAATAGGAAGCAAAATTAGAAACCGGTCCCACAGCGCCAAATCCAGGGCCAATATTGTTAAATGTGGCCGCCACCGCAGAAAAATTCGTTTCCAGGTCAAAGCCATCGACACTGATGATGAGTAGTGATAAAACAAAAATAACCAGATAGGCCGAAAGAAAAGCAAACACCGACCGGAGTACAACGCTGTCGAGAGTCTTGCCTTCCAGTTTTATGAGCCGGATACTCCTAGGATGGATAAGCGAGCCCATTTCTCTTTTCACCGATTTTAAATAAATAACAATTCTTGAAACCTTGATGCCGCCGCCGGTACTGCCGGCACAGGCTCCGATAAACATCAACGTCAGAAGAATCCCCTTTGAAAAGGTCGGCCACAGATCAAAATTCACTGTAGAATATCCCGTTGTCGTCATAACCGAGGCCGCCTGAAACGCCGCATGATGGAAGTGGTCAAAAATTGTTCCGACCTCACCACTTAAATTAACCGTCATCAAAATGACCGCCCCAAAATAAATTCCAAAATACCACCGAACCTCTTCCATGGAAAAGGCTTCCTTCGCTTTCCGATAAAGAATTAAAAAGTATAATGTGAAATTCACACCAAAAAGCAACATGAAAACGGTGGTAACCGCCTGAAGATAGGTGCTATAGCTTCCCAGACTGGTATTTAACATACCAAAGCCTCCGGTACCCGCCGTACCAAAGGAAATACACAGGGCATCAAATATCGGCATACGTCCGAGAATAAGTAAAATGAACATAATCACAGTCATGCCCAGATATATTTTATAAAGCATTATGGCCGTCGCTCTCAGCCGGGGTACCAGCTTGGAAACCGACGGTCCCGGCGACTCAGCCTTCATCAGCTGGAGATTATGCTCACCGCCAGCCAGGGGCAAAACAGCAAGGATAAACACAAGAACTCCCATGCCGCCGACCCAGTGGGAAAAGCTTCGCCAGAGCAGCATACATCTGGACAAAGCTTCGACATCTGGAAGAATACTTGCCCCGGTCGTTGTAAATCCTGAAATAATCTCAAACATGGCGTCCACAAAAGACGGTATTTCTCCGGAAATTACAAATGGGAGACATCCCATAATACTCATTACAATCCAACCAAGGGCCACCGTAATATACCCTTCCTTGGCATAATAGGCCGTCTTTTTGGGCTTTTTCAAGGACAAAAGCGCCCCGGCAGCCAGACAAGCCGCCGCTGTAATGACAAAAGCAAATCCACTCCGTTCCTGATAAACTACCGCTGCAATCATAGGGATCACCATCAAACAGGCTTCCACTTTTAAGATGCAGCCGATTATGTATCGTATACTTCCGTAATTCATAGGCTACCTCACCGCTCCGTCTAAAATATCCTCCAGACGATTTAAGTGGCGCCCCGTCGTTACGACGACCACCTTATCGCCGGATAAAATCTTATCCTGTCCAGAGGGTATAATGACTTTATTTGCCCGCATAATACTGCAGATCAACAGATTCGATTTTAATTTTAAATTCATCAGCGGCGTATCCGTCACCTTCGACTGGTCTTCCACAGAAAATTCCAGAGCTTCCGCCTTACCATCAGCAATCCAGTAAACCATATCTACCTTACTGTCCCGCTCGTTAATCCGGCTGTTTTCCATATCCCGGACATATTGTATAATATGTTCCGCCGTCAAATATTTCGGACTGATGATACTTCCCACCGGGATACTGCGTACAATCCCTTCAAAGGCAATCTTATTAATCTTTGTAATGAGCTTGGCCTTCGATGCCTGATGGGCATAGAGGGAAAGCATGATATTCTCCTCGTCAAAATTGGTCAGCGCCACAAAGGCATCCATCTGCTCCAGCCCTTCTTCTAAAAGCAGCTTGCTGTCCGCCGCATCGCCGTAAATGATCGTGGCCTTATCCAGCGCCTCGCTCAGCTCATTGCACCGCTGTAAATTACTCTCGATAATTGTTGTATTTACCTTCGCTTTCAACAGTCTCTGCGCCAGATAATAAGCGATGGTACCACCGCCGGCGATCATCACATTACGAATCGGCCGCGCCTGAATACCAATGATATTGAACAGACGGTTCATATCCTCCGCCGGTGCAATCATGGAAATCCTATCACCCTCCATCATCACTGTATTACCGCTCGGAATAAGAATCCCATCTCCGCGCTCCAAAATACAGACAAGAAAATGGTTTCCGTATTTGACAGCCGCATCCATGACCCGAAGCTGATGCCACGGTGAACCCTTCGGTATCTCCAGACGCACCATGTAAGCCCGTCCCTTAGCAAAGGTATCCACCTCCAGCGCCGACGGCACCTGGATTAGTCGCGCAATATCCCTGGCCGTCGCCAGCTCCGGATTAATCGCCACAGACAGTCCAAGCTCTTCTTTAATGAATCCAATCTCATCCACATACTCCGGATTTCTCACACGGGCAATCGTCCGGCAATTTCCGGCCTTCTTCGCAATGAGACAGCTTAAAAGATTGACTTCGTCATGCCCGGTCACGGCAATTAATAAATCCGCATCCTCAACGCCGGCCTCCTTCTGCATCTTATAGCTGTTGCCTGTACCGATATAACCGATGACATCCAACGCATCCACAGCCGCCTGCACCCGTTCCGCCCGCGGCTCAATGACCGTAATTTCATGCCCTTCCTCACTAAGCTGTTCTGCAAGGGTATACCCCACCTTGCCGCAGCCTGCAACAATAATCTTCATAACCTTACCTCATAACCCTTTTTTATAAATTCCCCATTCGACATATACTTTCTGTGACGAGCGCCTTAAATAGAGGCGCCGCCCGCTCCGCCGCCTCCTGAACCGCTTTATGATTCAGGGGCTGCTTTGATATGCCTGCCGCCATGTTTGATATGCAGGATATACCGCAGATTTTCATTCCCATATGATTTGCCGCAACGGCTTCACAAGCCGTACTCATACCGACCGCATCGGCCCCAAGTATACGGCTCATCCGAATCTCTGCCGGTGATTCATAATTTGGTCCCGTAAACTGAAGGTAAACCCCTTCTTTCAGCGAAATCCCCAAAGACTTTGCCGATTCCCGAAGAATCCTCTGAATATCCTCATCATAAATATGACTCATATCCGGGAACCTGGTCCCCAATTCTTCAATATTTCTACCAATGAGCGGCGACGGTACAAAATCGGAAATCTGATCTGTAATCATCATTAAATCCCCCGGCGCAAAGCTCTCATTGACGCCCCCGGAGGCATTGGTCAAAAACAAAATCTCCGCTCCCATAAGCTTCATCAGCCGAACTGGAAGAACCACATCTGCCATAGAGTATCCCTCATAAAAATGAACTCTTCCCTGCATGGCAACCACCGGAACATCCGCCACATAGCCAAATAAAAAACGTCCCTTGTGTCCCGGCACAGTGGACACCGGAAAGCCCTTTATTTCCGAATAATCCAACACATATTTAAGCTCTATACTCTTGCCGTAATCCCCTAATCCGGAACCGAGCACCAGTCCAACCTTCGGTTGAAAATCAACCTTTGCCCGCACAGCTTCAAGACAAGACAAAAGCCGTTCATACTCCCTTTCCATACGCTTCTCCCCTTTCAAAGATAATTTCATCTGATAGAAGTATAAAGTGAAAAAGGGGCTCTGTAAAAGCGCCCCTTAAATTATGCGTATACTCGAATCATGGATGATATTTCCTGAACAAAAGACATATCGTTCAGCGTCTGCATCGCCGCTTTAAAATTCTTCTCCTGAACAACATCCGTTATGGCAACAATTTCTGCCGTATCACAGCCGGCCGGCTTCTGGATAATCTTCTCAATGCTGACATGATTATTTCCAAGGATACTGGCCACATTTCCAAGCACGCCGGCACAGTCTCTCACGATCATGCGCACAAAATATTTGCTTTCGATATCTCCGATCTGCTTGATTGGCAGGTCTCTGTAACAAGTACAGCCAAACATACCAAGGCAGCCGCCGAGAATATTTTTAGCCGCCTCCAGCACGTCGCCCACAACCGCGCTGGCCGTCGGCATCTCTCCCGCGCCCCGTCCGTAAAACATCGTATCATCCACTGCATCTCCGTGGATAAATACGGCATTAAATACATCATTGACCGTAGCCAGCGGATGCTCTTTATTAATCAATGTCGGATGAACACGCACTTCCACGCCCGTCGACGTATTTCTCGCGATGCCAAGCAGCTTGATCACGCAATCCATATCTTTGGCATATTTAATATCCTTCGAGGTAATATGTGTAATTCCCTCGGTATAAACGTCATTAAATGTAATTCGAGAGTGAAAACCGATGGAACCCATGATCGCCATCTTCCGTCCGGCATCCAAGCCTTCCACATCCGCTGTTGGATCCGCTTCCGCATAGCCCAGCTCTGTCGCCTTTGCAAGAGCCTCCTCAAATTCCATGCCTTCCTGCTCCATCTTCGTCAGAATATAGTTGGTCGTACCATTGACGATACCCATGATCTCAGTGATATCATTGGCAATAAGACACTGCTTCAACGGACGGATAATCGGAATACCTCCGGCACAAGACGCCTCAAACATGAAGTCCACATGCTGGGCCTCTGCAGCATCCAAAAGCTCTCTTCCGTGAACAGCAATCAAATCTTTATTGGCAGATACAACACTCTTACCTGCATTCAGGCAGCGCAAAATAAAGGTACGGGCCGGCTCGATACCTCCCATAACCTCCACAACAATCCGGATACTGTCATCATTAATAATATCTTCAAAATTTTCTGTCAATAACGAAGGGTCAACATCCTTACGGGTTTCCGGAATACTTTTCACAAGAATCTTTTTAATCTCGATATCCGTACCGATTCTCTGGCTCATATCGTCTTTGCGCATCTGAAGCAGCTTATATACACCGCCGCCGACTGTTCCGGCTCCCATGATGGCTATTTTAATTGGTTTTGTCTCTTTTTCCATGGTAAATCTCCTCTGTTTTTACATTTCCACGTGTCTATTCTATCATGATTTTTTTATTTGTACACAGGAAAATTAATAAAAGTCCCCGTTTTACGCCCTTTCCTACGACATAAACAGGCATAGTATCGGCGGTATAAAAATGACCGGCAGATAATTGGCCACTTTGATTTTCGTCACTCCAATCAAATTCAGGCCCAACGCGATAATAAGCACCGAACCGGCGCAGGTCATCTCCCCAATGGCGTAATCTGTCAGAAACGGCGCCACAAGGCCGGCCAGCAGAACAATGCCACCCTGAAATACAAGGACAAAGATATCTGCCAGCAAGACACCGATGCCAAGGCTGGCTGCCAGTACGCAGGAAGAAACTAGATCCAGCGTCGCCTTTGTGAACAACATCTCACAATCCCCGGTAAGCCCGGCCTGAAGTGAGCCGACAATCGTCATGGCTCCCACACAGAACAAAAGGCTGGCCGTCACAAAGCCCTCCGCCACTGTCACCTGCCCCTCCTTCTGCTTAAACCGCGCCTCCACATAGGCCGCCAGACGGTTCAGCTGTTTATCAATATCTAACAGCGTTCCGATGACCGTTCCTATGGCCATCGACAAAATCAGCACCAGAGTGTTTTCTCCCTCAAGCGCCCCGGATATGCCGATAAACACCGTACACAGTCCAATACCGATCATCAACGCCTCTGTGACCTTTGCCGGAATTCCCCGTTTTAAAAACAGACCGACAAGACTTCCGATCAATACTGTTCCCACATTGACTAAAACGCCTAACATCTTTCTCCCTCGATTCTTCAAATTTCCCCATGATTAATAATATACATAAGGTCAGATTTCTTGTCAACAGTCAATCTTTAGTCCTGTAAAGTGTTCCTGTAAAAAAGAAAGCAGCCTTTGTGTGGCTCTTTCGGGCCGCTGTCCAAGGCTGCTTTCTGTCAATTTCTATTTCATTATATCACATATGTTATTCAGACGCTGTCTCTGTCGTTGTACTGGTTTCCGAAGCAGTTTCCGTCTCTGCTGCGGTCTCGGTTGATGTTTCTGCCGATTCACCGGTCTCGCCAGAGGTTTCCTCTTCATCCGTTCCGGAGGTGAGCTTATAAGCCTTCCACGCTTCGGATTCGGTATAACTTGCTTCCTCCATCGTCTGATTCAGCTTCTCATCAAGACTTGTACTCTTCTTGGTGCTTTCGGCACTTTCGACAGACGCAGCCGTTGCCTCCTCGTCATTTAAGGAAATACACTTGATAATATGGTAACCATACTGGCTCTCCACCAGGTCGCTCAGCTCGCCTTCCCCAAGCTGCCATGCGGCCGTATAGAAAGGCTCTACCATGGATGTCATATTCACAGGATCATATCCGTTTTTATCAAAGGAAAACTCAAAACCGGCGTTTTCACTGCTATATTCGTCAGCCAGCGTCTGGAAATCTTCACCATTTTTGGCTTTTTCCAGGGCCTCTTCCGCCTTCGCCTTTTGTCCGGCCAGATATGCTTCTTTTTCCTCGTCCGTCATATCCACCGTATTGCCTTCATCATCCTTTTTGGTCGTATCCGTTGTGGAGATCAGTATATGCTGAACCTTAATGCAGGTGGCGTCTGCCTTCTCTTCATCGGTCAGCTCCACCTTCTCTGCATCAAACATCGCCTGATAAACATTACCGGCTAGAGTACTCTTCTGTACAACGGAACGGACATCATCCTCCGTAATGCCCTCGTCAGTCATAACATCTTCACCGATATTTGTCTTAAAGTTCTCCACATATTCTTCTACGGCCTCATTATCCTCGTCACTGAGAGAAACGCCGTAGTCCTCTGCCTGACCGTTCAAGATAACCATCTGGACGAGCTGGCTTGTAATCACATCCTTCATGGATTCACCGAAGGTTACGCCGTCTTCAATCTCCATATCCCATATGGAGGAGCCGTAATAGGCCTCATACTGACTTTTCATCACATAGGCATACAGCCGGGCTTCACCCATACTAACAGTCCCCTGATCCATCGTCAATGCCACGTCTCCAGAACCTGTACTGCCGTTATCCGTCCCCTGGCTTCCGCAGCCGGCCAAAGTTGCTGCAGCCATCGCGCCCACAGCAATCATTGAAACAATCCGTTTCACAAATTTCTTCATATAATCTATCTCCTTCTGAATTTAAGTTGTACATAACTTTGTTTATTATAGATTATTTCACATTTTCAAGCAATCCTTTTATATCTTTTATCACATTTTTTTCACATTTTAAAAGATTCTGCTGCTCTTCCTTCCGCATTTTTAACAAAAAATAAGGATTTTCCCCCGGCTTGAAACGAAGACGCCGTCCATAGCGCCCGATCAACTCCGGAATCCGATCCACACATACGCCGGCATGGGCGTACATAAATATTTTTGTCTCATCACCGCGGCAGGAAAGCTGAGTAATATACGCCTCATGGGCCTGGGCCTTCAAAAGGGCGATTTCCATCAGATTTTGGGCAGATTTCGGCAGATCGCCAAACCGGTCGTTTAACTCGTCAATCATCTCCTCATACTCTTCCTCATTGGATATACCAGCAATCCGCTTATAAATTTCCAGCTTCTGAATTTCATTTTTAATATAAGCTGACGGAATGTAGGCATCCACATTTAAATCCAATACCGTCTCGAAATCATTGTCGGCCACCTGCTCGCCCTTAAGCTTTAACACAGCTTCATTGAGCATCTTACAGTACAAATCATAACCGACCGATTCCATATGACCGCTCTGCTGCTGTCCGAGAAGATTCCCCGCTCCACGTATCTCCAGATCCCGCATGGCAATCTTAAATCCGGAGCCAAATTCCGTAAATTCCCGTATGGCCGCCAATCGTTTTTCTGCCACCTCTCTCAAAACCACATTTCGCCGGTAAAGCAAAAAGGCATAAGCGGTCCGATTGGAGCGGCCCACCCGCCCCCGCAATTGATAGAGCTGAGATAAGCCCAGACGGTCCGCATCGTGTATGATCATCGTGTTTACATTGGAAATGTCCAGACCGGTTTCAATAATCGTCGTAGAAACAAGCACATCGATTTCCCCATTGATAAAACGGTACATAACCTTTTCAAGCTCCCGCTCACTCATCTGCCCGTGGGCGAAAGCCACCTCCGCCTCCGGCGCCAGCTTCTGGATAGCCGCCGCCATCTCCACAATACCGTTAACCCGGTTAAACACATAATAGACCTGTCCGCCCCGGCTGATTTCCCGGGCAATGGCCTCCCGGACCATCTCTTCATTATACTCCATGACATAGGTCTGTACCGGCATACGGTCCATCGGCGGTTCACTGAGTGTACTCATATCCCGTATTCCAATGAGACTCATATGAAGAGTTCTCGGAATCGGCGTTGCCGAGAGGGTCAGTACATCTACATTTTCCCGAAGCTTCTTTATCTTTTCCTTATGGGCCACGCCAAACCTCTGCTCCTCATCCACAATTAAAAGCCCCAGATTTTTAAATTCAATATCTTTGGATAAAATGCGGTGGGTCCCAATAAGAATATCCACCATACCCTTTTTAAGTTCTTTGACCGTTTCGGCCTGTTCGCTCTGGTTTACGGCGCCCTTGCCGTGATCCTGCTGGCGCTGACCTTCACCGCCGGAAGCCGCACCAAACGCCGTCAAAACACTTAATCGGAGGATACGCATGGAAAACGAAGAATACGAAACCATTGACCTTTTAGAGGTCCTGAATGCCGTCCGCCAGCACCTGCTGGCCGTCATTCTCACAACCCTGATCTTGGCCTGCGCCGGCTTTGGTGTTTCCAAGTTCCTGATGACCCCCAAATATCAGGCGTCCGCGCTTATGATCGTCAACACCCGGCAGGACACCACCAGCAATGTCACCAGCGACCAGATCAACTCCGCCACCAAGCTGGTCTCCACCTACAGCATCATCATCAAGAGCGATACCGTGCTGCAGCAGGTCATCAACAATCTGGGCCTGAGTCTGACCTACCCCGAGCTGGCTGGGCGCGTGACCGTCAGCGCCGTGGACGACACTCAGGTCATGAAGGTCACCGTCCTGAGTGACAACCCCGAGTGGGCGCGTCAGGTCTGTGAGCAGATCACCGTGGTTTCCCCCGATGTCATTCTGGAATCTGTCGAGGCCGGCTCGGTCAAGGTCATTTCCAGCGCCTCGATCAACCCCGATCCCGTCTCCCCCAACACGATGCGCAATACCGCCATGGGCGGCGTGGCCGGTCTGGTCATCAGCCTCGGCATCATCTTCCTCACCGTCCTGCTGGACAACAAGATCAACACCGAGGAGGATGTCACAAAGTATCTGGATCTCACCGTTGTCGGTGTCATCCCTGAATATGAGGGAGGCAAAAAGAAATGAGCAAGCCCGCAAAAAAGAACCATCGCAAACTGTTCACGGTCGGTTCCGATGCCCCGTTCCAGTTTACTGAGGCCTATAAGTCCCTGCGCACCAATCTGGAGTTCCTTTCTGCCTCCGGCAGCTGCAAGACCATCCTGATCACCTCCTCTGTTCCTGAGGAGGGCAAGACCAATGTTGCCGTCAACCTCGCCATCACGCTGGCCGCCTCCGGCAAGCGGGTCGTGCTGGTGGACTGCGACATATTAATTAACTACCATAATGGGGTTTATAGTTATTATTACAC
>ENA-ORNG01000746-ORNG01000746.1-human-gut-metagenome-genome-assembly--contig:-NODE-746-length-26984-cov-3.024397_pt1 | contig 26984 bp, 21 predicted proteins | sample MGYA00242113_ERZ509018 | MGnify/ENA primary metagenome ERZ509018 (study PRJEB26280, sample SAMEA2338711) | human gut metagenome | biome: human gut; feature: human-associated habitat; material: faeces... | reverse complement strand
CCCCCTGCCGCTGCACTTCACCGTGCAGGCCGACAAGGATTACGGCCGGGCGACACTGGCCATGTGCATGGGACTCAAAAGCCGCGTACTGCTGCTGGCCGCCAGCGACCAGTTCAACGGCAACCCGGCCTACGCCAACGTGGTCAACACGGACGGCAAACACCTTTTTTCGACCCGAAAAGACCCCGAAAAGTGGAACAAGGCCGCCCAGGCTGCAAAAGATGTCATCGACCTGGGAATTTTCGACCTCTACAAGGAGTACCACACCGCCGGAACGCTCGACCCTTACCTGTCCTGCCGCAACGTTTTCCTGGAGAACTGGAACAGCGAGGTGATGATGGTCCGCATCAGCAACTACCTCAAACATTGGGAACGGTCGGCTTCACCCCGGCAGTTCAGCGGCTATGAAAGCATGGGGGCGACCCAGCAACTGGTCGACGCTTTCCGCATGAAAGACGGCACGGCCATTACCCCGGACAAGGAGAGCGGCTATTCGAAGGCGAACTACTCCGACCCCAAATCGGGCTGGGTATTCGCTCCCGCCGGTACGCGCAACATGTTCGTCAATCGTGAACCGCGTTTCTACGTCAACATCTGCTTCAACGGCGCCTACTGGATCGGCGATCAGAAAACCCGCATCCAGCTCTACTACACCGGAGGATCGGGAAAGAAAGGCACGTGGGACTTCCCGCGTTCGGGATACATCGCCATCAAAAACGTTTCGCCCTCGTCCAATCCCAAGAACGGCAACTACATCAAGCGTCCCTTCGTCATCATGCGTTACGCCGAGATACTGCTCAACTACGTCGAGGCGCTCAACGAATACGATCCCGGGAATGCGGACATCGAAACCTACCTGAACAAAATCCGCGAGCGCGGCGGCCTGGGACCGGTCCAAAGCGATCTCAACCAGAGTCAAATGCGCGAGCAGATCCGGCTGGAACGCCGCATCGAACTCTGCTTCGAGCAACTGCGCTATTTCGACACCCGCCGCTGGCTGATCGCCGACCAGACCGACGGAGGACCCTTCTACGGCATGAACGTCGACGCAGGCAACAGCTTCACCGACGAGGCGTTCTACGAGAAAACCGTATTCGAAACCCGCGTGTTCCGGCCCGAGTTCTACCTTTTCCCCATTCCCCAGTCCGAAATCAACCGCGATCCGCAGATCGTCCAGAATCCCGGATGGTAACCGTAAAAACGAATAACGACTATGAAACTTACGAAATACCTGGCTGTCCTCTGCTGCGGAACGCTCTTCGCAGCCTGCGAAAACCCGATTCAGGACGACCTGAACGTGGACAACCCCGAGAACTATACGCGTATTTACACGGTCAACGCCGTCGACGACGCCTCCAAGAACACACTCTCATTCCCGCTCGAACGCGACACGTCGCTCATGGTCTACGCCAACTTGAGCGGAATCCGCAACCCGGGATGCGATGTGACGGTCAAATTTCGCGTCGCCCCCGAACTGGTGGATACCTACAATCAGAAGCACCAGAGCAACTACCCGATGATGCTTGATGGAAGCTACACGATCGAGAACCTCGAAGCCGTGATTCCTAACGGGAAATACATCTCCTCGCCCATCCGGATCGCCATCAACAGCCAGGCGTTCGACGGCGTGGGCGTCTTCCTGCTGCCGGTACGGATCGAGAATGTGACACCCGACCTGGCCGTCAACGAATCGTTGCAGACGGCTTACCTGCGCATCAACGGCTACTACACCGAAAATCCGTTCCCGAGATACGACAGGAGCGGCTGGTCGATCGCCGGGTTCTCGACGCAGGAGGCTGAAGCGACATCAACCTACCCCAACCGCGGATTGGCCGTTTCGATCATCGACGGCGAAAACAACACCTATTGGGGTACGCAGTGGCGCAACGCCAAACCCGGCCCGCCGCACTGGATCGCCGTCGACATGGGCGCACCCAAGGAACTGCACGGACTCACAATCCGCGGACGGTCTGACAAAGAAGGCTCCGACGTTCCCAAGAGCAGCGGCAACCCGCGTATCTTCAACATCGACGTGAGCGACGACAACCAAAACTGGACCCATGCAGGGACCTTTACCGTCGAAAACCGGATCGAGAACACGGTATACCTCGACCACAAGGCAACGGGGCGCTATTTCCGTATCTTCGTCACCGCCACGCAGGCCGACCTCTACCAGACCTGCATCGCCGAAGTATGGGCATTCTGATCCGACTAACAAATTTTTAAACCAAACAAAAGACTATGAAAAAGACTATATGTCTGTGGGCGCTGCTCCTGATTGTCGTTTCATGCACCAACGACGACAATTACAACGACGAGCACGGAGACAAGGCAGTCATTCCACCCAAAGGCAGGATCATCCGCATAATGACCTACAACATTTACGGCGCACGCGCCACAAGCCCCGCCAATGCAGCCGATCTGGACGCGCTGGCCGAGGTAATCCGCCGGCAGGACCCCGACTTCGTAACCCTCAACGAGGTGGATGTCTTCACCAACCGCACGGGAAAAGACGTACACCAGGCCCGCGACCTGGCAGCCAAACTCGGTATGGAGTGGCACTTCTCGAAAGCCATCGACCGCGACGGAGGCGAATACGGCGTTACCACCGGACGTCCCAGACGTATGGGCTGGTTTGACGCTGTAGCTTCCAGGTATGGATGTCGTATGCAGGGGGCAACGGAGGTGGCTCTGACTGTTTTAGATGTTTTGGGTTATCTGGATGAACTTCCGGTTTGTATTGGTTATGAGATTGACGGCGAAGTGACTCGGGATTTCCCGGCAACACCGAAGCTTAAAAGGGCAAAACCGGTATACACAACTTTGCCGGGATGGAAATCAGAAATCCGCGGCATTACAAAATATGAAGATCTCCCGGAAAACTGCCGGAATTACATTGAGTTTATTGAAAAAGAGTTGGAGGTTCCGATTACTATGGTTTCCAATGGGCCGGGACGTCATGAGATCATTCATCGTGAGAGCAGCTTGACTAAATAAATATTTATCTGTCAGAGAACAGGTATAGGATAAAAGGCATAAGGGCGTGCAAAATCGTCTTTATGTCTTTTTTTACGCATATTGTAAAAATTTGGCATAGAAATTGCCCAAAATATCTAATGAATATATAAAATATGTTAAAATAAACAAAAGATTATGGAAAATAGCCAATCTTTGGTTTACAATTCACACAATTTATGATAGAATGACTTTGACAGTAGAGTTGGAGAGAGAATGTCAAGAGGTATTCCTTTCGGCTCTTTTTATAGTTATAAGGGCACTTTACTCAATAAGACAGCCCGTAAAAAAGGAGGAGAAACTATGAAGAAGATGACTAAGAAATCATTGGCAGTTGCCCTGACTGGAGCAATGTGCCTGGCGCTGGTTGGCTGCGGCGGCGGAAAGACAGAGACAACCGCTGAAACGACAGCAGAGACAGGTGCAGAGACATCAGTAGAAACAACAGCAGGAGATGCCGCCGGGGATTTGAATTCTTTAACCCTGGATGAAATCATTGAAAATGCAAAAGCTGAAGGCCATGTTGAATCTGTTGGTATGCCGGATGAATGGGCAGACTGGGGTTCCCTGTGGAACGCTATGTCAGATACATATGGTATCACACATAATGACACAGATATGAGTTCCTCCGAAGAGCTTCAAATGTTTGCGACAGAGGGCGAAAACGGTACAAAGGATATGGGTGATGTTGGTTACGGATTTGCCGGACAGGCTGTTGATGAGGATCTGGTTCAGGGATATAAAACATCCTATTGGGACAGCGTTCCGGATTGGGCAAAAGGCGAAGACGGAAAATGGATGGTTGCCTATACAGGTGTTACAACCTTCCTTGTAAATACAGATCAGGTTGAAAATGTACCGACATCCTGGCAGGATATCCGTGAAGGCGACTATAAAGTCGCTCTTGGACCTCTGACCGGTGCAAATGCTCAGGCTGCATTTATCGCTTCCGCATATGCTTTTGGCGGCGATATGGACAATCTTGAGCCAGCGATTGAATTCTGGACAGAGATGGCTGAAGCAGGAAGAGTGAATACACTGGATATTACACAGGCAAACTTTGAATCCGGTGAAATCGCAGTTGGCGTTGTATGGAGCTTCACAGGTATTCCTTACAGCAAAAATATTACCCAGTATAATATGACGGCAGTTGTTCCGTCCGATGGTTCTCTGCAGAACGGATATGCGTCTGTTATTAACAAATATGCACCTCATCCAAATGCAGCAGCTCTTACAAGAGAAGTAATGTTCAGTGATGAAGGACAGACATATCTGGCTCTGGCCGGCGCTATTCCTACAAGAGAAGATTTTGAAGTTGCAGAAGAATATGCAGACCAGGTTATCAGTAAAGACGCCGTTGCAGACGCTGTTCTGATCGATGATGCAGACGCTTATTCCGCAGCATGTGAAACAGCAAGAACTCGTTGGGAAGAAGAAATCGCTCCGTTGCTTGTACAGTAATTATTTAGAATCTGAGTTATTTATGGGGGTGCAAATTCTTGCACCCCCATTTTCAGATTATAGAGCAATCATCTGGCGCATCCAGGTAAACAAAAAGATAGCATCAGACAGGAGTTGAATTGAATGAAAAAGAAAACATATATTTATTTACTTGCGTTAGTGCCATTCTTGATCGTTGCAATGCTTTATGAAATCGTACCTTTGATTACGGTGATTATCAAGAGCTTCCAGCCGGATTCGGGAACGGGCTTTACGCTGGAAAACTATCAGACTGTGTTTTCAAAATTACTTTATCAGAAAGCCATTCTTAACAGCTTGAAAATATCTTTAACATCGGCCATCATAGGAATTATCATTGCATTTCTTGGGGCACGTGCGGCTCACCAACATCAGGGAAAATTGAATAATGCATTTATGGCCGTATTAAATATGGTATCAAACTTTGCCGGAATTCCCTTGGCTTTCGCTTATATGATTCTTTTAGGCAATGCCGGTTTGATTGTAAGTATCGGTAAAGAATTCGGCATTGATTTCCTTGCAAATTATAATTTATATACGATGAACGGAATGAGTCTGATTTATGTATATTTTCAGATTCCGTTATCTACCCTTCTTCTTATACCGGCCTTTGACGGGGTGCAGAAGCAGTGGAAAGAAGCCTGTACACTTCTTGGTGGTACGCCGGGAGTATTTTGGAGGAAGGTCGGAGTTCCTGTACTGATGCCAAGTATTCTCAGCACGTTCAGTGTTTTGTTTGCAAACGCTCTGGCAGCCTATGCGACGATTTATGCGTTGATGATGGATAATATTGCCCTCCTGCCGGTTCAGATTGCCGGATGCTTTACAGGCGAGGTAAAGATACGTGCCGGGCTCGGCGGCGCGCTCTCTGTTGTAATGATGGCAGTTATGGTGATTATGATTTTGATTACCAATGGACTGAGCAGACAATTCCAGAAGGGAGGACGTAGAAAATGAAGAAAAAAAATGCAGGTTCTATAGCGATTATGCTGCTGATCATGATCTATTTGTTGATTCCTCTCGTTGTGTCCATTATTTATTCTGTATTTAAAAAATGGACGGAGATACTGCCTGAGGGTTTTCGGCTTGACAACTACATATCCCTGTTTTCAGACCAGAACTTTATGGCTTCCGTTGGACGATCCATCGGATGGTGCGTCGTGCCAATCTTACTGACGATTGTCATCGTGTTACTGGCTTTGTTTGTCACAACAATTTATTTTCCGAAGCTTGAAAAATATGTGCAGATTATCTGTATGATTCCATATACGATTCAGGGAGTTATTCTTTCTGTCAGTATTTTGTCCCTTTATGTAGGAACAAAATCCATTCTCAGCAATCGTCTGGTCATGCTGGTAGGCGCTTATTGTGTTGTTATATTGCCGTATATTTATCAGGGTATCCGCAATGGTATGAGAGCGGTAAATATGACCACATTAATTGAAGCGGCTGAAATGCTCGGAGCATCTAAAATTTATGCTTTTTTCAGAGTTGTCGTACCGAATATTCTTTCAGCGATCATTGTATCATCACTTTTGGCCGTTGGTATTATCTTTGGCGACTATGTCCTGATTCGAAATCTGGCCGGAACTTCTGCGCCAAATATGCAGATTTTCCTCTATCAGACGATGAAGAGCGACAGCACAAAGGCCAGCGCCGTATTTGTAATTATTATGTTTGTAACCTTTGTCATTACGGCCATCGTATTATTCCTGAAAAGCCGGGAGGGCAAGGGCAGAGCGCAGAGAAAGTAAAGGAGTGATGAGAAATGTCATATATTCGATTTGAAAATATAAGTAAGAGTTTTGGAAATAATGAAGTATTAAAGAATATTGATCTGGAAGTGGAGAAGGGGTCTCTTGTGACACTTTTGGGGCCTTCAGGCTGTGGAAAGAGTACATTACTCCGATGTCTGGCCGGTCTGGAAACCGTAACCTCCGGTAAGGTATATCTTGATGGAAAGGATATTACGAATGTAAATCCAAAGGACAGAGACATCGGAATGGTATTCCAGCAATACAGTCTTTTCCCAAATATGGATGTGGCTCAGAATGTGGCCTTTGGCTTGAAATTAAAAAAGGTTCCGAAGGAAGAAATCACAAAACGGGTGGAAGAGATGGTGGACATCGTAGGCTTGTCGGATCATTTACATCATTATCCGTCCCAGATGTCCGGTGGACAGCAGCAGCGTGCGGCTTTGGCCCGCGCTATGGTAACCCATCCAAAGGTATTGCTTCTTGATGAACCGTTGTCGGCCATCGATGCTTTGCTTCGCCATTCGCTTCAGGTGGAGATTCGTCGTATTCAAAAAGAAATGGATATTACTGCGATTTTTGTAACCCATGACCAGGATGAGGCAATGGTTATGTCCGATGTTATCCACTTGATGTACAAGGGAGAGATTGAACAGTCGGCCGCACCAACCCAGATGTATACCCAGCCGTTATCCAAATTTGCGGCAACCTTCATCGGCCATTATAATATTATGTCGATGGAAGATTTCCGGAAGCTGACCGGAAAACAGGCAGTTGCCAGGGATGTGGCCTTCCGTCCGGAAATTGTGGAAATCAGTACCCAGCCGATAGAAAAAGAAGGTTATTTGACGATGAAGGGTAAAGTTTCTGTCAGTCTTCCGCATGGTAATGTGCTTCGTTATGCAGTACTCTGCGGCGATAAGCAGGTGGATGTGGACGTATTGTTCAAGAAGGCAACATTAATCGAAAATAATACGGATGTCTATTTAGCTCTCAAGGAAGAAGATTGTATATTGTTATAAAATACTTTTTTTATAAATTCTTTAATCTTTATACATCATTTTTTCACAACTTCCGAATATAATAGTAAGAGTGGAAAAGGTTAATGGGGAAACACATTTTTTGGAAAGGGTGAAGATATTAATTGATGGATAGAGAAGTATTTTATGAAAATAATAATGTCCTTGATGTGAAAGACTATGAAAGAATGATAGAGTCCATTCAAAGCGCGCCGGAAAATCGGTTGAGTAAAATGAGCAGGGTTCGAAAGATTTATTTTAACGATGATATTAATTATCTGGAAGACGGTCTGGATATGAATTCTAAAGATAAAGATGTTTACTGCATTGTTATGGTAGATTTTGATACGAATCATTTGATGGTTGAGAGGAAATGCCGCAGATCCGGACTGATTTATAAAGATTATGCTCCCATTACCGCCAATGAATGCCGGAGGATTTTCAGAGGAGATGTGCGGTGGCTGAAAGAAAGCCGGTATCCCCTGTTAAAGAATTTGTATTTGGAGATTACGGTGAATCTTAAGACTATCGGTGTTGTTGTCGATTATGAGCGTCAGCGTTTTAAAGTGCATAACAGTAATGATTACATACAATTTGACCTGGCGGTTCGTTCAATCTATGGACGCAAAGGAGATTTACTGGCAGATCAGCTGGATATGAAGGAACGTTTGGACAAAGACCATGTTATTATGACCTATCAACAGAGTATTCATATACCTTCAATTTTTCGTTCCGTTCTGGCTCTGGCGCCAAACACGGAAAATCCTGGAGCTTAAGGACGGACAATGCTCGGAAAAATATATGGTGTGACCAGTTATCTGGCCACACCACATTTGTTATTGGGCTTTTATCCAAGCAGCTTTTCAATCACATTCAGTAATTCATCGTTTTTTTCCGGCATCATGATACAGAAACGGAAATATTTATTGTTAAGAAATGGAAAATCGGAACAGTCGCGAATCATCAGTTTTTTACGAATCGCGGCTTCAAAAATGTCCATGGCGGCGACATCCTCCTTGAGAATCTTTAAGAGAATAAAATTGGCTTTTGGGGGATAGTAGGCGACACCAGGGATGCTGTCCAGTTTTTGGCAGATCCGGTCTCTTTCGGAGGAAATGAGCTTACGGGTCCGGGCAATATAATCTTCGTCAGTGAACATGATTTCTCCGGCGATGGCGGCTAAGGTGTTGATGGCCCATGGGTCCTGATGGCCGACCACTTCTTTGACTAAGTCGCGGTTGCCGCAGACGGCATAGCCCAGTCGGAGCCCTGGAGCGGCAAAGAATTTGGATACACCCCGAAGAACAATGATATTATTGTAATATTGAGACAGAGGGATTGCCGTAATGGCGTGTAAATCCTCGGCAAACTCCACATAGGTTTCGTCGACAAGAACATAGATACCGTTTTCCTTACAGATATCCAGAATCTGACGCATGTCGGAGCGGGAGATGGCTGTGGATGTGGGATTATTCGGATTACACAGGATGAGCAGATCGATGGTTTCATTGAGCTGTCTGGCAAGTAAGTCCACATGGACGGAAAAACCATGGCTTTCATCGAGACGGTAATACCGGGAGGTGCCTCCGGCCAGGGTGACCTCACGCTCATATTCGGAGTAGGTTGGTCCGAGAATGAGGGCTTTGTGAGGTTTCAATATTTGGATAAACAGGGAAATGAGTTCGGTGGAACCGTTTCCCACGATAATATTTTTAAAATTAGTATCTGCATAGGAGGCAATACATTTTCTGAGGGAAGTATATTCTCTTTCAGGGTAGCCTGTAATCGCGTCAATATGTTCGGCCAGTGCGCTGCGCAGTTTTGGGGAAATGCCGATGGGATTTACATTCGCCGCAAAGCTGGTAATTTCTTCCCGAGGAATGTGGTAGATTTCCTCGATTTTCTCAAGATCGCTGCCGTGAAAATGTTCGGATTTTTGTGTCATAATTTTACTCCTCATTACTTTTTGTTGCACCAATATTCATTATGGTGTTATAATCTATATTAGTACATTTCATTTTAAAATGCAAATGATAAACAGGAGAGAGACATTGAAAGAAAAGATTAATTTACTGTCAAAGGGAATATTTGAATATGGCTGCCCAGATATACGGGTTTCAGATGAATCGATTTTTCTGGAAGTTGAAGCCGGAAGACATTTTTCGGGAGAATTTCGGGTTTATGCGGTGAATGGCATTGACGTGAGGGCGAAGGTCTTTTCTTCCAATAAACAGATGCGCTGTGCAGAAACAGATATTATTGGAACGGATAATCAGATTCATTTTACATTTATAGCGGACAATATGGAACCGGGGGATAAGGCCGAAGGACATATCAGTATTATAAGCAATGGCGGTGAGATTCAGATTCCTTATAAGGTGACTGTGCGCTCGCCCTATTGTATAACGAGTATTGGTGAAGTCGGAAACCTGGAGGAATTTTCGCGGCTGGCTTCCGAGCATTGGCAGGAGGCCGTTAATTTATTCAAGTCTGCGGATTTCCCGAGAGTTTTTCTAGTCAATAAAATTCACGCCCATATTTATGAAAAGTTGATGAAGAGCCGGAATGTCAATCAGGCGCTGGAGGAATTTCTTTATACATTAAAGAAAAAGCAGAAGATAGCCATTTCGGTGACACAGAGAGAGCTTCTTCTGAATAATTTGTCGGAGGCCTTCAGCGATAAGCTTGTTTTGGAAAAAAACACCTGGGGTTATCAGGAGATTTTTATCCATGCGGAGGGAGATTTCCTGAGTGTTTATAAAAAACGTCTGACGACCCAGGATTTTCTCGGGAGCTATTATGAGCTGGAATACTTTATGAATCCGGAATTTTTGAAACGGGGATATAATTACGGGAAGATCGTTCTGTCAACATTTTCCCAATCCATAGAGATTAAGGTCTGCTGTCACCAGGAGGTTTTCCGAGAAGACGAAGAGCCCCGGGCTTCGATTCGCAGCAGTATTTATCATATTGAGCGGCGATATCTTGACTGGAAGGCTGGCAAGATTGATTCAGAGACCTGGCTCAGGGAGACCCGCGAGGATGTGGATTGCTGCCGGAACAGCAGTGACGCGGTGCGCTATGCTCTTTTAGAGGCGCATTTTTTAATGACTGTCGGCGAGGAGAAGAATGCAAGAGAAATTATGGGCCAGATTAACGGCCGTGAGCTTCGCAGAAATTCTTTGTTGGAATATTGTTATTTCATGTATATTACTTCTCTGTATCGCAGGGAAGCGGATTATACCCATTATGTCATTACACGGATGTGGGAATTTTATGAAGGTCAGTGTGACCGATGGGAAATTTTGTGGATGCTGCTCCAATTGGATGAACGTCTGAAAAACGGCGGAATCCAGACCTTTAAACGGCTGAAGGCAGAATATGAACATGGCTGCCACAGTCCGATCATCTATCAGGAGGCGCTGCGCATGGCCAATGAGGATCCGTCGCTTATTCGGGAGATGGATGATTTTGAGGCGCAGCTTCTTTATTGGGGAACTCGTCATGGGGCTTTGAGTATGCCTTTGGTGTACCAGTTTGCAGATTTAGCTATTCGGGAAAAGAGTTATCAGCCCCTTGTACTTCGGGCATTAATAGGTCTTTGTAAGGAAAATGAGAATAAAGAGCTTTTGGCCGCTGTGTGTAGCCTCCTCATTAAAGGAAATAAAACCGATTCCAAATATAATGAATGGTACTTAAAGGGAATACGGCATGCGCTGAAATTGACTCGGCTCTATGAGTATTATATGCTATCTCTGGATGAGTCGAAGACCGGGGAGCTTCCGACGGCTGTGCTTTATTATTTTAATTATAATAATCAGTTGGATTGGACACGCAAGGCATTCTTGTACCGTTATGTTGTTCGGCATCGTCAGAGCCTGGAGCGAATCTATTATTCGTATGACAATATTATGAAAGCCTTTACTTATGAGCAGCTTGAGCTGGGCCGTATGGACGACAACCTTGCCGAGCTTTATAAGCATTATATTACCCGGGATAAAATGAACAGCAAGCTGGCCGGGGAGCTGCCGGATATTATGTTCAAGCATCGAATCCGCTGTGGGCATCCCGGTATTGTCAATGCTGTGGTGACGATGCGGGAGGTGAATCGGGAGTTTGTTTATCCGGTAACCGGCGGTAAAGTCTATGTGGATATTTTCATGGACGAGTATAATATTGCCTTTGAGGATGCCGAAGGCAATCGTTACATGAGAACTGTAGATTATACGATGGATAAGCTTATGGACGAGTCGGAATTTATTAAGGATTGCTATGAAATGAGTCCGGATAATTCCAGGGTTCTCATGAACCGGAGTGAGCGGGCACTGAAATATCAGATGATCGACGATACATCGATTGAAATATTTAAGCGGACGTTAAAGCTCCATTCCATCTGTGACGAATACCGGAAAAATATTTTAAAGAATCTGATTGATATTTATTATGAAAGCTATGAGGGAGAGACACTTGAAAAATATTTGATTCGTTTGGATATCCACCTGCTCGGCAGTGAAGAGCGGGGAAGTATCATCGAGTATTATATCCAGCGGGGCTTTTATGAAAGAGCATTTGAAGCCATCAGCGAATATGGCTATGAAAATATTCGGGATAAACGGCTCATGCGTCTAACCTCCAGAATGATACGGAAACGGAATTATGCGGAGGACGATCTGCTTTTGGAAATGGCCTTTTATACATTCAGGGCGGGAAAATACGACGAGATGATTCTTGAATATCTGAACCGCTATTATCTCGGAACAACAAAGGATTATATCGATATATGGCAGGCGGCCATCGGCTTCGAGGTGGAAGTACACCAGTTGGAGGAAAAGATGCTCTGTCAGGTATTGTTTACAGAAGATATGGTGGAGGAAAGCGGTCCGGTTTTTGATTCCTATTATCGTGTGCATCCGAATATTAAGATTGTGCGCGCTTATCTCGCTTACAGCGCTTACAGCTATCTTGTCCGCAATGTCCGATTAAAAGAAAACATTTTCCAGTATATGGAAATTGAGATGGACCAGATGGAACGGGGCCGGGATGTGTGCAGTCTGGCCATGTTAAAATATCTCTCGGAGCATGAGTATGGCGCCGGACAGTATGACGGCTGGATCTGTCGCGAGGTGCGCCGGTTTATGGGCCGCGGCGTGATGCTCCCATGGTTTAAGGCTTTTATGAATCTGACGGATATCCCCCAGGAACTGGCAGATCGGGTATTTGTCACCTATACGACCAATCCGGCCCATCGGGTGAAGGTGAATTATCGGATTGATTCAGGCCAGCAGATTGGTGAGTGGAAAGAAGAAAATATGCAGAATGTCTATGGCGGGATTTTTGTAAAATCCTGGCCACTGTTCGCTGGAGAAAAGCTGACCTGGCAGGCGTTAGATTATGACGGTGAGGATATTACTGTCACTGAAAGCCGGGAAATTCTAAAGGAAGTCGACGGTGAAAGACCTTTGGTCAGCGGTATGGATTACATCAACCGTATGATTCTTCAGAAGGACTTTAATGATTATGAAGCGCTGTACGGCACAGCCAGTGAATATAGCCGGAGAAAGGCGTTGGCTGAAAAAGTATTTGAATTACTATAGAGAAGAGGACGTGTCTATGGACAATCGAATAAAAGAGCTGATTATCGGGTACGATCTGTGCAATGATTATATCCAGATTAGCTGTTATAACCAGAAAACACAGGATATGGATACGATTTGCTATATCGGGGAAAAAATGCTGGACCGGGTGCCGACAGTTCTTTGCCGGCTTTATGAGGACCGTTCCTGGGTTTGTGGGTATGACGCATGGAAGGCGGTCAATGAACATCGGGGAACGTTGGTCGAGAATTTTGTCGATGCACTGGAGTCTCAAAGGGCGATCATGGTTGACGACGATTTTTATTCGGCGGCCGAGCTAGTGCGGATTTTTATGACAGAGAGCTTGAAGCTGTTGACTAAATACTATCCCCACTGGTGTGTTGGCCAGTTGACCGTGGCTGTGGAGTCTCTTGGCAAAAATACAGTGGAGGCCTTAAAATCCCTGGGCGCTGCCATGGACTTTGATGAGCAGCGGCTGGCGGTCATCAATCATGTGTCGGCCTATGAGCATTATGCGCTGAACCAGAAAAGGGAATTATGGCAACACGATGTGGGGCTGTTTGATTATTCCCGGCGGGGAATGACCTATTATCATCTGGCAATTTCCAAAAAACGGATGCCGGTGGCAGCCATGGCTACGACAGTACCGTTGACCGAATATTTTGACGGCAGCGAGATTGGCCAGGCGGCTTTTCCAGAGCTGGATCGGCGGTTTTTGGAGGTCGTCCGGAAGGTCACGGCCAACAAGATCATTTCGACGGTTTATTTGACCGGAGAGGGCTTTGACGGAGACTGGGCAAACATTTCTTTGAAAAATCTATGTCATCATCGGAAAGGGTTTATCGGTTCAAATATTTTCTCCCGGGGCGCCTGTTATTATAGTCTGATGACGGCGGGACTTTTGGAAGAAGGCGGTTTTGTCGCCCTCAACGAGGATGTCATTTCAAAAACCATTTACATCCGGGGAAGCAAAAACAGGGAAGTAATTAATAAAGAGATTGTTCAGGCCGGGCAGGTCTGGTACGATGTTTGTTCAGAGGAAAATTTTATAACCGATGCTATGGATCATATAACGATTCATTTAATGGATTATCTGAGCCGCAGAGAGCGTTCTATTCAGCTTCCTCTGGGAGAACTGTTGAATCCCGAAGGGGCGGAAAAGCGGCCGGATAAAACTGGACATTTTAAGCTCTGTATGAAATTTGACGACCCGTCTCACTGTCATGTATATATAAGCGACAACGGCTTTGGAGAATTTTATCCGCCGTTGGAAAAAACGGTGGAGCAGGTATTTGACATTTATGACGAGACGCTGGAGGATAAGGAGGTTCATGAATCAGGCAGGCTGATTTTGACCGACGGCAGTCAAAATACGGCGCCATATTATTTTGGGCTGAGCGGTATTCGTGTCTACAGTTTGGAACAACTCTGCTATTATATTTATCATCATATATATACGATTAATACAGAAAGCTTTGATGATGATTTGTTTTACTGGATTGAAAAGAACTTGGGAGAAAGGGCGCTGGTCAAACGGCTGCGGGAGGCAAAGAAGAATCGGAGGACATTGAAAGAAATGGTTCGCCTGGTTCTTATGTCTGTGGATTATTATTCCAGGGAAGAGATGAATCAGCTCCAGAAAACGATTGAAGAAATTGAAATGCAGAATCCAATCGAGACGCGGAAGGTGGAGGCAGATAATTATTTGCGCTATGGGCGGCCTCTGGAGGCGTTGTCTGTTTATAAAAAAGTGGATTTGATGATGGATGATTCGGAAGAAATCGTGACAAAGGAGTTTCGCGGAAACGTCTATCACAATATGGGAGTTGCTTTTGCAAGGCTGGCCAACGGGGAAGCAGCTCTGGCCTATTTTAAAAAAGCCTGTGAATTCAATGATTCGGATGTTTCGCGGGATGCCTGGCTGAAAATGTTAAAGCTTCTCGGCCGGGAATCAGAGATGCTTCAGGAAATAAACCGAATGCTTCTTCCTCCGGAAATGGTCGGACGGCTGAATCAGGAATTTTCAGAGGCCCAGGCTGATTTTGAAAAACAGCCGGTTTACGATATGATTGCAAGGATGAAGGATATTCACAATGAAAGTCAGTGGGATGCGATCGGCCCGGAAGTTGTTTCCTGGCTGGAAGAACAGAAAGGAGAATATCGGAATTGTTAGATGCGGATATATTAGTTGATTCACCGATTATTGCGGCAGTTAAAGATGAATCGGGACTTTCCGAATGTTTAAAAACCGAATGTCAGGTTATTTTTATTCTCTTTGGGAATGTCTGTAATATTGGAGAAATTGTGAGAAAAGTCAAGGAAGGCAAAAAAACGGCTATCGTTCATATGGATTTGGTCACAGGCTTAAGCTCAAAGGAGATTTCTGTAGATTTTATAAAAAAAGCGACTCAGGCTGACGGCATTATCAGCACAAAACCGATGATGGTAAAGCGGGCCAAGGAATTGGGACTTTTGACGATACAGCGATTTTTCATTATTGATTCTATTGCTCTGGAAAATTCAAAACGTCAGATCGAGGTCTATCATCCGGATTGTGTGGAGATCATGCCGGGAATCATGCCGAAGATTTTGAAGGATATCCGAAGCTTTGTCAGCGTGCCGGTCATTGCCGGGGGGCTGCTTACAGAAAAAAAAGATGTCATGAGCGCCTTATCTGCCGGCGCCGACGCCATTTCCACGACCAACAGAAACTTGTGGAAAATGTAATAATTCCGTTGCATTTAAAGGGCAGAAGTGATATGATTAATACATATATGTGACGCTTTAGAGAGTAAGAGAGGCGAAATAGATGGTCGGTCGGGACTGTCTGTTTCGCCTTACATTTTATTAAGAGAGAGGAAAGACTGATGACTAAAAATTTTGCACATAGAGGTTTCAGCGGAAAATATCCTGAAAATACTATGCTGGCTTTTGAAAAAGCGATTGAAGCGGGTGCTGACGGTATCGAGAATGATGTCCATCTGACAAAGGACGGGGTTCTGGTTATTATCCATGATGAGCGGGTGGACCGGACGACGGACGGTACCGGCTGGGTCAAGGATTTTACCTACGAGGAGTTGGCAAAACTGGACGCTTCCTATACCTTTAAAGAATATGGCTTTCAGCACATTCCAACACTGCGGGAGTATATGGAACTGGTGAAGGATAAGGATATTATCACAAATATTGAGTTAAAGACCGGCGTATTTGAATATGAAGGGATTGAAAAAAAGGTCTATGATATGATTCAGGAATATGGCCTGAAGGATAAGATGCTTATTTCCTCCTTTAATCATTATTCTATTCTTCGAATGAAGTCTATTGACCCGACGATGAAATGCGGCCTTTTGGAGGAATCCTGGCTCATTAATGCGGGAGCCTATGTGGCGGCTACCGGTGTTGAGTGTTATCATCCGATGTATAAAAATATGACGCCGGAGGTTGTGGCGGAAATCAAGTCTCATCATCTGGAAATTAATACATGGACGGTGAATGAGAAAGAAGAGATTGAGGAAATGTTTGAGCGGGGCGTAGATGCGGTCATTGGCAATTATCCGGATATCGTCCGTGAGATTCAGAAAAAGTATGCGTAGAGAAGCACAGGAGGGAGAAAAAGATGTACGATATTATCATCATTGGCGGCGGTGTGGCCGGCTGTGCGGCAGCCAGGGAATTATCCCGGTATAAAGCCCGTATTTGCGTCGTTGAAAGGGAAGAGGATGTCTGTGCCGGAACTTCCAAGGCTAACAGCGCCATTGTCCATGCAGGCTATGATGCGGAGCCGGGTTCACTGATGGCAAAGCTGAATGTTCGGGGCAATGAGATGATGGGAGACGTGGCAAAGGAACTGGATTTTCCGTTTAAGCGCATTGGTTCCATGGTCGTCTGTGTCCATGAAGAGGATGTTTATAAGCTGGAAGAGCTTTTAGAACGGGGAAAGAAAAACGGTGTCAAGGGCCTTCGTATTGTCGATGCGAAGGAAGCCCATGAATTGGAACCGAATCTGACGGAACAGGTGGCGGCGGCCCTCTATGCGCCGACGGGCGGTATCGTATGTCCCTTCGGCATGACCATTGCCTATGCGGAAAATGCGGCGGTCAACGGCGTGGAATTTAAGTTAAATACAGAGGTTTTGAATATCGAGAAAATCGACGGCGGCTACGCCCTGACGACCAATCAGGGGATTTTTAAGACGAGGGTGGTTGTCAATGCGGCCGGTGTTTATGCAGATAAGTTCCATAATATGGTCAGTGAAGAAAAGATTCATATCACACCGCGGAGGGGCGATTATTGCCTGTTGGATAAAACGGCGGGAAATCATGTGTCCCATACAATTTTTCCGTTGCCGGATGCCTTTGGCAAAGGCGTTCTTGTAACGCCGACGGTGCACGGAAATCTTCTTGTCGGACCGACAGCCATCGACATTGAGGATAAAGAGGCGACGGCGACGACCCGGGAAGGTTTGGATTTTGTTGTGAGCAAAGCGGGAGAGGCGGTGTCGGATATTCCGATGCGCCAGGTGATTACCTCCTTTGCCGGACTTCGGGCCCATGAAGATCACCATGAATTTATTATTGGTGAGGCGAAGGATGCCAAGGGCTTTGTGGATGTATCCGGTATCGAGTCACCGGGACTGTCCAGCGCGCCGGCCATCGGTTTAATGGTGGCAGATATTGTATCGAAGCTGTTACAGCTTCCGGAAAATCCGGATTTTATCGCCACACGGCGGGGAATTTTAAATCCTTCTGAGTTAAGCAAAGAGGAACGGGCGAAATTAGTTGAGGTGAAGCCGGAATATGGAAACATCATCTGTCGGTGTGAGATGATCACTGAAGGCGAAATTTTGGATGCGATTCACCGTCCGGTGGGTGCCCGGTCTTTAGATGGCGTAAAGCGCAGAACCCGGGCCGGAATGGGACGGTGCCAGGCGGGCTTCTGTTCTCCGAGAACGATGGAGATTCTGGCAAGAGAGCTTCATGTGAGCATGGCGGAGATTACCAAGTCCGGCGGAGATTCCGAGCTCATCGTCGGTACGGTGAAGGATAGATTATAGAAGGGATGGTGGAGGAAATGTTAAATTATGATTTAGTCATTGTCGGCGGCGGTCCGGCCGGCCTTGCGGCGGCGGCTTCTGCACGAAAGAGTGGTCTGGAAAGCATCATCATCCTGGAAAGAGATCATGAGCTTGGCGGTATTTTAAATCAGTGTATTCACAATGGTTTTGGCCTTCATACGTTTAAAGAAGAGTTGACCGGACCGGAATATGCGGGACGTTTCATCGATGAGGTGACCGATTTAAAAATCGAATATAAATTAAACACGATGGTTATGGACATTTCGGAAAATAAAGTGGTCACGGCCATGAACCGGGAAGATGGTCTTTTTGAGATTCAGGCGAAGGCGGTTATTCTTGCCATGGGATGCCGGGAACGTCCGAGGGGCGCTCTGAATATTCCGGGATATCGTCCGGCCGGCATTTATTCCGCCGGAACTGCCCAGCGTCTTGTAAATATCGAGGGCTTTATGCCGGGTCGGGAGGTTGTCATCTTAGGTTCCGGAGACATCGGTCTCATTATGGCCCGCCGCATGACGCTGGAAGGCGCGAAGGTCAAGGTTGTCGCGGAATTGATGCCTTTTTCCGGCGGTCTGAAACGAAATATTGTTCAGTGTCTGGATGATTTTGGTATTCCGCTGAAATTAAGCCATACCGTCGTTGATATTGACGGTAAAGACCGGGTGAAAGGAATTACTCTGGCGGAGGTGGACAGTACGGGTAAGCCGATTCCGGGAACGGAGGAGCATTACGACTGTGATACCCTGCTTCTGTCCTGTGGTCTTATTCCTGAAAATGAATTATCCAGGGGCATCGGCGTGGATATTGAACCGGTGACAAACGGCCCGGTGGTGAATGAAAGTTTGGAAACCAGCGTGCCTGGCGTCTTTGCCTGCGGTAATGTGCTTCATGTTCATGATCTGGTGGACTTTGTTTCCGAGGAAGCGGCGACAGCGGGAAAAAATGCGGCAAAATATATTCAGAACGGCAGCAGGGAGCCGGAGACGATGTATGAAACGATTACTCTCTGTCCACAGGGGATCGTGCGCTATACGGTGCCTAAGACATTGAATGTGGATCGGATGGATGAGGAGCTTACTGTGCGCTTTCGCGTAGGCGCCGTTCAAAAAAACTGCTATGTATCTACTTATTTTGACGATGAACGGGTGATGCGCCGGAGACGCCCGGTGGTGGCGCCAGGTGAGATGGAAGAAGTGAAGCTGAAAAAAGAACAGCTTTTAAAATATCCGAATCTGAAACAGATTATCTTTAAGGTCGAGGAGGCGTAAGAAACATGGAAAAAAGAGAATTAACCTGTATCGGATGCCCTCTGGGCTGCGCGGTGACAGTAGAGATGGAGGGCTCGGAAATTCTTCGGGTTTCTGGACATACATGTAAGCGGGGAGAAGAATATGCACGGAAGGAAGTGACGAATCCGACCCGTATTGTGACGTCTATTGTCCGGGTCATCGGCGGCAGGATTCCAATGGTTTCTGTAAAAACTAAATCGGATATTCCGAAGAGTAAGATTTTTGAATGCGCCAAAGCCCTTCAAAATGTCCAGGTAGAGGCGCCAGTACATATTGGCGATGTTATTGTGGAAAATGTGGCCGGTACGGGAGTTTCTGTAGTAACGACAAAGAATGTAGAAGCTTTATAAAAGCATGAGCCTGGTGGTGATGGAATGAACATGGAAGTATTACAAGTAATAGATGAATATCTCCACACCTTTAGTATACCCGTTGTTTTGATTCGTCTGCTTCTGGCAACGGTCTGCGGCGGCGCGATTGGTTTTTTGCGCAGTGTAAAAAGGCGGGGCGCTGGATTTAAAACCCATATTCTGGTATGTCTTGGGGCAACCCTCATTATGATGACGGGGGAATACATATTCCGGTATGTTTCCAACGGAACCGGCGATATAGCCCGTATGGCGGCCCAGGTTGTGAGCGGCGTCGGCTTTCTGGGAGCAGGAACTATTATGGTTACAGGAAAGAATCAGGTGAAGGGGCTGACAACGGCGGCGGGACTGTGGGCCTGCTCAGGAATCGGTTTGGCTATTGGTATCGGTTTTTATTCCGGAGCGATTATCTGTACGGTTATTGTATTTTTTGTTTATAACTATATGCAGAAAATCGATGAATTTGCCTACGAGCATTCTCGGGTCTACGATTTATATGTGGAGTTTGAGTCCAGAAAGTATATCACTCCTTTTATGTCGGCAGTGAAGGAGAGGGGATTTAAATTTTTAAGCCTGGAGTTGAGTAAATCCAAAAAGAATAAAGATGATATTGTCAATGCAACCATGTCCTTAGAAGTTAGCGCCAAATCCAAGGGCGTTGACGTCCATACCTTTATTGAAGGTCTGGATGGCGTGAATTCGGTGGAGGAAATGTAAATTCCAGAGTCATTCGGCGTAAAAATGTAGGGCTTGACTTTTTTGACGATTTTGAATAGAATGTATTTTATATAGAAAATGTGATGAGAAAGAGGAGTAGGAACAAAACCTCTACAGAGACGATGGCTCACCGGCTGAAAGGCCATCCAGAGAAGTAGGTTCTGAAGGTAGCTTTTGAACAGGACAGGTGAAACCGATCTGGGCCGGCATGTAAGGCCCGCCGATGGTTCTGGCAAGTAGCCGGTCACGGATGGTTCCGTTAAAGACTATAGAGATATACGAAAGTTTTATGTTTCGTATAATTAAGGTGGTAACGCGAGCTTTCGCCCTTATGGGGTGGAGGCTCTTTCGATTTTAAGGAGGAAAGAAAAATGCAGTTGGAGAAAACCTACAATCCGGCGGCCATTGAGGACAAGCTTTATCAGAAATGGCTCGACCATAAATATTTTCATGCGGAGGCAGACCGGAGCAAGAAACCCTTTACGATTGTGATTCCGCCGCCAAATATTACAGGCCAGCTGCATATGGGACATGCATTAGATAACACTATGCAGGATATCCTGATCCGCTACAAGAGAATGCAGGGATACAATGCACTGTGGCAGCCGGGTACGGATCACGCATCCATCGCTACAGAGGTAAAGGTGATTCAGAGTTTAAAAGAGCAGGGCATCAATAAGGCGGACCTGACCCGTGAAGAATTCCTGGATAAGTGCTGGGAGTGGAGAAAAGAATACGGCGGACGTATTGTAAAGCAGCTGCGCAAACTTGGTTCTTCCGCAGACTGGCAGCGTGAGCGCTTTACGATGGATGAAGGATGTTCCCATGCGGTACAGGAAGTATTCACCAAGTTATATAAGAAGGGCTGGATTTATAAAGGTTCCCGTATTGTCAACTGGTGTCCGGTATGTAAGACTTCCATTTCCGATGCGGAAGTTGAGCATGAAGAGCAGGATGGATTTTTCTGGCATATCAATTATCCGGTTGTTGGAGAGGAAGGCCGCTTCGTAGAGATTGCCACCACACGTCCGGAGACACTGTTTGGTGATACTGCGGTGGCAGTAAACCCGGACGATGAGCGTTATAAAGATATTGTCGGAAAGACTTTAAAGCTTCCGATGACGGACCGCGAAATACCGGTGATCGCAGATGCTTATGTAGACAAGGAATTTGGAACCGGATGCGTAAAGATCACTCCGGCACATGACCCGAACGATTTTGAGGTTGGAAAGCGTCATAATCTGGAAGAAATTGTTGTCATCAACGACGATGCAACGATGAATGAAAAAGCCGGAAAATATGCCGGAATGGACCGCTACGAGTGCCGGAAAGCACTGGTGGATGATCTTAAGAAAGAGGGACTTCTGGTAAAAGTTGTTCCACATTCCCACAATGTCGGTGTGCATGACCGCTGTCATACAACGGTTGAGCCGATGATCAAGCAGCAGTGGTTTGTAAAGATGGATGAGATGATCAAGCCGGCTGTGGAAGGTGTGAAGAACGGAGATATCAAACTTCTTCCAAAGCGTATGGACAAGACCTACTTTAACTGGACCGACAACATCCGTGACTGGTGTATCAGCCGTCAGCTGTGGTGGGGACACCGCATTCCGGCATGGTACTGCGATGACTGTGGCGAGATGGTAGTATCCATCGAAAATCCTGGCAAGTGTCCGAAGTGCGGATGTACACATATGACACAGGATCCGGATACGCTTGATACCTGGTTTTCTTCTGCACTGTGGCCATTCTCTACGTTAGGCTGGCCGGAAAAGACCGAGGATCTGGATTATTTCTATCCGAACGATGTGCTGGTAACCGGATACGATATTATTTTCTTCTGGGTTATCCGTATGATTTTCTCCGGATATGAGCAGATGGGTAAGGCACCGTTCCATACCGTACTGTTCCACGGACTGGTACGTGACTCCCAGGGACGCAAGATGAGTAAATCACTGGGCAATGGTATTGATCCACTGGAAGTCATTGACAAGTATGGCGCAGATGCACTTCGTCTGACACTGATTACCGGAAATGCACCGGGAAATGACATGCGGTTCTACTGGGAGCGTGTGGAGGCATCCCGTAACTTCGCCAATAAAGTATGGAATGCATCCCGTTTTATCATGATGAATCTGGATGGATTTGAACTCCATACGCCGTCAAAGGATGAGTTACATGCAGCAGACAAGTGGATTCTTTCCAAGGTGAATACCCTTGCAAAAGATGCCACAGAAAATATGGATAAATTTGAACTCGGAATTGCTGTACAGAAAGTATACGATTTCATCTGGGATGAGTTCTGTGACTGGTACATTGAGATCGCAAAAGTCCGTACCTATAAAAAGGATGAAGATCCGGTATCTGCCAATGCAGCACTGTGGACCTTAAAGACCGTACTGACCGAGGCATTGAAACTGTTACATCCGTATATGCCATTTATCACAGAAGAAATCTTCTGTACATTACAGTCAGAGGAAGAGACGATTATGCTCTCCAAGTGGCCGGAGTACAAAGAAGAGTGGAACTTCCCGGCAGAGGAATCTGCCATTGAGCACTGTAAGGATCTCGTTAAGGGAATCCGTAATGTCCGCACAGAAATGGATGTTCCGCCATCAAGAAAGGCAAAGCTTTATATTACATCTGAGGATGCAGGGCTTCGCACTGTTTTTGAAGAAAATAAGGAAGTATATGTAAATCTTGCTTCTACCAGCGAGATTATAGTACAGGCAGACAAAAACGGTATCAGTGAGGATGCGGTTTCCGTTGTGATTCCGGGAGCAGTTCTTTATCTGCCACTGGAGGATCTGGTAGATTTTGAAAAAGAAAAAGAGCGTTTGCATAAAGAAAAAGATAAGCTGACGAAGGAACTTGCACGTTCTAAGGGCATGCTTTCCAATGAAAAATTCTTAAATAACGCAAAACCAGAAAAGGTACAGGAAGAGAAAGACAAGCTGGCAAAGTATGAGCAGATGATGGCTCAGGTAGAAGCGCGGCTGGCACAAATGAAATAAATGGTTTCGGATTTCTATAGCAGAGAGGGGAAAATGCCATGGAAGATATTTCAATGAGAGGTGCGGTTGTCCGGATTTCACAGGATAGTATGGAAGCATATTTGACATTGCAGCCGCCGGAGGCCGGAGAGGGATACACATTATCAGAGCTGGTGCGGTATATCCGCACCCAGCGGGTAACCAATGGAATTGACGAAGCGGCGATCCAGGAGATGATCGATGGCGGAGTGTACATGAGAGATGTATGTATTGCAAAAGGACAGCCACCGGTCAATGCAGAAAACGGCCGCTATGAACTTCATTTCAATCCGGATGTGGATGGAAAACCAAAGGTCAAGGAGGATGGTTCCATAGATTACTGGAGCATCCGTACAGTGGAGATGGTAAAAGAAGGTCAGACAATTGCCACCTACTATCCACCAACCGAGGCGGTAAACGGGATGAATGTTTCGGGAAAGCCGATACTGGCAGTCCGGAGCAAGCCATTGCAGCCACTCCGCGGAAAAGGATTTCACTGTACAGAAGACGGAAGTACTTATATTGCAGACCTGTCTGGAAAGATTGAAATGTCAAACGGAAAGATCCGGATATCCGCAGTTTATGAAATTCCCGGTGATGTGGGAATCGGTACAGGAAATGTGGAATATCACGGAGATGTTGTAATCCACGGTGGAATCAAACCGGGGGCAAAGGTAAGTACGAGTGGAAGTCTCACGGTAGACGGTATCTGCGAGAACTGTGTGATTGAAGCGGGAAAAGATATTGTCCTGCGAAGCGGTGTTCTCGGTGGAAATAAGACCAGTATTCGTGCAGGTGGGAATATCCACGCAAAATTTTTCGAATACTGTAAGGTGAAAGCCGATGGCTTTATTGAAGTGACTTATGCATTAGACAGTCATATGATCAGTTTTGATCATATTTATGTAACCGGAAAAAAGGGAAGTATCATTGGCGGATATGCCTACGCAATCAGTGGAATGGATGTGAATGTAATCGGAAATTCCACGGAAGTAAAGACACAGGTGCATGTCGGAGTCAGTGCGCAGATGCGGCAGGAACTGTCGGATCTGCAGAAATCCATTGAAGAAAATGGGGAAGTGATCAAGAAGATTACCACTGGGCTGAAACAGTTTGAACTGGTGGCTGCGCAAAAAGGAATTGATGTATCGAAAGATCCGCGCAGAACTGAGCTTCTTCGTGCCAAAATGAAAACGCAGGCAGATATTGCTGAAAGCCAAAAAGCGGTAGATCGTCTGGAAGAACTGGTCAAACGCGGGGAAAATGCAAAGATCAGTGTCGTACGCAAAGTGTATTCCGGATGTGTTGTAACCATTGACCAGCAGACGCTTACCGTAAAAGAACTGCAGGAATCCGTTTGTTTCCAGAAGAAAAAAGAAGGGGTTGTGATGATCTCTCTCAAGTAAACAGATGCAGTTCCTGTAATATTTCCGAGAAATAATGCGAATAAATTTACTTGCATATCCAATGCATTATATTATAATTAAGATACATGGGAACGCAGAACCTGTATATCGCAAAAAGGAGCAGGAGAAATGATTAATTTTGAAAAAGAGCTGAAGAATTTTCAGCCGAGTCTGGAAGTAGAAGAAGCCGAGGCTGCAATTTATAACCATGATCTGACAGATGTAACGGATATTATTACCGAAATATTGCGTGATGTACGTCAGAATGGTCAGCAGTTAGGACAGTAATGAAAAAGAGGAAGAAATGATTTGTTATAAATGTGGACAGGAGGTTGGAAATGCAAAGCGCTGCCCGAATTGCGGGGCAGATCTTTCCGTATTTTTGAAAGTGCGTCACATTTCCAACGCGTATTATAATCTGGGGCTGGAACAGGCGGGCGTGAGAAATCTTTCCGGAGCGATTGTCAGCCTGAAAAACAGTCTGAAGTTTAATAAATATAATATTGATGCACGAAATCTTCTGGGATTGATTTATTGCGAGACAGGAGAAGTGGTAGATGCCTTAAGTGAATGGGTGATCAGCCGCAGTTATCAGCCGAAGGACAATCTTGCCAGTCATTATCTTGATGAGATCCAGCAGGACCGGGGAAGATTGGATTCCGTAAATCAGACGATTAAAAAATATAACCAGGCATTGCACTATTGCAAGCAGGACAGTCGGGATCTGGCAATTATCCAGCTGAAAAAGGTACTTTCGCTGAATCCGAAGCTTGTCAAGGCACATCAGCTGCTGGCGCTTCTTTATCTGCAGGACAATAAGCTGGAACTGGCAAAAAAAACTTTGCGCAATGCGGGAAAGATTGATACAAATAATACAACCACCCTGCGTTATCTGCGCGAAGTGAATGCAAGACTGAAGGAAAAAAGTCCTTCCAAAAAGCCGAAGGATGATGATCTGATTTCTTATCAAAGTGGAAATGAGACCATTATCATGCCGAAGCGGTTTAAGGAATCTTCGATTGGGGCAACACTGGTATATATTGTGATCGGACTGATTGTGGGTACTGCGATTACCGCATTTCTGATCGTGCCGAGCGTTCGCAACAAGGCAAAAGAAGATGCACAGAGAAAACTGGTTGAAGCGAGTGATACCATTTCCACGAATGGACAGACAATCAAAGATCTGGAAGGACAGGTGGAGGATCTGAAAAATCAGCTGGAAGAGCAGACGACCAACAATGAAAAGGTCAAGGTTCAGATATCCACTTATGAAAATCTCCTGCAGGCATGTGTTTCCTATTATGGATCAAAGGATGTGACGACTGCGGGAAAGACACTGGATAAAGTAAAGACAAAGTATCTGTCCGACAAAGCCAAAACCATATATGATGATATCAATGGGGAGGTACAGGATAAGTATCTGAATCAGCTTTACAAGGAAGGCTATAGTTTGTACTCCCGTGGAAAGTATAAGGACGCCATCGATACATTAAAACAGATTACGGATGAGCAGGAAGATTTCCAGGACGGATCAGCTGCCTATTACCTGGCGCAGTCCTACCGGAAAAACGGGGATCTGAAATCTGCAAAACCGTATTATCAGTATGTAATTGAAAATTATCCGGATACGGAGCGGGCGAGAACGTCACAGAATTATGTAGACGCACAGGAATAAAAAGGAACACATTGCATTACAAAAGACACTACAGTACAGGTTACTGTCGGTGTCTTTTTTTGCTTATTTATAAAGAAGTAAGGGAAAGGAAGAGGTTTTATATGGAAGCAGCATATCGAAAGGAAGCGGACTGCATGATTGTGCCGATGCCGCGGGAGGTGGATCATCATGTGGCAGGCAATATGAGCAGGGAAATAGATCTGCTGGCGGAAAGCTGGCATGTTCACAGGATTGTATTTGATTTTGCGGGGACTGATTTTATGGACAGTTCCGGAATCGGGATGATCATGGGACGGTATAAAAAAATCAAAGCGCTGGGCGGAAAGGCATGGATTATCTGCAATAATCCGAACGCTACAAGAATTCTGGAAATGTCCGGAGTTTTTAAATTCATCGAGAAATGCCAAGACGTGCATGACGCTGTATAACGGAAAGGACTGAGATATCATGAACGAAAACGCATACAAAAACAACAAAACGGAAATAAACAGGCTTACCGTGGAATTCTGCGCCAGGTCCTGCAACGAAAGTCTGGCCAGGTCCATTGTCAGCGCTATGGCGG
>ENA-ORNG01000745-ORNG01000745.1-human-gut-metagenome-genome-assembly--contig:-NODE-745-length-27050-cov-3.567068_pt1 | contig 27050 bp, 15 predicted proteins | sample MGYA00242113_ERZ509018 | MGnify/ENA primary metagenome ERZ509018 (study PRJEB26280, sample SAMEA2338711) | human gut metagenome | biome: human gut; feature: human-associated habitat; material: faeces... | reverse complement strand
GCCGAATACATTGTTCAAACTGTTGAGTCACCATTTTGATGGTTAAGCTTTTTTAAAAGATATTATTTCACTGTCATCTTCTTCTTCCGTTATTATTTATTATTTTTAATAGTTTTTCAGATTTTTCTTTTAGCAAATCTTTTTGTAAATCTATTCTACCACCTTTTTCAATTAGACTATTTAATCCCTGAGCTATTGCCTTTAAATCGCTCATGCAATCCTTCACATTCTCCTCACTATTTTTAGAATTGAATGAATCTATTTCATCAATAATTAAATCACAATATTTTTTTAATCCTTTAAACCATAAATCTAAATATTGAGAAAACTCATACATTGCTTCTGGATCTCTATCAATGTCATAATTATAACCGTTCATATTTATCTACCATCCTGTCTATACTACTTAATAACCATATTTCCATCATCTTGCAATAAGTATGGTATAAAAACCTCTTGATCTCCTTTTGATGAGCTAAACAATATACTATCGTCATTCATATCTTCTATTTCGTAGGTATATCCTAATATAAATCGAGCATCCGAAGCGTTCATTTTTGATATAAATATGTTTTTAAAATACTCTTTTTTAAATCGTCGTATACCTTCCATAGTATCTAAACTATCAAAGCAAACCCAGGAGTATGCATTCTTTTTTGAACTTCTAAAGAATAATTTCAACAAATCACTTGTAGCATTATACCCCTCTTGATTATCTGTATTGTTTTCTCTGCCCATTAATAAGTCATTTTTGTTTGTAAAGTTTTCCGAACCAAATATTGAATCTAGATTAAAATCGTTTTTTTCTTCTGACATCATATCAAACTCTTCAAACATAGCTTCTAGTCCAAGCCATACATACAATTTACTATTACAACTATCATCAAGAGTCGATAATTCCTTTTTAATAAATTTACAGATATCTGAATAATTGGTTATTATATTTAACTCGAGATTATCAAATAAATGTCGACATTCATTATAGAACAAATCATATTTATCTGCCAGTATAGTTACGTTTAGCCCTTTATTCAAAAAACAATAAGCGGTATAAAACAATAAAGATTTTTTTAATGAATCATTATTTGATACTACTAGAATATTTTGATAAGGTCCTTTAATTAAATTCATTCTAAAACACTCTTTAAAAGAAGTTGGTATTCCTAAATATACCGGTATCGAATTTGCTATTTCCGGATTTTTGATTTTATATTCATTGATTACATTTTCATCAAATGTTTGTCGTTTATTTGACTGAATAATTTTTACATTTTTCTTTAAACAATTTTCGCATTTTATTTTTGCTTTTTGCGCTATCCTCTTTTTTGCGGAATCATTTGCAAACAGCACTTTTCCTCTTTGCATAAGTTTTTTTTCTGTACCATTTATTTTTATATTTTGCCGTACAATTACTTCACCTTGGTTTAAATCACGTAACAAAGAAACTGGAGTGTCATCCAAATTTGTCAGCATTAGCGTTTCTCTAATTTCATTAGGGGTATTTTTCATCGCGAGTCTAGTCATTACTTGTTGTCTACCCTTTTCAGTAAATCCACGTAAACCTTCCTGTAAAGACTGATCAGAAAATAAGAATGATATTCCAACCGACCTTAATTCAGACAATAGATTTTCTAACTTCTGTTTATATTCATAATCACTACTAATATGTTGACTTAGAATATGAAATTCGTCTATTATAATTAGAATTCTTGGGAGTGTTGATGCAGGCAATGCTCTATAACTCTCAAAATCTGTTACATTCTCATTTAAAAATAATTCTGTTCTTCTCTTTTGTTCTTTTTCAATTTCATCTAATAATCCAAAAGTAAAACTCTTATCTTTCTGTAAACCTATAAGTTTTATATGAGGTAAAGTCTCATTAATATATTGCGCAAATTCATTAATTTTGTAATCAACGAGCCACAACTCTACTTCATCACTTGTGTATTTGCTAGCAATGCCTTGAATAATAGTATGTAATGCTGTTGATTTCCCGCTTCCTGATGTGCCACTAATTAATGCATGTGGAGCTAATGAGCTTCCAAGATCAAGAGTAATTAAACTTGCTCTATCATCAATCGCAAAAGGGATGCGAATACTTGAAATTGCCGATGAATCCACATTTTGTTCCACATGATTCAAAATATCGTTATCAATTATCATCGATGACAATTCATCATATAAATATTGATAGATTTCATTGAACTGCTTAGTTTCCACAAACTCCAATTCTGTCATTCGTGTAGTTTCTGAGTCATCAATAATATTAATCGAATCATCTTTTGCAAGAATATTTAGCATGTTATTATTTATCCAACCTTGCACAGAATTATCTGTAATGGAACTTTTGCTTTCATTTTTAAGGAAAAGAAGATGAATCCCACATCTTTTAGCACTTTCTACTAATAAAGATAATTTTTGCCAATGTGTATTCTCGTATCCTACACCAAAATTATTTAATATTAAAATCAAATATGGTAATTCGTTGCCTTTGTTTTGTTCACTGTTAAATGTAAAAACATCTTCAAAACCAGCTATTCTTTTGGTTGTCGACTCTATAGCCATTTCTAAGTTATTCAACAATTGTAAAAAACTTTCAGAATCCTTAACCACTTGTAATTTAGGGTGATAAGACGGCATTCCATCTAAAGATATAACGACTCCTAAATCAGCAGCCTTTTCTAATAAATCAACATAATAGATTTGCGATATCTCTGAGAATTCATCTGTTCCACCACAAATCTGACATATTAATGTTTGAACTGTTTTTGCTAGTTTTTTATCAATAAATTCATCATAATCGATATTGATGGCCATCCAAGTTTTCAGACTGAATGCTAAATCAAAAGAAATTTTGTAAATATAACCATTTTTCTTAAATTGCGGAATGACAGATAACAGTTCATCACAATAATTTTGAACATCATCATCTTCGAGCCTATTTAAACTAGAGATACATTTAAAAAAAGATTTATTTGGATTATTTGAAGTCTTATTAAAATTCTCTAGTGTTTCAATATCATTTGATAACACAAAGTGTATTTTTTCAAGATTAATTTTTACTGAATCAATTTTTTCTTCTTTTCTTTTTTTCTTTTGGCTTTCCAACTGGTAAATATCATCTTCTATAATGCAAATTTTTGAATCAAGTTTTTCTTTTTTTTCACTTAACTCACTAATTCGTTCCCTAATTATATCTCTTTTCTTAATATTATATTCCTGTTCTAAAGAGTCTTTAATCTGATATATTCCACGAAAGAAATCAATAATCATATTCTCTTCATTATAATATCCCTGTAACTCTTTCCTTTTCAACTTTTCCGTATATAGATCTTGATCACATACTTTTTCTGAAAATTTTTTTAATTCTAAAAATGATGAAATCAACTGCTTTTGTGGATACTTCTTATAATCTTGTATTAATTGTTTTTTGTGTACAAACAAATTAGAGTATCTAGGTGTGTTAAAAAACTTGTTTCTAACATAATTATACAAATCATTCAATTCGCTAATATGTTTTTTTTCATCATTAGCATATTGTTCTAAAAGTCCACTAATTGCTGTATCATTATTCAAATCATTATCATTTAAAAGATAATTAATTTTGATTCTTTCCATATTTATTCTTTTCTTTTCTCTTATTAATTCTTTTTTTTCATCTTCATAATCCATACCTATTTTTTTCAATTCGTCTGACAAATCAGTTATCTGTTTTGCTATGGATATATAATAATCATAATTACTCATCAAAATCTCTTTCATTTTTTCCTCCATTTACGTTTATGAAAATCAACACTTAATCTCTATTTTTCGCTTTACCAACAATTTGGTGATTTAATTCTTTTCATACAATGATACAAACTTACATAATCAATAGAGTATCGTAATTTTGATACTGTGTACATAGTTCAAAACGTCGAATCAACATTTTTATGGTTAAGCCTTATTTTTAAGTTTTCTAAACTTCAAAATATTCTTTTTATCTAATCCCTCCATCTTTTTATACACCCAAAATGTTATATATAAATATTTCTTTTATAATTTTAGTGCATAAGATCAATTTTAATTATAATTTAGAATTATAATTCATTTATTATTTTCCATATATTAAAGTAAATGACAATTATTTTATCATCAACAGCAATTTTAAATGCATCAAATGTAATCGTTTTCTTCGTTTTTTGCACAATGCACGTACTTATCTCATGTATCCAATTTCAATTCTGACATAATAATGTTTAAATGTGGATTAAACTATTCTTGCAAAGATGTGGTGCTCCTCATCCCAGACGTTAACCTTGTGGATTTATTAAAATTATCTACGATACATACAACTATCAAGCAATATTCCAGATTGAATTTGAGAGTAACTGAGAGATTTTCGTATCCTACATTGCTTAAACACTAGCACAGAAATCGCAGTAAGATACTTTAGATGTTTTAACTAGCTAACTTTATAATATTACAATCATGCCAAAAATACATTCAAATTTCATTCTGATCCATACAAAGACAATAATCATTTCAAAAAAGCAACAAGTTTTCATATACTGATTTGATTATATAATTTCTTGCATGCTACCCCCTCAAGGATATTGCTTCCTTATTATTCATCTCTATTTCAGATGCTAAAGATAATATTATTCATAACTAAATTATGACATATTATACTCACTCCTTATCTTTTGAATAATTATCTTATATATAGGAAGAAGTGTCGCCATCTCTGTTTTCTGAAGCAATTCAAATACTGCTTTTTCATTTGATTGGTAGATGTCATAGAATACTTCATGGTAATATTCATATTCTGTCAATGCTGGATTATCGTATTCTGAATGTAGCAGCATCCCTATATTTCTTGCAAGAATTTTTTGTATATTGTAAGATTCTGTCATTATAAAAATATGTGATACCTCTACTTTAATCAAATCGCCTTCTTCTTTTATAAAAAAATTAAACCAACAAATTATCATATTATTATTTCTTATCATAGGGAATGGAAAAGCACTATATTCTGCCAATGGTCTATGTTCTTCAATTAAGGTATATATTCTTTTACAGTTCATTATGTCTTTCTCCTTTTACATACTCTACTGAAAATCCTTTAGTATTTCTCTGCATTTTTTTGAATTTCTCTTTTGAAATAAAAACTCGATTACTTCCGGCTCCATAAGCAGTGTCATTGACCCAAATACCCGCTATCTCTCCATTGTCAAATAAGCTAAATCCTGCAACTACAACACTATGGTTCGAAAAATCCTTAGTAAAATTCTTTACAAAACCGTCTTTTATCCTAAATCTACGATTAGCTATATCTTTTTGGCATAAATCTTCACCTTTTATAGAAAGCCCTATGCTTTCTCCATTTTGAAAATGCTGTATCATATTGCTTAGCGTAACCTCATTCCCAAAAAACCTAGATGCTAACACATATTTATATGATAGATTACATAATACAAAAAACTTTTTTCGATGTACAGCATATGTTCCTCCATCAAATTCACACAAATTATGCTTTTTAAAAAAACTTATTCCATCCTTCTCAGTTAATTTACTACCTGTTTGCTGATTAAACATACTGCAACAACTATTAATTGAACAAGTGTTTATATATCCAGAAACTGCCATGCCCTGTTTTTGCGTAATATAATCACTATAGCTTTTGATGAATTTATCCCCTTGAAATCCTAAAAATGTTGTATTTACTTCTGAGTGTATATTTCTTTTAATCATTTCTCTCTTTTGATTCAAATTATTGTTTTTATTCTTTAGTTTTTCTGCCCTATCTTTTATGCTTATATAATGCTTTTTCAAATCGTTACAATATGTGTCCTTTTCACATTGTTCTTTGGTCAGATTATTTGAATAGATATAGTTTTTATATTCGTTATAAGCATTATTCTCTTCTTTCTGCAAAACCTCATATTCTTCTTCATATTTAATGATTTCGTGCTCAAAAATCTCCAGATATCTATTTCCATATTCCTGCCACTCCAGAGAGTTCTTCTCATAATGCTGATTGCACCAATTAAATGCATCATCCATTTCCTTAAAAAAGCTCTGATCAAATTCGTTTAATTTCTTGTTAGTTTCTAAATCACTATTTCCAGTATTATAATCATCATTGCTATGCGTATTGCTCTGAATCTTGTGATCAGAAATATCAGGATTTGCTATTTGATATTCCTGACTATTGCTTGGCATAGATGGAGAAGCATTATTAGAACTCAAATCTGTCTTTAGTTCAACTTGGTTACCTTCAAAATCCATACCCAACCGATCCATAATTTCTTTCAGTTGCTCTTCATACTCCGCAATTAATTCTTTTCTTTCTTGTATAATATTTACAGTCTCACTAACATCTTCACCTACAGCTTCTAAGTCTTCTAAAGTTCTCATGTTTTCTTCTGCTTCTGAAAGCATTAAATTCAACTCATCTTGAATCTCGATGATTTCAGATTTATACTTTTCTATTTCTTGCTCAATTTCACTTTTTTGCTCTGAAAAATCATTTTTTTCCTCAATAAGTAATTTTGATATTTGAACATCTTGTTCCAGTTTATTTATAGCATTTTGTAAATGTGCTTCATGTGATTCGATTTCCTCTTTTTTTTCAACTAGTTGTCCCGTATTTTTCTCTGCATTCTCAATCACACATTCAATATCATTAAGTTTCATACTTAATCCTATAATTTTTTAGTGTATCGCATTTAAACGTGACAAAAAATCATTAATTCTAGTCTTCTGTTCATTAATCATTTCTTTTCTTTCATCTATGATATTTAGTGCTTCACTTACTTCTTCACCTAAGGTTTCAAGATCTCTAATTGTTGACTGCGATTCAATATTTTGTTCTTCTAATTCATCCAATTCCTCATTCATTTCTTTTAAAGATTCTTCAAGTTCAGTTTTCTCCTCAGAGATTCTATTTTTTTCCTCATTTGCCTCTTCTTTATTCTTTTCCAGCGAATTTGCTACCTCTGTATCATCAGATAGCCTTGTAATTGCTGTTTCAATGTTATTTATTCTTTGATTTACGATTTCCAACTTCTCTTCACATTTACTAATTTCATTCTCAAAATTTTCTATTTTTTCAATATTATCTTCAAAATTTTCCCAATTCGCCATAGATTTACATCTCCTTTAATTTTTCATATTTTTTTAAATACTCTAATCGTTCATTCTGATTACATGTACATTTTCTTTGCTTACATCTACATTGATGCATTTGAACTTTTGCTTCATTTAATATATGTATATATGCACACACACCAAATGAATCTCCAACATGACTATATCTCTGCCTAATTCTTTCTATCTCTTTTTTTGTTAACAGAAGACCAATCCCGCATATTCCTAGTGTCTTTCTAAATCCTTCTAACTGTTTTGCTTCAGCTTTTGGGAATGCTGTTGCATAAATATCTTGATGAGGATTGACTATCTTTTTAGATAAAAAGGACTCTACCTGATTTCTCACTCGACGATCACATATTGAACAATAATTTTTACATTCAGGGTAAGGCATGTATAGATCAACATGTTCTAATTCGTAACCACACATTATGCTTTTTAATTCCTCATCAGTAGGTGGTTCTTCTACGTCATGTTCTCCTTTAAAATTCAACATTCGAATTGCTCTAACCCTATCTTCGCCTTCATGGTAAAAATACGCATGACCTGTTTTAAAATTAACAACTTGATGCATTTGCTCATCGTTTAAATCCATTGTGTTCCCTATTTCTTCTCGATCATCTTTAGCGGTAACTCGCATCAGAATCTTAACATTAGTCTGCTTAACTGCTTGTGGCGCAATTGCTGTAGGTAACTGATCCGCAATTAAGATTCCTTGACCAAGTGCACGCATTTCTGCAAGCATATTTACAAATAGTTCAATGGTTTGTACTTTAGGATTTGCTCTATTATCACTACCACTTCCTTGTGCACCTATCAGATTATGCGCTTCCTCAACTAGCAGCATATGTTTTAATGGTGAACCTGATTTTCTTTTAACTTTACAATATTCATAAACATAACTTAACAAGAACATCATCATCAATGATTTTTCATCACCATTCAAACTATCTAATTCCATTATAATCGGACGTCCCATTAGATCTTCCATTGGAATAGTACGTGGTGTATCCAACATTCTTCCCTTAGATCCTCTTCGTAATGAATTCAAACGCTCTAACAGAGAGGCCTGAAAATCGCTCCGCATTTTACTGTCAAATCCCGAATGCGAAATAATATAAGCTGCATTTCTACACAAATCTGATAAAGTTGGAGTCTCTAATCCATCCTCCCCTCCAACACTGTCTTCATACCATCCTTTTTCTAAATAAGTTTGTCGTATAGCCTGTTCAAGGAAAATTGGTAAAGGATCAAATAAATCAAATGCCCCTACAAAACAAGCTTGCAGCCTGGAAATATGGCTTTCAATCTTTATACCTGGAAGCACTTCCATTGGATTAAATCTGAACGGACTCACTCCTTCATCGCCCAGCGTAAATACAAGCATGTCCTCTTTAAATACATCTAATTGCTTAAGAGCTCTATATTCCGTTTTCGCCGGTTCAAGAACAATAAACGGTATTTTCTGATTTTCAGGCTGTTTCCACAATTGATATAGAATGTTAAACATAGCGGTTGTTTTACCGCTGCCTGGCACTCCTACAATTAATCCATGTTTTGCTAACTGCTGACTATCAAATTGAACTGTGGAAGTATTCTTATCATCTAAATAAACTCCTAAATTAATGATGCTTCGTTCGCTTTTAGGTTTGCCTATCTCTCCTAATCCCGTATCGTATCCAAACCCAGGAAATCCTGGTTTTATTGGTACAGGTATTCTAAAGAAATTTGAGATTTCTTCCAGACAGTTTAATCTTGAAAATCTTTGTGCTCTGTATGGACCATCATGATCGTTCCAATATGCGGTATGAACATCTGCTGAAATATCAACATTCACATAACATGATAAAAGATAATCAAACTTTTCTGATCCTTTTTTTAATACTTGGATACTTCCTTCATTTTTTACACTATTTACTAAAAATGCATTTGCTAGTATTTCTGCATTTGAATCAGAAAGCACTCTGACAGAACTCAAAAAAATACGACTAGTTTCATATTGTTTATTCATCTTTTCGCAATTATCCACTGGCGTTTTTAAAATAGGAAGTTTCTTTCCTTGCCAGAGAACTTTGCCGCTTTCTTTAGAACGAATAGTTTCTCCATTCATACACTCTTTTAAATAATTGATATTGCCATTCATCCAATTCTGTTCAGTTTTTAGATATTGCGAAGGAACAATAGTTACATCAATAATGGCTCGTCCTTTGTGACTTAATAGTGCATTACAGATATTCTCCATGCTGTTCTCTGTATTAGTCCACATATAAGGCACATAAAAATCTTGATGAGATCCATCTGGATATCTATCACTTTGATATTCCATCTCATTTTTAGTAATCTCTGCAATTTCGTTGACCCACAAGATATTTTCTATATTATTTTCTATCCTTTTAAAACTGTATTCATTTTGCAATAATGCATTTCTAATCTTAAAATCAGCTGCACTGATTTCCTCATCACTTAAGAACTGATATGATGCGCATCGGAAAACAAGGTAAAGTATAATTGAAAAGTCTTTCTTTACCAAGCGCATACTGATTCCCCAATTGCTTCCTAATCCATGAAACTGTCTGAGCATCATCATTTGCTTCTTTACAACTTCTATCTGTCTATTGTCTGGTTCTTTGCAAAGATAATCAAACCGTGATTCTGTAAAATCTGGCAGTCTGTCCAATTCATATATCAAATAACTACACTCTTTATTAGCAAAATCATAAGTCCAAGAGCTTGCATCAATATTGTCCCAATTTACTATTTTTTTCATTTCACTTCTCCTAAAAAGGCAAAGCGTCAAGCTAAGCCTTACTTTTTTATTTACTTGTAATCGTTTTTTCGTCTCTCAATTAATTGTTCAAGTTCGTTTGCATTAGATTCCTCTTCTTTTTCCGCAATCTGCTTTATATTAAAGATTTCTCCATTTACTTGTTTAATGCATTCAAAGACTGCATCAAATATCCGACTTAATTGTCCATTTATGTCTTCTTGAAAAGAATGAACAAATATTGAGTCTTGCCAGTCAGACCATGCTTTTCTCCATGCCTCTTCTTGTTCCATACACCGTTTATTGTGGGAAACAATTTCATCAATTTTCTGCTTAAGTAAATAACCATAAAACAATAGACCTAATCCCCCCACAAGAAGCAGCAGGCCAATGGTAGGATTAATACCAAGGAATAACAATCCGATCAAAGCACCAATAATGCCAAAAACCATCATCGAGTGTCCTCCTCTTGAATTTTCATCAAAAGGCAAGGGCCTCATTGGTACTGTTGGTAAATCCGGAGGTGTAATAAAAGTTTTTTCTTCTACAAAAGTAAAATTTCCCACATGGTTAAATAACACCAAACATGATATTGGATTTATAGCATTAGTCACAGGTTTAATAAAATAATCACTTTTTGTCACATTGCTTCTATCCCATTGCACTTCTTTTTTTTCTATCTTTGCAGGTACCCCATTTTCATCCATTTTAATTGTTAATTTTTCAAAATATTCTTCTTCTGTTAATTGTGCTGTTTGACTTGTTGAATAAAACACCTGTCTCTTGGAACTTTTTTTCAGCCAACTCCACATTTCTGTATCCGACATATGCTCCGTACTTTTTTCTTTTGGTTTGGGAGGTTGTGGAATAATTGGTTTAACCTCTTTTTTTAACTCGTTTTTTTCACCGCAAATTGGACACTCTGTTGCATTATCATCCATCTGAGTTCCACAGTTTTTACAATAAATCATAAAAATACCCTCTTTCTTTTCTTTATTAGATACTTGTTTTTGTAATTCGTTATTCATCTTGAATATCGTAAATAAACCAGTCGTCACCTTCTTTTACTAGACTAAAGATCACCCCTCTTGCCTGTTGTTCTTGAATTTCTGCCATTGTCCTTACTGTAGCATAATTATCTTCAATTTTTATGTCGTCCAAAGTTACATCGATCATTTTTTCTGGAATTAATGTAGTGCCAAATGCATACAAATCCTGAAAACTAAGATCAACGTCAGATAATTCCCCCAACATTCCATTTCCAAAAGCCACAACAGCTTCTACCTTTTCTCTAGTGTTTGAATCGAACATATTGATCATTTCATCCCAATCACCTTCATTTGCTGCTTGGGCGAATGTTTCAATTCGATTCTGTATTTTTTCTTCATCTGATGCTAATGCTGCACAAGCTACAATTAGTAATGAACTAAATACCATAATAATCGCCTGAAATATTCTATTTCTTTTCATAATCTATCCTTCGTCCGTTTCCATATTTAATTACAATTAGTATACATAAATAGATTCGCCGTATAACAAACTATTTATATATAGCCCATCTCCAACTGACAATAGATCATTTTCAACATTGAAGAAAAGCGTGTCTAAAAAGCCTATATTAACAATATCTTCTCCATAATCTAAAAAATGATCATAATAATCAATACGATTGTAATACTCATTTTCAATTGGGGCATTTTGCACTACTTCAACACTCTCAACACGATCTCCATCCAGATAAAAATCAGCTGTTAATTCGGTAATAGAAAATCCTTCCTCTGGTTCATAATCCGAGTTTTTTTCCTGACATTTTTGAATATATAATTGAGTAAATTTTTCGCTATTTTTTAATTCGATATGAATATCTGTAATACCTGAATCATCCTCATTTATCGTATATTCCATCAATGGTTCAGACTCCTCCCATAAAAACCACTCTATTTCAGAAGAAGTAGCAATGTAATTAGGAGCAATTGGGTATCCTTGATCATCAGTACTAATATTTGTTATTTCCATATAATAATTATCATAACTACCATCTTTAGGTTCTTGAGGTAATAAGCCACTGATTGATGTCATTCCTGATTCATTGCCACGATAAATTTCAATGTATCCCGGTTCTCCTACTTCTTTGGATATATTAATAAAGTAATTATACTCATCATCAGCACAATAATAGAAATCATTCATATAATCTGAGCTTCTTTCATCACCCCCGTAGATATCCCTTATATTGTTTCTTAAATACGTGTTTTTATAACTACTATATGATCCAGAATTGAGTACGGCGTTGCGTAGTTTCTCATATCCTTCACTAAAAGTATCTTCTTCTATAATTACTGGTTCTTCCTCTTTCTTAGGACTAAGAATAATGACAACCGTTATACAAGCTACTAAAACTATAGCAGCCGCTGAATACACTACGCGCATTATCTTTTTATCTTTTTTTGTTTTCTGTTTTTTTGTCTTCACCAAGTTATAGTTCTCTTCAAGCTGTTCAATATCTAAAAGTTCTTTCACCTTAGTTTCTGTAACTACTTGATTACAAATTGGTGAAAGATATTTATTTAAATTATCCTCAAAACTTAATTCAACATTCCAATCCAATTTGTGTTTTTTCGTATATGCTGTAACTAATTGATACATTTGATCATTTTGCTTTCGAATCAGTTGATTTAAATCAATCGCACTGTAAACTTCTTCAAAAGGAATCTTAAATTTCTCAGATATTTTTTTTGCATAGTCATTTCGAATTTTCTCAACAGTTTCCACAGTATTTACTGTAATTTGATTTGGAATGCTCTCTAATACAATTTTTTTATAGTCCAGACTAGCAATTTTCGATGCCTCTTCAATGGAACGTGAGCAATTAGCGCAGTTTTTATTTTCTATTGCATTTAAAAATCCACAACTACATATCCAATATTTTTCTGTTATCGATGGCACCATCTCCATTGTATCCTTATTTGAAAAATCACTATATTCCAATATAGCTCTTACTTTTTCTGGTTCTGATTTCGGATTATCGACTAAGCCAATCAATGGAGAACCACTGACATCTTTCTTCTTTCCTTCTGCAATATAGCCTTCAATAATTACATTCTCTTGTTCCTCTTCTAAACCAATCTTATATGTAAAACTGAAAACGTTAGGATTATTAATTTCTCTTACAATTTCAAATTGATCTTGAATAACTGATTTTCCGTTAATGTTAAGATATAATCTCATTAAGCTATTATGTTCATCAAATTTCCGATTAAAGAAATATATCCTCAAAACGCGATATAAATTCTCTCCCTTTTTTGCAATTGAATTTTCAATTTTGTAAACCCAATAAATTGAGTTTATATGATTTTTTATTTGATTCTTAAAAATCTCATCATAGAATTTTAAAACTATCTCATCCATTATGATACCCTCCTGATTAAAATGATCTGTTTGCTTACATCTTGCTGACATATGGTTTATCTAAATACAAACATAACCATCCACAATCAATTTTTCCCCATAAACTTCCATCTTCAATTACCTTAAACTCACTAATTTCAACTATTGTTCCTTTTGTTAAACTTCCATTTTTATTACTATTAGAATAATATGTAGAGGACAAATTACTCTTTGATACTTGTTTATACTGAGTCCCTGCATTTTCTCTAACTCGGACAACATATAATAATTTATAAGAACCTATTTCATATGTCTCTTCTTTATAGATAATGGACTCAGAATCTTCCTGAACATCCGAAATTACATCTCCATTATCAGAATTACTTTTATCTTCAATCTGAGTCTCAGAATCTTCTGTGCTCTTTTTTTCAATTACAGGAGCATGATTATCACTTTTTGTGAGCTCTCTCAAATTAGGATGAGCAGCTAACATAGTTTGATATACATCCACTGTTTCAGTCTCATTTGCAGATTGATCCTCGGTATTTGTACTACTCAAAGCCATAAGATAACCTACTCCAAAAATTGCAGCAGCTAATACGACAGTGGATACTGCAGAAACAATTATTCTTTTTTTCAATGTGCTGTTTGACAAATCGATTTGATTTGAATCAATTTCAGGCATAATCTTTGAATAATCAGTTATTTTATTTGAATCTTTCATACAAACCTTCCTTTTTAAGAATAAAACTCCATGTTGAAGTAATGACACAAAATTATCATAAAAGAAAACACACCAAATACCAGACATAATTTCTAGTCTTTGTATATATAATTTTAATATCGATTGTAAGAAAAATGTGAATTTTGTCATGAAATGCAACTTAAGCAGCACGAAATGTAATCGCTTTCTGCGCTTTTCTTAATCTTTCTTCACATGAAAAAGGATACCTTTACCTTTTTGTGGGTATTGGTATCCTGTTTGTTTATCATTTGAGTGGTTCGTGTATATGTTCGAATGGTGTCCGCAGTGTACTTTGGGTAGTGCTGAGGGGATATCTGGTGACGTAGTAGAGGAAGCCTCTGCCATATTCGTCGTCTCTTGCTCTGGTGATGAGCTCTTCGCGTCTGGCGTGGGCTTGTTCTCCGATCAGCAACATATACTGGATCTCCACCCATTTGGCCATGCCTTCATATACGGCGGGCATCAGATCTCCGCCATATCTGGCCAGCAGCTCTTTCTCGTTCCATGTCGAGTACTGCCAGATGTGGGTCAGCTCATGGACGAGGGTAGCGGTGAAGGCGTTGCGCGGCGCGCCGTTTTCCACATAGATGGTGTAATTGCCATGGCGGTCACGGATCGCTACGCCGAGCACTCTTTCGCTGTAACCGGCGCTTGGCACGAAGCTCTTGCCCAGCTTGCGATGCAAAGTGCTGGCATCGACCATCTCCAGCTTGATGGCCGCGGTGATGCGTACGCCGAAGAAGGCTTCATAATTCTGGATGGTGATCTCGTAGATGTGCTTGAATTCCGCTACGGTATGCACGGCGGTCCGGCTGCATTCCGGACAGCGCTCCCGTCCATCCGCGAGCACCTCATAATCCACATCAGCGAGGCTGCGGGCACAGAAATCACAGCGATGCGTATCATTGGGGTCAAAGTCGTCCCGTTTGGCCGCATGAATGTTTTCCCTGGCTTCCTTTAAGATATTGCGGTCAAAGCCAAAGGTCTTCAGATACTCCAGGGTCTCTTCCAGATTCAGGCAAGAGAGCATCTCCTGGCGGCCAAACAACAGATAATATGAACGTGAATATGCGTTTGGCTGCGGTGCTTCCTGCTTGCTTTCCTCAATGGTTTCCTTTGGTTCAGCGGCTTCATCCATCTGTACCTTTTTCTTCCGCCTGAAGATACGCTTCAGCCAGCGCTTGAAACGATAGAACAGACGCTGTCTGGCATTTTTCGGCGTATGCGGCGGGATCGGCAGCGGAACTTCCGGTTCCTCTTCCTGCTGTATCGTCTCATCCAGACGGATCAGCCGTTCCAGGTGCCAGTCCAGATAATCACAGACGATCTCCAGGATGCGCTCCAGATTGCGTTCGATCGAGATGATCAGGCCCAGATCAAGCTGACTGTCTTCCAGGATGTAGATGCTTTCCGGATCGATGTCGCCGCTCAACGGATGCACGATGCCTTCCAGCTGTTCCTGCTCCTCAGGCGTCAATGCCGTCGACGCGCTCAGATACTCACAGTTGTCCGGATAGACCGTGCGGAAGATCTCATTGAGCAGCATGCACAGCGTCACGCGCACCGGTCCGCTGATCTTTGGCAGCTTCAGACTGAGCACCGTCTTGCGCACATAGCTGCGGCGCGGCACATCATCAAGAAGCACCTTTCTGGCATTGGACATGTCATGATGCCCATGCATCTCCAGGAAGCCGGATGTATCGACCGTCATGTTCATCGCTGCCGAAATGACCTCGATGCCATCATGCACGACCGTCTTTGCCTCCTTATCGCTCTTGCGCAAAGCGTACGCGCGGATCTGGCGGTAAGAGATGCGGCCATGGATATGGTCAGCGGCACGGCGCAGGACGACACCCTTTTCCTGATTGATGCGGATCACCTCATAATACTTGCCCGCGATCGTGATGAACTGGCCGGGCAGATACATCTGACAGATCTGGCCGAGCAGATTGGCGCCCAGAAAATGCATGTCCTGTTCATCTTCCGCCACATAGCCGGCATTATGCAGATCGCTCAGATACGTGTCGATGAAGCGCTGATCATCGATATACAGCTCGGTATGAAGCTCTTCTTCCATGGTGATCTCATTGTAGATGCCGATCTGCTTCATCTTGATCAGATGGCTCAGATCTTCATTGACGCCATCCGGGATGAAATACAGTCGGATCTGTTCGCTCAGGAAGGCCGGAATGTTTTCCACCTCACCGAACAGCAGTTCCAGCTGCGTGCGCACTTCTTCGCTGCGCACAGGAGAGATGACCATGCGCATGATCAATTCGAGCACTACGTTGCGCGGTGTCCGGGCAAAATCCGGCGCAAAAGAAGGAATGGCCTTCGGATCATGGATGAAGATCTCCGCATTGTCATTCATGTAATCCCGAAGCAGATATTGTGGCGCGATCACATTGACAAACGACTGATCCCGTCCGCGCGTAAAGAACTGCCTGGCCATCTCAAAGAGATTATGATACTCATCTTCCACGACCACGCAGGCTTCTTTGCTTTGCGCCGCGCCCCAGATGTTCGGAACGAACTCCAGCACTTCGTTGATGCGGTGCTGCTTGAACGGGATGCCGGTATAATCACAGATCAATGGGTAGTACTGCCCCACGATCCATTTCATATCGACGATGGGGAAGCTGTCATAGGCATACCAGCTGACGCGGCGCACCCCGTATTTCAGGGCGACCATCGCCACTTCGCTGCCGACGCCAAGATAACGCGCCACGCCCGGAAACAGCTTGTGATGCATATTGCGCGCATCCGCGTCCCACATCATGAACTGCGAAGACGATGCGCCTGACTTGGTCGCGTTGACCTCGATGATGCTCGTCTTCAAGATATGAGAGAGCGCGTCGACCAGACCATCGCTGTTTTTGTCAAAGATGCTGAACTGCGTGCCTTCATTCAGCTTGCGCGCCAGCATGTACAGCGCCGTCTGTGCCGTCGCCACGATGCGCGAAGGCTCCAGCAGCACCACATGCGTCACGTCCGCAAAGAACGCTTTATTGCTTTCATGCAAGCTCAGATCAAAGATCTGCGAAATCGACAAGACGCCGATATCCGGCGAAGAAGCCTGGGCCTTCAATATGCCGACCTGCCATAAAAACGGCAGATGGCTCACTTCCACCACCGCGTCCTTGACCCATTCGATCACATCATCGATGATGGCGTCTCTGCCACAAATGATGAGCACCTTCTCATGCGACATCAGCGCCCGGTTGATCGCAAAGAACAGATATATGGTGAGATCGCGGTAAAACGGTGTGGAAAACAACACGCTCTGGTAATTGAGGATATGCAGCGTGGCATCCACATACTGCGAATCCACCGGATAGCCTTTTTTCACCAGCTGCTGAAAATACGTGCCGCATACCTTGCGCAGATGTTCATCACTGGCCATCAATGTCTCCAGATAATCTTGTGAGCCATCTTTATGATTTAGCCCCTTTTCTCTGGCACCGCCATTGAGCAATGATTCTGGGAAGATGCGGCCCAGCACGACGCGCAGCCGCGCATAATTGGCCTGAAACAAGCTTACTTCATCTTCCCCGCCGACGCTGGTCCGAGCCTCGCTCGCGGTCAGCCCGTCCATGAAATAGACGAGCTCGACAAGTACCATCAGCCCAAGCACCGGGTAAAACGGCACTTGCCAGATGCCCGGCTCATTGATATAGAGGATGACGGCGAACAGGCCAAAAGAGACGATGCATCCGCCGGCCCGCATCCATCTGAGCACCCGGCGCATATCGCCGAAGTGATCCTTCAGCACCCAGCGGCTTCTTTCTTCTTCCCATTCATAAAATAGGCCCGATGTATTCTGAAATAATGGAACATATTTGGTCCACAGCTTCACGAGCAATGGCATGCACAGTTTCTTGATCAGGATGAAGCCGATCATCAACAGTACATTCATCAAGATCATAAAGAACCCTGATGCCGCCGAGGTCAGAAATTCCAAGAATGACGCAAGCGAAGCCATCCATTGCAAGAATCTTAGCACAAGCGTGCTGATGTCATCGAGAAACACATTCAGCACGAACGCGTATAAGAGCGCAAGCAATGCCATCGCAATCTGGTACGCGCGCTGCTCACGCTCCAGATTCTGCCGGCGTTCCCACCTGAACAACAAAAAGAACAGCGCATAGATCCCGGCCAAAAACAATAAGAACAATAAAAACTGTCTCATGATTCTGCCTCCTTCCGGATGATCATCTGATCGATAAAGGAGAACGGTGAGCGCAGATATTCCGCGTCCTCATTGAGGTGGACCGGATACGTCTGTTCTCCGCGCTGATACACATAATACAGCGATGTCTTCGGATCCTCGCGCATATAATCAAAGCCGCGCACGCTGTCTTGGCTGTATACCCGGCTGGGCGCGCGATCCAGCGGCCGGCACCACTCTTCCAGCTGACGCTGACATTCCTTCAGCCGGTGCACATGCATCCGCAGCAGCTTCTCATTCTCATCCAGCGATTCATCGCCATGCATGAGCTGATAAAGCAGCGATTTTCCTTTCATGAACGAAGAGAGCGCCGTCAGGTACGAGGAATACTGCCGGCTGCTGTCCTGCACCCGCTTGACGATATCGCGCATGAGCGCATTGAAGTTCGCGATGGCTGCCATGAGCAGATGCCGGTTGTAGATCAGCGCGCCAAGCGCAGCGATGGCCACGATCAAGATCAGCGCGCCGCTCACGATCAGGCTTTCAGAAAGCAGCTGCATCCTCGATGCCGTCATGACAAATGGGACGAACCCAAGCGCATAGAAGATCAGCGCGACCACGATGGTGAGCACCGTCGTGCCCAGACCGCTGCGCCGGCGCATGATGCGCCTGACTTCTTGCTGCGCCTCATCTTGTTCTTCACGAAAAGCGTCCTGGCGCAAGATATCCGCGGCTGCGCACTGCGCCATCTCCAGCTCAAGCTGATCGACTTTTTCATGGATGTCTTCAAGCTGAAATTCATCGAGATAGACCGAGCGCCCGTTCTGATCCGCGCCAGCATCGAATATGCCTTTGCGGCGAGCTTCCCGCGCTGCTTGTTTCAAGGCCCGGCGCGGCTGTTTCAAGTATTTCTCCAGATTTTCATCGACTTCTTCACGGCGTTCTTTCCACAGCCGCTCATCGAGCTTTGGGCGGTCCTTCACGAGCGTGAATCCCTTTTTCGATACCGTCAGGCTGCCGGGCTGCTCATTGTACACCTCGACATCGATCTCATTGCGGATCTTTGGCATTTCCTGTGCGGCGTTCTTCTCCCGCACGCGGTTAAGAAATTCCCGGGTGCGTTGCAAGCGCAGCTCGATGGCCTGCAAGCGGCTGTAATACTCGCTGAATCCAGCAAATTCGTTCTCTTCATTCAGTTCGATGATCAGATTATACAGCTCATACGCTTGCAGATCGCTGGAGGGGATCTCATTAAACGCCAGCGTATGGATGCCCATGGCCAGCTCCATGCGCGCATTGGGCGTCACGATATTGTGGTTCCTGAGCAGATTCATCTTGAGGAAACGGCAGTTGGCCGGATAATCACAGCGATCCCAGAATTCTGGATCGACCGCATCCTCATTGCGTATGCTGCGCATCTTCTTGATGTCCTGACGCTCCTGCGTCACCGCCAGCAACAAGATCTGATCCGGATCGGTAAAGCGGCGTTCCTCACGCTCATGCTGATCGGGCGCATCGATGCGGGAGATCACATGTCCTTCTTCCTCATGGAAAGTGACCTGCGGCGGGATATGGCCAAGCATCTGGGCACAGCGCACATAATCCAGGGCCTGCATGCTTCTGTCGGTATCAAATGGGTTGCGGGTCCTGACGGCATCTTCATCGCCTACCAGCAGGATCCGCCATTCGTTTTGTTCCTGCACCTGTTCCTCCAGCTGCGGCAGCGCGTTCGCCACGCTGTCGCCCTGGCGGTTCCAGTGAATCATGCGGATCTGTTCTTCCCGCGCGGTCTCATAGAGGGGCAGATAGTCTTTCAGCAGCGGTTCTAGTCTCGTATCGACTGCCACGACTGTAAACATGTCTCATCCCTCCTTACTGTTCTGACGCTCCCTTTTCCAGACGGCCATCATGGGCAAAGGTGTCCTTGAAGCTCTCGCTGTGTTTTCTGGCATTGGCGATCGCCTGATGATAATAAGTATCTTTCATCTGTTCGGCCAGATCATGGGCAGCTTCGTTGCCGATCTTGCGCAGCTCGAGCACGACTGCGCTCTGGATCTGGCTGGTCAGCGCATCCACCGAGATGCCTTCATATCCAGAACCATAGCCTTCGATTTCCGGCAAATTATTCATGAACAGCTCAAACTGGCGGAACAAGATCTTGCCGTATTCATCATCCACATCTTCTTCGTTCTCAAAGTGTTCCACATAGTTTCTGAGAATCTCAAAGATGCAGCTGATCATCGTATCGGTCCAGCCATGGAAATAGCTCTTGCTCGGACAGGAGCACTTATACAGCAGCGGCAGTTCAAACACGCTGCGCACGCTTTCGCTGAACTCTGCTAAACGGAACCGGTTCAAGCTGCGGATCAGCTCAGATTCTCTGACTCTGATCTTGTTTTTCTCCTGGCGCCGGATATCGGCCTCGCTGTCCTCGAGGATCGCCTGTACCGCCAGCGGATTGATGATCATGGCATCAAATACCTCATACAGCCGATCACACTGCGTGCCATTGGACACGGTCAGCTCACAGAGATTCTGATACTGAGAATTGACAGACTCCGCAAAGGTCATCTCATACAGATACTCTTTGCCGGATTTGTTCTTCGGACGGTAGATGATCTTGCGGAACAACAGCCCGTTCACGAATGCCTTGCAGATACGGGACTCCAGCTCTTTCTGATAGCTTTCATTGAGGTCAGGCAGATAAGAGATCAGATGCCAGTTCTTATGAATATGCGGCGTCACGATGTCCGTTTCTTTGGAATCCGGCTTCACCTGATTGACACAGTCATAATAAGCCGTGAAATAATTGCCCGCTTTCTGATCGATCGTCTCTGACTTGACCGGCGGAGAGAACCGCTTGAAATCCTGCGCCTTCAGATTATAGATGGACCGGAAGAAGACGACCTCGTTCTTTGGCGTCAGATCGCTGGTCACGCCGCCAAAGTCGATCAGCTCCTCGGTGATCAGGCGGGTACGATCATCATAATCCGTCTTGAGCAGCGCTTCGTTGAAACAGCAGGAGTCGATGATGCGTGGCTGAAAGCCCTTCGGCGCATCGATGAATGGCAGAGCCAGGTTCTTGGCCGCCGCGATGACCGTATGTACCGCATGCAGCTTTTCCCTTGGCTCAAACGCGTCATCCAGGATCTCTGCTTCTTTCTCGATGGCCTCGATGATGTCCATGTCGAGGATTGCATCACAGTTCTCGGACACGGTCTGTTTCCAGAAGTCCATGATCGTATCTTCGAACATATCCTGGAAATACCGGCTGCCGGCATCCTCATCAGTATGCCGGTGTTTTTCCACGGTGATCTCGCCTTTCTCTTTGAGCACCGCGTAAGAACGCACTTTCTCAAAGATGGACGCGCATAAGTCACCTGGCAGTTCAAAGGTACCGGTCGTATTGACACATTTCTTGTTCAATGCGTCCAGGCATTCTTTGGTCGCGCACACATAGCGGACCGGCTGGTCGCTGTCGATCTCATATTTCTTGCCGATGGATTCGATGCCATGATTGATCTTATGCACATCGCCGGCAAAGGTGTTGTAGAATACTTCAAAGGCGTCAGAGAGCTTGCGCACATATTCCAGCGCTTCGCGGAATACGATCATGCGCGTATTGCTCGTGATGAACTCTTGGATGCTGTTTTCCATATCGCGGAAGCTCTCCAGCAGCATATTGCGGGCTTCCTGATCTTCATGCTTGCGCAGCATCGTATGCGCCAGCCCCTTGATGGTGCGGGAATTAGGCCGGATGTTGGCATTGATGTAAGACTGCGCGTCCGTGCTGGCCCGCTTCTTGTCATCATTCTGGAACAGCCGGCTGTCAAAGTTTTCCCAATATTCTTTCTGTTCTGATACCGAGCGCTCCTCAGTGTTCAGCGCCTTGATCAACTCCTCTTCCGCATTATACAGGAAATACCGTATGGCATTGGGATGGATCATCTTGCCCGCGCCATTCATCAGATTGGCCTCCAGGTTATGGAACGCATTCAGATTGACCGTCCGTACCGGCTTGCGCGAAGAAGAGAACAGATCGAAGGCCAGAGAACGGCCCTGCTCCTCCGTGCGCTCCTCTGCCATAAAGCGATAGCGCATGAGCAGCTTCAGCGCATCGGTGAACCCTTCTTCCGGCGCATCCTTGTTTTCTTCGCCGGATTCTAGCTCATTGATGCGGGCATCGAGATCCTCCTTGGCTGTATCCAGGTCGGTGAAAGACTGCTGCACCGTGTCATCGACATAGCGTGTCAGATAACTGAGATAACGTCCCCACTTTGGTTCCTCGATGATCATGCCGGATTCATCATAGACATGGGCCTCTCGGAAAATGGTTTTAGCAAAGCCATCTTCATTTTTGGCTTTGTAATGAACTGAATTTATATAATGGCGGCCCCTTTTTGGCGCCGCGGATACGACCCCGCGGCTGCGCGCCTCGTTGGCGTCCATCATCACTTCACGATATTCATCATCGATGACGAGCCATTCCCGGGATACCGCGTCACGGGCCCAGTTCAGCGCGATATAATCCCGCACATCCTGATACGGGTAAACGAGGGTGGAAGCGCCTGCGCCGCAGTAGTTATTGCGGCCATGCGACTTCACGCGCTCACGGATCGTATTGTCTTCCGAGGAATTCTGCCGCGAATTGGTCGGACCGATCGACTGCGCATAGATGCAGTTGGCCGCATGCGCGAGCAAGTCATCTTTTGACTTCATCTTCTCGCTTTCAATGTTGTCGCGAGAGAACAGGAAGCAAAAATCAAAGGGAGCTTCATCATAGACATCGACTTCGTCAGGACTGCCGGCTTTCGGCACCTCAAAGCGCAGATCATCATAACGCTTATCCAGCGTACCGAACGCTTTCTGCATGAACGCGTCGATCTCACGCAAGGTCGCGTAGGCGTTGCAATATAGGTTGTTGCGCTCCGATTCGGACTTGATGACCGAATGCATCACTTCCGGAAGCAAGAAGAACCCACGGATCACCGACGCGCTGCGGTTGTTCATGGTCACCAGATAGTTCTTGATGTACATGGACACCGGCAGGATCAGTCCGCTGCCGGTACCGCCGGCAAGCGAGCTGATGATGACGATGCGTGTCGCCTGTGTCGATTCCTCACTGGTGAGCTTATACAGATTGTCGATCGCCTCATGCAGCGGTTCCAGATCGCCGCTGCGGATGGCCGTATCCATGACAAGCCGCGAGATGGCACGAACCTGACCGGCGCCTTCGCTGGGCGTCTTGCGGTTCAGGATGTTGTTGATGGGGAACCAGTTGTTCTTCGCGTTCTCGTCGTTGTACAGGTATTCACCGACGGTCAGCCGCGATGAGGTCTGCACGGTACGCACATCCGGATAGTCCCGCCGTATGATCCGCAGCTCATTGACATCGGTGTCAAAAGCCACGAAGCTCAAATACTTCTTCTGTTCCTCATTGGCCAGCTGGGAGACCATTGCGACGATCTTGCAGCCTTGGCCGCCCAAACCGACGAGCAGTGTCGGCGCCAGCCGGTTTTCGTTGTGTTTTGCCATAATTATTCCCTCCTTTTATGACTTATTGCGTTTAAATCGGAAGATGAAGCTGCTTTTCACGCTTGCCAATCCGCTTCCTCGATTTTCGGTGGATTTGCAGCTGTACATAATCTGCTGACCCAGGCTCAGCTCCTTGCACCGCGACAGCCGCTCCAGCCCTTCACAGAGATTCTTGTTCTTCTTGTTGTCAAAATCCTTTGGATTGAGCAGCACCAGACTGCTTCCGGATGACTTCACCCGCAATGACGGCGCCGCCTGCCTACAGTTCGGATGACGGATGTTGATCCGCCGCCGCACCGTCATCGGCAAGATCGGCAATGCGGAAAGCAGTTCAAGCTCAGCCTGACGCGACTTCAGCGCGCGCTTGGGATCGCGGGAACTGAGCGCCTTATCCTCATATTTCGTCATCTCCACATTAGGAGAAAGCTTCTTTTTGCCTAATCCGGTCGGTCCTTTGAATTTCATGAGCATACAGAAGATGACCCATATACCGATCATCCACATCCAGTATTCCTTCAGGAAATCTGCCGCTTTTTCAATGAGGGAGCGGTCATCCGCGATGGTCAGCTGGCTGTCCAGCGTGCCTTCCGCGATATAGTCGCTCATATCAGCGGCAGCGCTGATCCGCAGATTCAGATCGCCGACATAGGTACGGGAACGTTCCCCGCCTTTGTATTTCATCGTGATGTCAAAGGTAGACACCTCTGTGCCTTTAGCGACTTCAAATTCCACGTCTTCTTCGCAATAGATCTCAGGCAGTTCCATCGCGTCCCACTGTGCCTGGCTCAGCGGCTTGCCTTCATGGCTCACATGCAAGGTCATATGGCTCTGGGGCAAGGTCTGCAGGCCGTAAGCATCCGCATGATCCAGCGTCATCTCCAGCGGAATGACCTTGGCCAGCACATTGTATTTCTGCGAGATGGATGTCCGGTTGTATTTCAGATAGGTCGCCTCCACAGCGATGTCCGCTTCACCGATATCCACGGTGAATTCGTTGTCATTGCTGACTTCGACCTCTTTGCCGTTGTTGGTGATGGTGGCATCAGCGTCGATCTCTCCCAGCAGCGGTGATTCGATGAATTCCCCGGATTCGTCATCGAGAAAGCCGACCCGGATCGTATATGTCCCGGCCTCCAGCGCATCATGATCGGTCACATCCTGTGTGCCCTGGAAGATCCGGATGCCGACATCCACATTCGGTTTATAATAGATCTCCACCCGCTGTGCGCCTTGCACATCCAACTGATAATCGCCTGGCTCGATCTCTTCTCCATCTTTCGGCGAAAAGACCGTGACGGTTCCCTTGAGATCTTTGGCAACGACGATGTGTTCCCGTTCATCTTCATAGTTTTTCGGGATCAGATCGCTGTACTGCACATTCACTTCGCTCTCTTTCCGCAAAGCGCTTCTACCGCTGATGCCGTTGATCTGAACGGCGTCGCCCTGCGCAAAGACGATCAGCTGCGACATCGGCACATCAAAAGAAAACGATCCTTCCTGCGCGTCGATGCCGCCGAGCGCGTTGCGTTCAAAGATCTGGTTGGAGATGGTCGTCAGCCGATCGATGACCTCCGCGCTGCTGGCAGCGTTTTCCGCAAAGATGCCATGTTCCGGATCTGTATCGACACGGTCAGTGTCCTGTCCGATGGTCAGGAACACGATCTTCGTGCCATCTTCATCAAACTGTCCATCCGTCAGCACGATCAGCCATTTTTGATCAGCATTCTGCCGTTTCAAGTGATCGACAGCTTTAGCAACCGCATTGTACGGTGTGCCCAGCGCCTGTTCCGTCTGCATCTCATGGATTCGGCTTACCCGCTGGCTGACCGGGTTCTTACCACTGACCGTGATGATGTCCGGGTTACGTCCGGAACTGCTGTTGGTGCTCATTGGAAAGATGTTGAGTGTATCCTTTTCCTCCAGCAGCGCCGCAAACACTTCCATCGCATACTTGGCCTGACACCAGGTATCCACCCAGGTCTCGCCGTTGATCAGCATCGATCCAGAATCATCATAGACCACATTCAGCACCCGTGAAGGAGCATTGTCCGTGTCTTCCTCGGCAAATGCCGCAAATGGGAAGCACACAGCCAAAAGCATGATGACCAGAAAGATCTTGCAGACCTTGTTCATCCACATCCCCCTCTCTTTTCACGCTTTGTTCACGTTGTAACACTATTTTATCACATATTTATGAAACTTTATTTTCATTTCATTACATTAATATTGTAAAATAAGATAATCATCTTTTCATCCTCTCCTTTCCTTACATTTTCTTAATATTTCCCATAAAAAAAGCCGGGATTTCCCGACCGATGAAATATTTTCTACACAATTTCATGCACATCGAACCAACATGCGGTCATTTTCAGCGTGACTTCCTGGTCTGTATGCCAGTGGCCGAAATACCATTTGCGAAAATGCACCTCATGCATCATCCATTCCAGAAAGCCGGTCAGCTCCAGATCGTGAGGATCAGGGACATGACCCAGCATCCGGATGATCGTCTGCGGCGCAGTATGCGTGATGACGATATCGACGATCTTTCCGGCCTGCTCCAGCGTGTCGATAGCATGATGATATTCCTCATTGTCTGGCAGTTCCTGCGGCCACCAGCTCTGATACGGGATGCGCATCCAGCGATCCGTGCTGTATGCGCCGCCCATCGCAAAAATCTTCTTCCCTTCGATCTCGTAAAGCTCGCCTCGTTTCAGCATGAAGATATTCGAACGGATCTGCACTGCGCTTCCGCCATACAGTGTGACCTGTTCAAAGTGCTGGAGACGGTCAAAATTTTCATGGTTGCCCGCGACAAACAAGATCTGATATGGTTTCTGTTCCAGCCGATCTAGCTTCCATCGCTCCTGACGCATGGCGCCTTCATATTCCTCCGTCGCAAACACAAAGCCAAAGTCGCCGCAAATGATCAGCTTATCCTGTTCTCCCCATGTGGATTCTCCGGGCATGTTCCGCTCGCAAAAGCGGCCGATCTCACCATGGGTATCTCCGGTTATATAGATCACGCTGTCCACCTCGCCTTCTATCGTTCCTGCCATGCGATTCTGACTTCCTTGCCCGCATGTGCCAGCCCCACCAGGATCACTTTATCCGCTAATTCTATATCATAACGTCTTGCTTTGATCTGATCGATTGCTGCTCGCGCGCTTCCTTCCAGCTCTCCTTCATCCGCTTCCTTCAGATACTTGAACTCCAGCACATAGGAGGGCAGGCTCTCCTTCTTCGCCTTCAGGATGATGTCGCATCTCCCTTTGCCTTCCTCACGATTGCTGATGATGTCATATTCATTGCTCAGCCATGCG
>ENA-ORNG01000738-ORNG01000738.1-human-gut-metagenome-genome-assembly--contig:-NODE-738-length-27178-cov-9.245106_pt1 | contig 27178 bp, 19 predicted proteins | sample MGYA00242113_ERZ509018 | MGnify/ENA primary metagenome ERZ509018 (study PRJEB26280, sample SAMEA2338711) | human gut metagenome | biome: human gut; feature: human-associated habitat; material: faeces... | reverse complement strand
ATTTTCCAAAGAGAAGCATTTAAAAAAAGCTAATTCATTTTGCGTTTTCACAGAAAGCACATACATTTGCATCGTTGTTTATGCAATTATTGTTTAAGTCAACAAGTATAAAAAAATGAACTATCTCAATAAACAATTTATATGATAACGGGGTTATTTAAAAAAGAAGTATCACCTTATTAATATGCAAGATGCGATGAAAAAAGTATTTCTTCTGACAATTCTGTTGAGCCTGACTTTTATAGTAAAAGCGCAAAGCTTCCTAAGCCTAGATAGTTGCCGCGCATTAGCTCTTGCCAACAACAAAGATCTGTTGATAAGCAATGAAAAAATAAATGCCGCTCATTATCAGCACAAAGCTGCATTTACCAACTACCTGCCCAGTTTCTCGGCTACGGGAACTTACATGAGAAATCAAAAAGAATTTTCATTATTGAACAATGACCAGAAAGCGGCGCTTTCGGGATTGGGGACCAATTTGGCCGGTCCGATACAACAGACGGCTACAGAGATTGCTACCGCACACCCGGAGTTGAGACCGCTTATCGCTTCTTTAAGTGAAAAGTTAGGAGCTGCCTTACCCGCCCTCGACCAGGCAGGAAACTCACTGGTGGATGCGCTCCGCACAGATACAAGAAATGTATATGCAGGTGCCATCACGCTGACACAGCCATTATACATGGGCGGCAAAATCCGTGCATATAATAAAATCACAAAGTATGCCGAAGAATTAGCGCAACAGCAACATCAAGGAGGCATGCAGGAGGTTATCATGAGCACTGACCAGGCTTACTGGCAAGTCATATCCTTAGTGAACAAGAAGAAACTGGCCGAAGGCTATCTCAAACTTTTGCAGCAGCTGGACAGCGATGTGGAAAAGATGATTGCCGAAGGAGTTGCCACAAAAGCCGACGGTTTGTCCGTGCGTGTGAAAGTCAACGAAGCGGAAATGACACTGACTAAAGTCGAAGATGGCTTGAGCCTGTCCAGAATGTTATTATGCCAGTTATGCGGTTTGGACTTGTCCTCTCCTATCACGCTGAAAGATGAACGGGAAGACGATCTCTCTCCTGATCCGGTAGCAGCAAATGGAATTGATCTGAATACGGTTTATGCTACACGGCCGGAAGTACGCAGTCTGGAACTTGCCACAGAAATCTACAAGCAGAAGGTAAACGTCACTCGCTCCGAATATCTGCCGTCACTGGCTCTGATGGGAAGCTATATGATGACCAATCCCTCCGTTTTCAATGGTTTTGAAAAGAAGTTCAAAGGTATGTGGAATGTGGGTGTGGTATTACAAGTTCCTATCTGGCATTGGGGTGAAGGCATGTACAAGGTGAAGGCAGCCAAAGCGGAAGCCCGTATCGCCCAATACCAATTGGACGATGCTAAAGAAAAGATAGAACTTCAAGTCAACCAGTCCGTCTTCAAGGTTAATGAAGCCGCCAAAAAGCTGATTATGGCAGAAAAGAATCTGGAAAAAGCAGATGAAAACCTTCGATATGCCACACTCGGATTTGAAGAAGGCGTGATAGCTGCCAGCAACGTACTCGAAGCACACACAGCCTGGCTTTCAGCCCAGTCCGAAAAGATAGATGCACAAATTGATGTGAAATTGACTGACATCTATCTGAAGAAGGCGTTGGGAGAATTAAAAATTAATAATTAAAAATTAAAAGGGTGAGAATTCATAATTCATAATTCATAATTCATAATTAAATGACAGGATGCCTTGTTAAAACCTTTGTGTGTGAAGAACGCCGCCGCCGGAATTGCAGCGAGGCGGATGAAACGGCGGATATGCAGGGAAAAGAGCGAAAAGAGATGCGGAATCCCCGAAACGAACCTCCCGGGACCGGGCGTCGTTTCGGGGATTTGTTGGGCGGCCCGGATTTCGGACAGCCGTTTCTGACCGATAATTACTCCACCGCTTTGAGTTCGAGTACGCGGCTCGCATATTCCTTGCCCACCGTGAATTCGAGTCCGTTCTCCATCAGGAACGCGCCGCTGAAGGTCTTGCCGTCCTGCGGGACCGGCTTCCCGTCGACGTTCAGTTCGGTGATCCGGTAGCGTTTGCCGGGGTCGAGACCCGCCATGCGGAAGGCCGGCGACGGCATGTTGAGGAAGTGCTCCAGCTTGTAGACGAACCAGACGGCGCGGTCCTTTTCGGGTGCGACGTACATCAGCGATGCATAGCCTGTCTTGTCGTAGGGCGAGATCAGCCGGTAGAGGTCGCCCTGCTGCACGATGGGACGGATCTCCTTGTAGTCGGCGATCGCCCTGCGTGCGAACTCCTTCTCTTTGCCGGTCATCTTTGAGGGTTGCAGTTCCAGCCCCAGGCGTCCCGACATGGCCACGTCGAAGCGCAGTTTGAGCGGAACGTTGCGGCCCGTCTGGTGGTTGGGGGAGGCGGTCACATGGGCGGCCATGGAAATAGCCGGGAACAGGTGGCCTATGCCCCACTGCATGAACACGCGTTCATAAGCGTCCGTGTTGTCGGACGTCCAGAATTCATGATGTTTCCGCATGGTTCCATAGTCGGCGCGGCCTCCTCCGGAGGAACAGGCCTGGAATATCACATCCGGGAATTCCGCCGCCAGCGTCTCAAGAATACGTTCATAGCCCCGCACGTAGTCAATGGGCATATTCCCCTGGCGGCAGGCATCCAGCCAGGGAGAGCCGGGGTCGGAAATTTTGCGGTTGCAATCCCATTTGACGTAGGAAATACCCGGATGCCCCCCAAGCAGCTTCCGCATGGCGTCAAGAATGTACCTGCATACATGAGGATTGCTCAGGTCCAGCAAATACTGGCTGCGTTCCAGCCTGTTTTCCCGATGCGGGAGACCGATGACCCACTCCGGATGGTTCTGATAAAGCTCCGAATGAGGGTTCACCATTTCCGGCTCCACCCAGATGCCGAAGCGTATTCCCAGTTTTTCCGCCTGGCGAATGAGGCCTTCCAGTCCATGAGGCAATTTAGCGCGGTTAACCTGCCAGTCCCCCAATCCGGCACGGGCGTCATTGCGGGGGAACCGGCCGCCAAACCAGCCGTCATCCAGCACGAAAAGCTCTATCCCCAAGTCTGCCGCACGTTTCATCATGCCGTGCAGCACTTTTTCCGTAAAGGTAAAATACACCCCCTCCCAGGAATTCAGCAAGGTCGGCCTCTCTGATTCTCCACCGCGCAAACCGTAACGGCGCGCCCAGCGGTGGATGCGCCGGGAGGCCTCTCCCTTGCCGTTTTTACTGTGCGCCAGAATGAGGGGCGGCGTCTTGAACACACCGCCGCCGTCCAGCAGATAGGGCGCGGGAGCCATATCCAGCCCCGCTCCGGCAAAAAGGTAATGATACGGGCTGTGCCGGAACCATATCCGGTAATTGCCGGACCATGCCAGCGCCCCCAGAACCACCTCCCCGGAATCCTCCCGCGCCGGACCGTCCAGAGAGATGATGAATCCGGGGCTTCCCTCCTGGGCGGTGCGGGTGCCGGTTCCGGATACCAGGGCAAGTTCATGCCCCCGGGCCACTTCTTCCTCACTCATCAGGAACTCGCCGCCCCAGGTACCGCGGAAGCTGGTGACGAAATACCGTTCTGCGCGCAAACCCAGCTGTGCGGACGCCGCGCGGTGCAGGCGGATGCCTTCTTTCCCTTCGTTCCGAATCACCGCCCATTGCAGAAAAGTGTCCGATTCCCTGTGGGAACGCACGTGGATTTCCACCCGCACAGGGTAGGAAGGGTCCTTCCCATAGAAGACGGCTTCTTCCCGGTCGTCATCCAGTTCCAGCACTTCCCAACCCAGGCATTCCAGGTTCAGGGAAAGAGCCCCGTCCGCCTGGGTCACGCAAATGCAGTACTCGCCGGACGCATTGGGAAGCCCTGTTACGGAATCCGCCAGGGAGGAATACAGGAGAGGAGCATCCGCGGCGTTTTCCAGGGCATCCTCCGGCTGATGCAGCCTCGGTCCGTAATAGGCGCGGCGCACACGGCCCTGTTCATCTTTGTACAGGGTCATCTGAGAAGAACGGGTCAGCAAATGAACGGAATCCGGAATCATGATCGGCAAATGCGGAAAGGGCCAGTTACTTATTCAGGCAGGCAAAAACGCTCCTGCCTTATCCACATTAAGGGCCTCCACGGACGGGGAAGTCAATGGCAAAATGGCAGGAGTTCCCGAGCGTTTCCCCTACTCCTTCCACAGAAGGGAAGAGGGGCGGAATTTCATGGTTTTCGATTCATGCACCAGCAGCCTGCCGCCGTTTTCCGGATGGCGTACGATGCGGGCGCGGCGCCGCTTGACACGGAAAGTGCCAAAGCCCCGGAATTTCACCAGCGACCGTCTCCGGACCGACCGCGCAATCGTCTCCAGCACCGCGTTCAACGCATGTTCCGCCTGCCGGGAAGTAACGTCATTCCCCAGCTCACGCTGGAGCTCCCGGATAAATTGTGTTTTATTCATAGGCCTCCCAGTATGAGGCCCCCGTTTCTCCGGTAAAGCGGCAACGGCGCACCCTCATTCCTGCCACTATACCCATACAAACGCCCCCTTCCATTCCGGCCTGCGAGTTTCCTCCTTGCCCCCGCGGGCCGGCCCCATTAAGGTTCAGGGGAAATGCCTGCCTCTGCCGCTGATGCCCCGTGCCCGGAACAAGCGTTCAACGCAACTGCGCTGAAGTGGCACACCTGCGCCTGGCTTCTGCTGCCCGTCCTGGTATTCCTGGCCGGGTGGATGTACTGGTACGCCGCTCTCCCCCTCATGCTCCTGACGGCTGCGGGACTGGCGCCCCGAAAATGCAAGGAACCGCAAACAAGGGATTCCCTTCCCGCCTTCCCCCTGTTCACCCGCTCTTCATTTCTCGCCCTGGCGGCGTTTGCCGCCCTGATGACGCTTTCCGGCTGGGGGGAATGGGTCAACCAGCACCCTGACCATATCGTCAGAAACGCCTGCCTGCGTGAATTGGTAGCCAGCCCATGGCCCGTCATCTTTCCGGACGGGAACATGCTGGTTTACAACACGGGGTTCTGGCTGGTCCCAGCCCTGGCGGGAAAACTGGCGGGGCTGGACGCCGCACGCGTGCTTGTCGTTCTGTGGGGAACCTGGGGGCTGTTTCTTGCCTGGCTGTGGCTCTGCGTTTTCTCCGGACGCCGCTCCCTGCTGCTCGCCCTGCTGATGGCGGCATTCGGTTCTCTGCTGAATTTCCAGTGCTGGCTGGGGCTGGACCTGTTCCGCCTGCATTACTTCGGCACGGCGGAACAAATCATGTGCAGCGCAAACGCTTCCATTCCAGTTCTGCTTTTTTTCATCTTCCTGGCTTCAGGACGCATGCCCCTGCCCTGGATACCCCTTCTGTTCGCAGCCACGGCCTTTTATTCCCCCCTCGCGGCCCTCGGTGGGCTTCCCCTGGCGGCCTGCCAGTGGTACCGTCAGTGGAGAGGCGTCCCCCCTCTCCGGGATGTCCTGCTCCATCCCTCCTTTTCGGCCTCCGTTCTGCTGGGAGTGTGCTTCCTTCTTTATTATGGGACGGTAAACGCGCCATCATCCCACATGGGCATGCGGTCTTTTTATACGCATCCGGGGGATTTCCCGCTTATGGCGACCTCATTCCTGCTGTACGCCCTGTTCTGCTGGCGGGATTTCCGGAGGAATCCCCTCTTTATCTGTACGCTGACAACCGGCCTGATTCTGCCTTTTTTTTACGTGAACGGAGACGTCAATGACCTGCTTTGCAAAGGAAGCGTTCCGGTCATGGCCTGCCTGCTTGCCTTTCTGGCTTCCTCCTGGACGCGGCATCCCGGTTTCCGCGTCTGGATATGGCTTCTGCTGGCGTTCGGAATGGCGCCCCGGTTCAACATTCCCTATTATTGCTGTTCTTCCAGCGCCCTCCAGGCGTTTCTGGCGCCTCCGGCTTCGGAAACAGAGCCTTCTTCCTTCGTCAGCCGGGAGTGGAAGCAGCTCTTCTATGCGCCCCAGGCGCGCCGTCAGGATGAATGGGGCCGCACCATGCACCACCCCGGACACCGGTGGTATCCCTACTATTCCGGCACGTCGCGCCCATGGCTGCGCTGCATTTACCGTTTTTAACGGCAATCGCTCCGCCCCGGAAAAAGATTCCGCACGCTGCCTTTTTTAAAGGAGCCGGAGGGATGCCGGGAGGATTTTTTCGCTTCCTATAAATAAACAAAAGAACTTTTGGAATTGTTCCCCGTCATCTTGGCTGGAGCATGAAAATACCGGACGTTCCCCGCATACATTCCGTTTCCTATTTGGGCTTGCGGGAAAACTCCGCCCAGGTTTCTTCAATAATTCCGGCAAGAGGTTTTCCATACTTGTCCACTTCACTCTTAGGGAACAGGCTCTTGATCAATTTTCCGGAAACAGGGTCAATGATAAACACGGCGGGAGGTCCAAGAACCACATACGGCGCGCGGGGAGAATCCACACACCCCACGATTTTTGCAGCTTCTTCCGGAACCATTTTAAATTGAAACGTCCCCGGAGAATTGCCCGGCACCTGTTTGGTGTCCACCAGCCAAAATATAAATTTTTTCCCGGCGGCATTTTTGAAATTTGTTTTTTTGATATATTCCCGGGTAAAAATATTGCACTGGGAACACCACGAAGAACCAGTAAGATAAATTACCAGCGGCAGCTTTTTCTTCATAGCTTCATTACGGAGTTTGTCAAAAACGGGACTGCCCGACTTATTAACTTCAGGTATCCTGTCTTTATTGGCAAACCCGAAAATGGGAGGAAGCTGTTGCGCCACGCCGGCCTGTGGGGCAAACAACCCTGAAACCGCAGCGGAACAACACAAAGAAAGAAAAAATCTCATACGTGCTCCTACTATAAACACTATCCCGGGAGAGTCAAACAGCAAGCATTCCCCGGTTTCCAAGTAAAAAAGAAATGCCCTTTACACGGTCCATAGCAGGGCTATTCACTTGCCAAGTCCGGATGAAGCTGTAAGAATCCGCGCCATGAGAAAACTCCTGATCCGCTCCTGTCTGATTGCCGGGCTGGCCTGGACCTCTTCCTGCGCCTCCAACAAGGAAACGGCACCTCAGGACCCCGCCCCAGTTCCTGCCGTTCAGCCGGAACAAACCGCTTCAGCCAACCAGCCCGCACCCTGGGCGCCCGCTCCGGCGCAACAGGAGATTCTTCCAGAGGATGAGAATGAAGAATCCGCACCGGGGCCGGCTGTCTTGCCGGGCGATTTCCGCCCCGGACTGCGCACCCCCCGGCTGCCGGAAACCCTGCTGTACGATCTGGACGGCAAGTTGATTACCCCTGCCGCCCCATAATCTTTTCCCACCACCATGACTGCGACCATTCCCAAGGGTTTCCACCCCGAACCTTTTTCCTACCACCAGGAGCTTGAACTGGATATTGACGCCCTTTCCAATGCAGGCGACGGCATCGGCCGCGTGGACGGATGGGTGGTTTTTGTCCCCTTTGCCCTACCGGGAGACCGTGTAAAGGCGCGCGTCTGGCGTAATGACAGGAACTATTCCTCCGCCGATCTGGTGGAAGTAATTAACCCCAGCCCGGACCGCGTGGAACCGGGCTGCCGCCTGTTCGGAACCTGCGGGGGATGCCAGTACCAGCATTTTTCCTATGACCGCCAGCTTCTCTGGAAGACCCGGCAGGTAACGGATCTGCTCCGCTTGCAGGCAGGGCTGGAACTGCCCGTCAATCCGGCCGTAGCCTCCCCCCGCCAATACCATTACCGCTCCAAGATTACGCCTCATTTTGACAAGCCGAAGGAAGGAGGCAAGCCGGCCATCGGTTTCCTGAAAGCAGGCTCCAGAAGGGACGTAGTGGACGTGCCGCAATGCCCGATTGCCATGGAGTGCATCAATGAAGCCCTGCCCCTGGCCCGCAAAAGCGTTTACCAGGCCGCCGCCCGGTTCAAACGGGGAGCCACCATTCTGCTCCGGGCCTCGGAAGGAACCGTCATCACCAATAACAATGCCGTCGCCTGCGAACGGGTGGGCGATTTGGAATTCCATTTTCTGGCGGGAGACTTTTTCCAGAATAATCCTTTCATTCTTCCGCTTTTTACGGATTACGTGGCCCAACAGGCGAGTATGGACGGGGAGGAATTCCTGGTGGACGCCTACTGCGGTTCCGGCCTGTTCGCCCTGAGCCTGGCGAAGAAATTTAAAAAAGTGCTGGGCGTGGAAGTCAGCGAGACTTCCGCGGACTGGGCACGCAGCAATGCCCGCAGCAACGGAATTGAACACGCGGAATTCCTGGCGGCGGACGCCGGAGCCATTTTTGCCCGGGTGGATTTCCCCGCGGAAAAAACCGCCGTGGTGATCGACCCTCCCCGGAAAGGATGCAGTGCGGAATTTTTGGCCCAGTTATTTGCCTTCGGCCCCGGAAAAGTCGTTTACGTTTCCTGCAATCCCGCCACCCAGATACGGGATCTGGCGGAATTCGACAAGGCCGGGTATTTCGTCACCGCCGTCCAGCCCTTTGACCTGTTCCCCCAGACCAAGCATCTGGAATGCGTGGTCACCCTGAAAAAAAATACCTGATTTTTTCCATGCCCAAGCTTTATATCAAAACCTACGGCTGCCAGATGAACGAACGGGACTCCGAACAGGTGGCCCGCATGTTCGTGCAGAAGGGCTACACCATGACGGACCGCGAGGATGAGGCGGACGTCATCCTGTTCAACTCCTGTTCCATCCGGGAACAGGCGGAACAAAAGGCTCTGGGAAAAATGGGGCTTCTGGCCAAGCAGCAGCGGCATCGTCCGCATGTAGTGTACGGCATGATGGGCTGCATGGCCCAAAGTAAAAAAGAGGAACTGTTCAAGGAACTGCCGCGCCTGGACCTCGTGGTCGGCACCCAGAAATACCACCGCGTATTTGAACATGTGGACGGCATTCTGCGCGCGCGCCAGGAACGCCGCATGGATGAGTTGCAAACCGCCTTTTCCGGTACGCATGTGTGCGATGTGGCGGAAGAGGCGGATTCCCAGAACCGAATCCGGGATCACCTGAATCCCGGCGTGCGCTCCACGGCGTATGTCTCCATCATGCAGGGGTGCGAAATGAAGTGCGCCTACTGCATTGTTCCCTACACCCGCGGCGCAGAACGCAGCCGCCCCATCCGGGACGTGGTGGATGAGGTGAAGATGCTGGCGGACGCCGGCGTGAAGGAAGTCACGCTGCTGGGCCAGATCGTCAACCGATACGGCAGGCAGATGGAAACGGCAGGCGGCAAGGGCGGCTTCGTCCAGCTGCTGGAAGCCGTGCATGAAGTGGAAGGAATCCGGCGCATCCGCTTCGTTTCCCCGCATCCCATCGGTTTCCGCCAGGATCTGGTGCAGGCGTTCACCTACCTTCCCAAGTTGTGCAGCCACATTCATTTCCCGATGCAGAGCGGCAGCGACCGCATCCTGAAAATGATGCGCAGGCCGTACAGGAATGAAACCTATCTGGACCTTTGCTCCCGGATGAAGCAGGCACGCCCGGATTTGTCCATCACCACGGATATCATTGTGGGCTTCCCAGGAGAAACGGAGGAGGATTACCTGCTGACCAGGCAGGCCGTGGAACAGGTCCAGTTTGACAACGCATTCATTTTCCGCTATTCCCCGCGCCGCGGCACACCCGCCGCCGTGATGGAGAATCAGATTCCGGAAGAAGTGAAGGAAGCGCGCAACCAGGATCTTCTGGCCGTAGTCAATGAAATAGCTATCCGGAAAAACCGGGATCTGGTAGGCACCGTGCAGGAAGTTCTTCTGGAAGGGCCGTCCAAAACGAATGCGGCGCGCCTCTCCGGCCGGACCTCCCAGAACAAGCCCGTCATGGTGGATGCCGCCCCTGACCTGGCGGGAGAGATCCTTCCCATCCGCATTGAGGAAAGCACGGGATTTACTCTGTACGGCGTTCCATGCCCCTCCAGGGGATGATTTGCACGCCCTTTTCTTCCATCCGCAGATAGAGGGTTCCGGTTTCCCGGAGACGGTATATGGCTGTTCCCTCCGGTACGGGGCATTCATGCTCCGTCGTGAAAATGACTGCGCGGGCGCCTGTGGCCCTGATCCACGCCGCGCTGTCCACCGGGTCGCGCGGATGATGCCCGATGAGCAATACGTCCGCCCGCGGTGTTTTCTCCGCACGCGCCAGGGAAGAAAACCCGGTATTCCCTATCATCAGGAACCGCCGCCCGCGGCATTCCCATGACAACACCCGGTTCCGGTCCTGACGGATTCCCGTGCGCAACGGGACAGGAAAATCTTCCAGCACAAGTGCATTGCCCGGCCGTAACCTCCATTGCCGGACGGGACATTCCCCGGGCTCCGCGCCCCAGTTCCGGATTCCGGGATATTCCTTCTCCAGTTCTTTCTCTCCGGCCCGTTCCGCCTTGCCGTTTCCCCAGGACAGCATGCCGCAGGGCCGGACACTGCGCGCCTTCAGCACGGGAAGGAGGGTGTACCGCACCGCATCTTCCGTTCCGCTTCCCACAACCAATGCGGGATTGGAAATGACTGTGGCCCAGGCATCCTTCTGCAAGGGAACGATAACAGCTTCATTTTCCCCGGAAGGCGGTGCGGAAGAAAGATAACTGTACGGCAGGGAAGCCACTCCCCCGGCTACGGACAACATGGCGGACGCCAGCCAGGAAGCGGCCGTATTGCAGACATGCAGCATCCACGGGCACCACGCGAACATCAGCCCGGACAGGGAAATGCCCATAAGGGGAAAGACAAGTACGCTCAGGCACAAATTGGTCAAGGGAGCATACAGGTTCCAGGTTCCGAAGTGCCATGCCGTCAGGGGAATGGAAGCCAGCCACGCCCCCACGGAGATGATCAGCGCGCCGCGGCATGCTTTTTCCAGCCGCACCAGGAATCTTTCCCGCGCATGATAAATCCGGGGAGGAATAAACGGGTCCGGCGACCACAGGGGCTTTTCCCGACTGAGCCATTCCGCCAGGCAGACAATGACAGCAAAAACGCAAAAAGAAAGCTGGAACCCCGGCTGGAAAACCTGGAGCGGATTCATTAAACAGAGGAGGATGAAAGCGAGCGCCAGAATATTGGCCGGATGTCCCTTTCTGCGCAGCACAAACGCCAGAAGCCAGACTGTCGCCATGATGAACGCCCGCAGGGCGGAAGCGGACATCCCGGTCACGAACACGTACGCCGCCAGCAAAAGGATGCAGGCCAGCCGGGCCGCACGGGGGTGCACATGCAAAAGCCTCAGCATACCCAGAACCAGCATGGCGGCCACGCCCACATGCATGCCGCTGACAGCGAATACATGCATGCAGCCGCTTTCCAGAAACTTCGCCATCGTTTCCGGCCTCGCGTCCGTCTTGTCCCCAAGCACGGCGGAAACCATCACCTGCCGGGCCTCATCATCCGGAGGGGCGCCCTCCCTGAGCAGGGAAGCAGCCCTTTCCCGGAGCCGCAGGGAAAAAGCCCGGAAACGGCTGCGCCAGTCTCCCGGCCCGTTCCGGCAATACTCATCCAGCCGGATTCCGGCGATGATGCCGTGCAAGTACCCCCACCGCTCCCGGTCAAAGATGCCGGGACCGCACGGCGCCTGAAGCGGATACGCCTCTCCCCTGATCCGGTAGCGTTCCCCTGCCTCCAGAGGGCAGGCCCCGTCACGGGAGGAAACCGCGTACAGCCACCGGGAACCATCCGGGCGAAACAACACGGATTTTCCGGAAACAGCCTCAACGGAGCCTTCCATAACCATGACTCTCCCCGCTTCCACGGGAACGCCTGCGTATTCCCGTTCATACGCGAAAAGATATACGGCGGCCCACATCGCCAGGGCAACGGCAAGCACCCCCATGGAGGGCGCACGTAAAAAACACGGCAGCGACGCCAGGCAGAAGCATGGAATCCAGAACCAAAGGGAAACATCCATTGCCGCGCAAGCGCACAGCAGGGACAAAGCCGGAATCAGCAAGGGAGCAGATGCCGTCATCCGTTCCGGCCACGGACGCAGAACACGCCGAACTTCTTCCATGCAGGGTGAACCTTACGGCATGGCATCCGCACCATCCGGCTCCAGCGGGAGGACGGAAGGCAGCGGAAGAACAACGTTGGCAGGCAGGGGGGCCTTGCGCTGGAGCACTCTGGGAGCCAGGGCCTCGCTTGTCTCATAAGCTCCGCGGAACATTTCCAGCTTGGCGTCCAGATTGTCGATGTAATGCAGGGCCACCGCTTCCGGCGTTTTGGGAAACACGGGGGAGCCGAAGGCAAGTTCCCCGTGGTGGGACGCAATCAGGTGCAGCAGGTGCATGCGCACGTCCGGGGAAGGAGGGTCCAGCGTCTTCCAGGAATCCGCTTCCGGAAGGGACATGATGCGCTTCCACAAATTGTTGACCAGTTCAATGCCCAGCGGAATATGGCCCAGCAGTTCTCCGGCCTCCGAATAGGGCATCGTAAAATCCTCCTTCGGGTAGCAATTTTCCCACAACTTCCCGCAGTCGTGAAACAGACACCCGGCCAGCAGAAGATCACGGTTCAGCCCCGGATTTGCCTGGCAGACGGCAGAGGCCGTGCGCATCATCCCCGCTACGTGCTCCACCAGTCCGCCACGGCGGGCGTGATGGTAGGTGCGGGCGGCGGCGGCGCGCTGGAGGCGTTCCCCGAACTGCTCAATGAATTCAATGCACAGGGCGCGTATGCGCGGATCATTCATGCCCTTGATGAGCACGCAAATTTCCTTCAGATCAGCTTCCTGCTTTTTCTTCAAGGTTCCGGAACCGGCCAGAAAGCTTTCCTTTTCCTGTTCGTCCAGCAACCGCACGTCCAGATCGGAAACTTCCATGCCGAACCCTCCCTTGGCCCATTGGCCGCGCAGGCTCACGAAACTGCGGAGGGGCAGAGAAGCGAGCGTCCGGAACCAGGGTTTATCCTCCCACACCTTCAGTCCCATTGTCCCTTCCGCATCGGCAAAAGACACATCCAGATACGGCTTGTTGCCCTTGGTCATCTTCTGCGCGCACTGGGCAATCTGGGCAAAAACTTCCGCTTCAATCTGGCCTTCCGCGGCCAGCTTGCCCAACTCCATGAGACTGACTTGTTCCATGCGTGCCATCTTGCCCCTCTTCCCTCCATCCGTCAAGAAAACGCCGGAGGACTACGATAATAAAAAAAGGAAACCGCTTATTTTCCCAATACGCCCAGCTCGGCAACGGCAACATGGCTGCCTTCCACCACCCGCTTGCCTACAAAACGCAGATAACGTGCTTTGACAGGCGCTTTCAGGTCAATCCGCTGCGGAACGGGATTGGCGCGGATATTAGAGAACTCCCCCTCCGCAGCGGGAGCCCCCCATGTGTTCCCATCCATGCTCAAATAGACGGCATAGCGGTCAACCGTTCCCGTTGCGGAATCCCTGCGCGGCGTATAGATAACGGCGGCAACGTTAACCGGACGCCCCATGTCGATCTCCAGCGCCTGCGGGGGCGCCAGCTCTCCCTGGGCGGCATGCGTATGCCAGAGGGTGGAAGAATCTCCGTCAATAGCCAGTTCCGGAGCGGCGGCGCTTCTTTCCCCGGCCACCACTTTCCAGTCCCGCGTGGGGACAGGAATAATCTGAGTGGTTACGGAAGATTTTCTGCCGCGATATTCGGCCGCCGCTTTCACCGTCCCCCCGGCAGGGAGAAAGAAAGGATTCCTGTACATGGCGGACTGCGGACCGGGTTCCGTTCCATCCGTGGTGTACCTGATCACTACGTTCTCCGCGGAAGCCAGGGTCACCCGTCCATTGCGGTCATAATTCACCGCCGGAGCATTCAGGATGACGGGATACTTCCATAAAGAAACCTCGCACAGGGCCGGAACGGCCCGGGATTGTTCCAGCACCACGCGCACTCCATCCGCCGTCACGGGCCTTCCTTTCAGAAGAACTCTGGCCCCTATGCTGGCCCCCTCCGTCCATTTGCTCCACTGGCCGTTCTCACGCACCTCCACACGGAATTTGCGCACCCTCTGCCCCAGTTGAATGGGCTCTGCCAGCCGGATGACGTCAAACGCCGCGGGCTCCGGCAATTTTAATACCACGCAGGGATGCTTATCTTCCGGAGCGGCCACCCAGTACGTCGTCCGTTTCCGGTCCAGAACCTGTTCCGCACCGTGCCCCTTCCAGGAAGAGGAGGACTCAGCCTGTGCGCCGGAGGCGAAGTTGCGGGAATACAACTCATCCAGCAGCACACGGAAGCCCGCCAGAGACTTTTTATCCTCTTCATGAATGCGGCCGCGGCGGTCCGGCGGCACATTCAAATTCAAATTGGCCCCTCTGCCTACGCTGTCAAAATACAACTTCAGCAGATTTTCCGGCGTCCGGACGCGGTAATTTTCATGCTCATGCCAGAACCAGCCCGGACGAATGGAAACATCCACCTCCGCAGGAATCCAGTACTTGCCGTCCATGGTGCCTTCCGTGCCCAGCCGGTAGCGCACGGTGCCGGGCGCGGGTTCCGTCCCGGCTTGCAGCGGAACGGGGGTGTATGTGGCCCAGCAGGGATAACCCGCATAGCCGCTTTCATTGCCTACCCAGCGGACATCCGGCCCTACGTCGGAAAAGATGACGGCTCCGGGCTGCCGTTTCTTCAACTCACCCCAAGTTGCCTTCCAGTCGTAATACGCGCTCCGGTCGATAGAACGCCTTTCCCGCGCTCCTCCGTAATACCCGTCCCCTCCGTTCGCTCCGTCAAACCAAGCCAGGAAAATGGAACCGTATCCCGTCGCCAGCTCTTTCAACTGCTGACGGTACATCCGGATATAATCCGGCGTTCCGTAAGAGGCGGCATTGCGGTCCCACGGAGACAGATAAACACCGAACCTGACGCCATACTTTCCGCACGCGCGGGACACCTCCTTCACCACATCGCCCTTCCCCTGCTTCCACGGAGAAGCCGCTACACTATGGAGGGTCGTCTTTGTGGGCCACAGACAAAAACCGTCATGATGCTTGCAGGTCAGCACCACCCCTTTGAACCCGGCGTCCGCCAGCGTCCTGACAAGATCATCCGCATCGAAATCGGAAGGATGAAACAGCTCCGGCTTTTCGTCTCCATAGCCCCACTCTTTTCCAGTAAAGGTATTAATCGTAAAATGGACAAAGGCATACATCTCCATGTCATGCCATTCAAGCTGCTCCGCGGAAGGAACAGGCTTTAACGGCGTTAAACAGCCCTTCGGCCCGGCTCCTGCAAAACAGGCCGTGCACAGGGCCCCTCCCAATACGGCCGCCTTAATCAACTGGTTTAAATTCATTACCAACAATCACTATCGTTTTAACTCCTCGTACGTTCCTGGCGGTCTTATTCTTTCCGATCAAGTCATGCAGGCCTTTTAGTCTCTCTTCCTCTCTGCGGCATTGATAAACTTCCTTTCCATTCCGAACTTACCGCCATGCCATACATCGGATGCCACCTCTCCTCCGCAAAAGGCTATGAAGCCATGGGCCGGGTTGCCCTCTCCATCGGTGCCAATACTTTTCAGTTCTTTACCCGCAATCCGCGGGGGAGCAAAGCCAAAGCTATTGACGAACAGGATATTGCCCGTTTTCTGGAATTAGCGAGGAATAACGGATTCGGCACGCTGCTGGCACACGCCCCCTACACGCTGAACCCCTGTTCCGCAGACCCCAGTGTCGCCCGTTTTGCGGCCCAGGTACTGAAAGAGGATCTGGAACTCATGGAACATCTGCCGGGAAATCTTTATAACTTCCATCCCGGCTGCCACGTAGGGCAGGGAGTGGAAAAAGGCATTGAACTGGTGGCGGATCAATTAAACGACGTGCTTTCGCCGGAACAAAAGACCATTGTTTTGCTGGAAACCATGTCCGGCAAGGGAAGCGAAGTCGGCCGGACCTTTGAAGAACTGGCCGCCATCATGGAGCGGGTGGACCTGAAGGACAAACTTGGCGTATGCCTGGATACCTGCCATGTCTATTCCGCCGGATATGATATCGTCAACAGGCTGGATTCCGTACTGGAACATTTTGATTCCGTGCTGGGCCTGGAACGCCTGCGCGCCATCCACCTGAATGACAGCATGACACCCTTCTCCTCCTTCAAGGACCGCCATGAAACCATCGGCAAGGGTTCCCTGGGAGAACAGGCCTTCATCAACATCATCAACCATCCCGTTCTGCGGGAATTGCCCTTTTTCCTGGAAACGCCCAGAGACGATGCCGGGCACGGCGAAGAAATAACGTGGCTGAAGGAACATTACCGCAACTGAACCGCCGCCAAGGGGTTTCCGTACTGATTGAACTCCGGTCTTTCTCCCGGAGAAAAAGCTTGCATCCGCTCCGGATACGGGATACACAAACCTTGTAAATTAGTTTAAACTAATTCCAATATCTGGTTTCCAAGGAAAAAACCATCCGATTTTTATGAAAGAAATGCGCATCGCGAAAATAACAGGGCGTGAAATTCTGGATTCACGCGGCAACCCCACCATTGAGGCGGACGTTTATCTGGAAGGAGGCGCCGTAGGCACGGCGGGCGTCCCCAGCGGAGCTTCCACCGGGGAACATGAAGCCTGGGAACTCAGGGACGGCGACACAACCCGCTACCAGGGCAAGGGAGTCACCAAGGCCGTAGACAACATCCGTAACGTCATTGCTCCGGCCCTGATCGGTCTGGAAGCCACGGAACAAACCACGGCGGATGCCCTCATGAATTCCCTGGACGGCACATTCAACAAGGCCAAACTGGGAGCCAACGCCATTCTGGGTGTTTCCCTGGCGCTTGCCAAAGCGGCGGCGGCCCAGCTGCACCAGCCCCTGTACCGCTACCTGGGCGGCCCGAACGCCAAGATCCTTCCCGTTCCGATGATGAACATCATCAACGGAGGCGCTCACTCCGACGCGCCTATTGATTTCCAGGAATTCATGATCGTCCCGTCCGGCGCTCCCACCTTCCGGGAAGCCCTGCGTTATGGCGCGGAAGTTTTCCATGCGCTGAAATCCGTTCTTCATGACCGCGGCCTTTCCACCGCCGTGGGCGACGAAGGTGGCTTCGCCCCTAGGCTGAACTCTGCGGAAGACGCCCTGGATTGCATCGCCCAGGCGGTGGACAAGGCCGGTTACCGGTTCGGGGAGGACATTTCCATTGCTCTGGACGTGGCTTCCTCCGAATTTTATGAACCGGAATCCGGGCTGTATATTTTCAAGAAATCCGACGGCAGCCGCAGAACCGCCGCAGAGCTGACGGACTACTTTGTGGAACTGAAGAAAAAATATCCCATCGTCTCCATCGAAGACGGCTGTGCGGAAAACGACTGGGACGGATGGAAAATCCTGACGGAAAAACTTGGCAAAAGCACTCAGCTTGTCGGAGATGACCTCTTTGTCACCAACGTGGAATTCCTCAGAAAAGGCATCCATCTGGGCGTGGGGAACTCCATCCTGGTGAAGGTCAATCAAATCGGCTCGCTGACGGAAACGCTGGACGCCGTGGAGCTGGCCATGGGCAACCGCTATACCGCCGTTATTTCCCACCGTTCCGGAGAAACGGAGGACGCCACCATTGCGGACATTGCCGTAGGAACCAACGCCGGACAAATCAAAACCGGCTCTTTGAGCCGTTCCGACCGTATGGCCAAATATAACCGCCTTCTCCGGATTGAAGAAGAACTGGGAGAATCCGCCCGCTACGGCAACGGATTCGGCCTGTTCTGACCTTTTTGCTGGAACTGGTATCAAGCAACGCCAAACCCCGGCCGCCGCGAGGCGGTGCGGGGATTTTTCATCTCCGGAGGCAACTGCATCCTTTTCTTTGAAACAAAATATGCCATGCTGGCCCTTCGGAGTCCTCCCCTGCCGATAAGTTTTCCGCTCTGCGTCATGCCTGCCCGCTTCTTCCTTCCCGCACGCCTTCCGCTATGCGCGGGGTTGTTGTACCTGGCGCTACCCCTCCTCCTTTTTCTGCTGGGATGGGTGCATCCGGCTTTTTCCGTACCGCTTTGCGCCGCACTGGCATGCGGGCTGTACGCCTGCGCTCGGCATCTTCCGGCACAAAGGTTTCCGTTAAGCGGGCGCGGATTGGCCGTGCTGGGCCTCCTCTCCTTCTTCTGCCTGATGCTGGTGCTGTTGTGCGGATTCACGGGCCACTGCCAGCAACACGCGGATTTTATTATCCGCAATGCCGTTTACGAACATCTTGCAGCAAATTCCTGGCCCCTCGTCACGGAGGACGGACATCATTTCATCTACTACCTGGGCCATTGGCTGCCTCCGGCGCTGGCGGCTTCTTTCTGCCCGGAATCATGGGCTCCCTGGCTGCTGGCCCTGTGGACCTTTCTTGGGCTGGAACTGGCGCTGCTGGCGGCAACCGTCCGCTGGGGAATCCGGAAGACGGCCCGCTGGGCGCTGATCCTCCTCTGCCTCGGCTCTCCGGCAGCGGTGCCGGACTGCCTGGGAATTCCCCTCTCCTCCCTGTTTGCGGAATACAATGCCCAGATGGTCCTGTTTATCGGCATGCCCGTCCAACTCTTCAACACATTCAATCACGCCGTTCCGGCGCTATTGTGCGCCGTATTCGTCCTGACGCGCTCCCTGCCTCCCTCCGGGTATTATCTCGCGGGAACGCTTCTGCTGCCGTCCTCCCCGCTGGGCGCCCTTCTGCTCCTTCCGTATATGGCGTATGAAACCCTGTTCCGCCGCTCGTCGGCACGGAAACCTCTTTCCCGTCTCCGTTCCCTTCTGGGCCAGCCGGTTTTCTGGCTCGCGGCCCTGTGCACGGCCGTCATGGCCGTCTTTTATTCCCATTTGGACGGAGGAGGGCAATTTTCCTGCCTGTTTGACGCAAAATATGCGGAAATCTACCATTACGGGCAGCAGCGGCTTCTGCTCCATCCCGGTTCCGCCAAATACGCCAGCTTCCTGCTGGCCCTGACCCTGGGGATCCTGCTGCCGGGGGCGCTCCTCTTCCCAAAATGCCGGAAAAACCCGTTGTACTACATCACGCTGGGCATGATGGCAGGCAGTCTCTTTTTCCGCACGGGCATCATGAACAATGAACTTCTCTTTAAAGCTCCGGCCGTCCTCTATCCCTTCCTTTCCCTGCTCTTTCTCCGGGCCCTCCGCCGGGGAGGCGTGAAATACCGGACCCTCCTGGTTCTTTATCTCGTTTTTTCCGCCCTCCCGAACCTGCAATGCATCATGGAAAAAGCGGGAACATTCTCCACTCGGGCGAGCATCATGCGGAAACATTGGCAGACGGCCAACGGCACGCCTGACTGCCCGGACACTCTCATCCGCCGCCAGTTCATGAAAAAGGACGGCCATCCCCTTCCCTCCTGGCTATTCAAAACCGGAACAAAGCCACAATCACGGCGGCAATAATCAATCCAGGCTGATGCCGAATATATCCGAAAGGGAACTGGCATCCACATCCAGTGCGTCTTCTCCTCCGGGAACGGGTTCCGGAGCTTTCGGAATCAAAACGGAGGAATCCATTCCGCGCAGGGTGAACAACAACTCCGGCTGCTTATCCAGCATCACGCCGAAAGCGTACAGGACTGCGGCCGCATGCTTGCACAAATCCGCCCAATCCGGACAGGAACAGGAAAAACGCCACTCTTCTGGCGCGGGAAACAGGCCGCCTTCCGGAGCGCACAGGATTTCCAGCAGCTCGGGAGACAAATTCCCTTTCAGCAGATCAATCCAGGAACCAATCTGCCCGGCGCATCGTGCGCGCAGCCGGGCAAGCGCCTCTTCATCCGGGGGGGAGGCCTGGATGCAAACCTCATACAAATGTTCACCCATCACCAGAGCATCGATGCGGCCGGGAACCGTTTTAAGGTCCAGAACACAGCCATAGCGCAGGTAGGTCCGGCCGGGGGCCAGCCGCATCCCGTACACCTCGCACGCAGACAGGCTCTTCATCCATTCCTTCCCCCAGAACCTTTTCGCCAGGGTACGCCCGGAAACCGTTACGGGGCGCAGTTCCATCCCCTCTGCAGCCAGTTCCGCCGCCTTTTCCTTCGCGCGTTTCCGCAAATCTTCCCGTTTCAGAGGCATTTCATCATCCATACGCACGGCATCGTAATAACATATCCGCCCCCGTCCGCCACAGGGAAAAGACAGCCATGCTCCGTTTCTCTCTTTTCCGGCTCCACTCCGGTTTTCCAGGCATTCGGATTTTTCCCAGTTCCGCGGAATCTGCCTCCATTACCCATTTCAGGCTTTCAAAACGGAAGCTCCTGGGGCACAACATGTGGGTCATGTGGAAAGGCAGATTTTCTAAACCCACCGCTGATCTGGTTCAACGCTACGGCGAATCCGTCTCCTACGACTGGAGGCTTTTCCGCCAGGACATTGCCGGATCCATCGCCCATGCGCGGGCCCAACTCAAAGCTGGCCTGCTTTCGCAGGAAGAATTCAACGCCATTGAATCCGGCCTGAAAGACATACTGAAAGACATTGAAGCAGGCAACTTCTCGTGGAGCCGGGAACTGGAGGACGTGCACATGAACATTGAAAGCGAACTCACCCGGCGCATCGGCGCTCCGGGCGCCAAGCTGCATACCGCACGCTCCCGCAATGACCAGGTAGCTACGGACACGCGGCTTTACTGCCGGGCGGAAATCGATGAAATTCTGGGAAAAGTGCGCCATCTGCAGCGCGCGCTGGTCATGAAGGCGAAGGAATACGCGGATGCCATGATGCCGGGCTATACTCACCTGCAGCGCGCCCAGCCCGTCACCATGGGCCATCACCTGCTGGCTTACGTGGAAATGCTGGACCGGGATGCGGACCGCCTCAAGGACTGCCGCAGGCGCCTGAACGTCTCCCCGCTCGGTTCCGGAGCCATCGCCGGTTCCACCATCTGCCTGGACCGCCACGGAATTGCCGTGGAACTGGGTTTTGACGCAGTTACAGAAAACTCCATGGATGCGATTGCCGACCGGGATTACATCATGGAAATCCTTTTTGACCTGGCCGTGGTCGGAGCCCATCTCTCCCGCATGAGCGAGGACGTCATCCTGTGGTGCACGGCGGAATTCGGCTTCGCTTCCTTGTCCGACGCCCATACGACAGGTTCATCCCTGATGCCCCAGAAAAAAAATCCGGACGTCGCGGAACTCACACGCGGAAAAACGGGGCGGCTGTACGGTAACCTCACCGCCGTTATGGTGGCTGTCAAAGGGCTTCCCCTGACTTACAACCGCGACCTCCAGGAAGACAAGGAACCCCTGTTCGATTCCATTGATACGGTTAAACTGGCCCTGGACGTCAATGCGGAAATGATAGCCGCCATGACGGTGAACACGGCCAGGGCCAGGGAAGCGGCGTCCGACCCCATGCTGCTGGCCACGGACCTGGCGGATTATCTGGTGCGCCGCGGGGTCCCCTTCCGGAAGGCCCATGAGCTGGTCGGGAAGGCAGTCGCCATGAGCATCTCCACGGGTACGCCGCTCAACAAGCTGAGCGACGAACAATTCGCCTCCATTTCAAATGCATATGGAACAGACGCGCGCGACGTATTTGAATTGACAAAAGCCTTCGCCCAGCGTACCAACCCGGGGGCTCCCAATTCCGACAACACGCGCCGCCGCATCGCCTACTGGGAAGGCATCCTTTCCAAGTAACGCCGCCTGCGGAGGCGGACGGAAACGAAGAGAGCCTGCCGTCCGTCTCCGCGGGGCGCCTCCGGGTGCAGGAAGGGGACGCTTCAACCCCGCCGGCGGCGGCCACAACCGCAGCCGGCCAACCATCCCGGCAGCCATGTTCAAACCTGCTCTTCTCTCCTCTCTCAAAACTTATACCAAACAAACCTTTCTGGCGGACCTTTTTGCGGGACTGACCGTCGGTGTAGTAGCCATTCCGCTGGCCATGGCCTTTGCCATCGCATGCGGACTCTCCCCAACCCAGGGCCTCATCACCGCCATTGTGGCCGGGTTCCTCATCTCCCTGTTCAGCGGAAGCAAATATCAAATAGGCGGCCCCACCGGAGCCTTCGTGATCATCATCATGGGCGTCCTGGAGCAATACCACGCATCCGGCCTGCTGGTCTGCACATTGATGGCGGGCCTCTTCCTCATCATCTTTGGGTTCTGCCGCATGGGGGCGCTCATCCGCTTTATTCCATTCCCTGTCACCACAGGGTTCACCTCCGGCATCGCCGTGGTAATCTTTTCCACGCAAATTAAAGACATCTTCGGCCTCACCATCACGGAAAAAATTCCCGGAGAGTTCATTGAAAAATGGGCGTGTTACTTCCATTACTTCCACACCATCAACTGGGCGGCGCTGGGGCTGGCCGCCGGCACCGTAATTATTACCCTGCTGAGCCGCCGCTTCTGGCCCAGAATACCGGCCATGCTGGTGGGCATGCTGGGCATGACGGCCGTTTCCGTGGCGTTTTCGTTGCCTGTGACAACCATCGGGCAAGCCTTCGGCAGCCTCCCGAATACGCTCCCCCTGCCCTCCCTGCCCAGCATTGACTGGAGTACCCTGGGGGCGCTGACGGCCCCTGCTTTCACCATCGCGCTTCTGGCGGCGATCGAATCCCTGTTAAGCGCCTCCGTGGCGGACGGCATGACCGGAGGGCGCCACAAGCCCAACATGGAGCTGATTGCACAAGGCATCGGCAACATCGGCTCCGCCCTGTTTGGCGGCATTCCGGCCACCGGAGCCATTGCCCGAACCGCCACTAACATCAAGGCTGGAGCTAAAAGCCCGGTTTCCGGTATGATTCACGCCCTGACCCTGCTGGCCATTCTGATGGCCTTTGCCCACTATGCCCAGCAGATTCCCCTGGCTGTCCTGGCGGGCATTCTGACGGTAGTGTGCTACAACATGAGTGAAATACACACGTTCAGCCGTCTGTTGAAAGGGCCCAGGCAGGATGCGGCGGTGCTGGTAATCACCTTCCTGCTGACCGTGTTTGTGGACCTCGTTGTAGCCGTGGAAGTAGGCGTGGTGCTGGCCGCCCTGCTCTTCATGGGCCGCATGGCCCAAATCAGCGATGTTTCCGCCATCAAAAACGAACTGCTGGAAAATGATGAGGAAGATGATGGGAACCGCTCCGCCGCCAAGCTGGACATCCCGGAAGGTGTGGAAGTTTTCGACGTGAAAGGTCCCTTCTTCTTCGGTGCCGTGGAGCAATTCAAGGACCAGGTTCTGGAAACGCTGGAACATGATACCAAGGTGGTTATCCTGCGCATGCGCCTGGTTCCCGCGCTGGACGCCACCGGCCTGAACGTCCTTTCCGACTTCTGCCACCAGTGCCGGGAACACGGTTCCACCCTGCTGGTTTGCGGCGTGCAGCCCCAGCCTCTGGACGTCATCCGCCACGCGCCCTTTTACCGGGAGCTGAAACGCTACAATATCTGCGAGAATATTGACGCCGCCCTGAACCGGGCCCGCAAAATCATCAACGGCCCCGCGCCCAAACACCTGTAACGGCGGCCGTCCCCCCGTGCGGTCAGGGAGCAAGATCTCACTCTGCCTTATTCACGGCCTTCCGGTACGGGTGAGGCTGCTCCTGCTGCAAACAGCCAGAAATAACAACCTCGGGGAAAATGAGGGAAGGCCCCTTGCATTCCCTCATCCGGCTCATCTCCGGGAATCAGGCGGCACAATACGGCCTGTTAACTCTTATTGGGCCTTCCGGCAAAACAGGATGCCCGAGCATGGATCAACGGGCCCCGCAAGCCCGTTCCCGGTAAAATGAAATAGCCTCGCATGCTCACGAAAAGCAGAAACGTGCCGCACTCCGAACCGGCTCCGTCAAGTCGGGAAAGCGGAACCTGTTGAATTGCGCAGCTGAATACTCCAATACGGCACGGATAAGTCCCGTTAATAATCCGCCGCCTGCTCCTCATAGCGGGAAAGAAGGAAGTCCAGGTCTTCCAGCAGAGACTGGCAGGAACGGTCCCAGCGCTTCCTTCCCCGGAGAGCCATCACGCATTCCTTCCTGCCTGTGAAGCAATACCTGGTAATGCCATGCCCCCGCAATTCCTCCACCTGCTTTTTCAGCTCGCAGGCAAAAAACAGCCAGAACGGCACGCTGCGGGCAATCTCCGCGACGCAGACCGTCATGGGCGGCATCTCCTCCCTAAGCTCCCTTGCAAGGTGTTCCAGGCCCACTTCCGTGAGCATGCGGCGCAGACGCGCATACAGCTCGGACACCTTCATGACGGACAAATCGCACTCATGCTCCAGATAATAACGCACGGAAGCCAGCAGGTCTTCCTTGAACGGAAGGGTTGTTCCGGCACGCCGGGCAGCGTGCTCCAAAGCATCCGCCAGCCATTGTTCCCCGTACTCGGTAATCAGGCAATCACCAAGCTTGAGCAACGGTCTGTTGTTTCGGAAGCCGATCATGGAACAGGAAATTTAAAGAATGGGAAGCTTGCGCTGCAGGGGATCAATAAGCGTCTGGTGGCGCATCTGTGTAATCTCCTGGATAAACTCCTCCACATTGGAAAACTGGCGGTACACGGACACATAGCGGATATAAGCCACGGGATCTATGGCATACAATTTTTCAATCACCTTCTTGCCAATCTCGCTGGAAGGGACTTCGCGCAAATGGTCGCGGTGCAATTCGGAAATGATCTCTTCCACGGCGCGGTCCAGGCGATCCATGCTGACGGGCCTTTTTTCACACGCCTTTACCAGGCCGCGTAAAATCTTTTCACGATTCAGGGCTTCTCTCAGATTATCCCTTTTGACTACGCGCAACTCCGTGCGTTCAATCTGCTCATAAGTCGTATAACGGTAATCGCACCTCAAACACACGCGGCGGCGGCGAATGGTCGTCCCGTCTTTGGACATACGGGAGTCGATGACCTTATCTTCCAAATGACCGCACTGAACGCATCTCATGGCGCGACCATACTACTACATAACGCATCCATAAAGGAAAAAGTACGCCAAATATAGTACAGTAGACTTGATGATCAATGCTTCCCAAGCAGAACTTCCTGTGAATAAACCGGGGTGAAAATGCCGTAGGTCATGCCCCTGTTCGGTTTTCAGGCCGCTCCGCTCCTGTGAATAAGAAAAAAGCCCATGGCCCTTCCGGGAGGAAAAAACGTATTTTTTAACCTCCTCCCTCCACTAAAAAATACGGCAAGCATGCCGGACCGTACCAGGTCTATTGATTACGGATTCACCGTGCCGCCTTGATTAACGACACTGCCCGCAACAGGTCTGGAGCCATTCAGATTCAGCACAGCGCCCTGCTTGACGAAGACTTTGCCCAAATTCACGGCCTTCCCCTCCATACCCTGCAAAGTCATCTCCACCTTTCCGGACAACGTCCAGGAACATTTCAGGGCAGAGGGCAGCACCTGTTCCAATACGACGCGGGCCGCTTCCGCCGTTTCTCCGCCGCCTTCCGCTTGGGTTACATGCACCTCCGCCTGGCCGGACAAACGGACAGGCATGACTTTTTCCTGAACCGGCGAGGGCTTAATCTCCACGGCAGAACCACCCGGAATATTCCAGGACTGCCGGCCCGCCAGCTGTACATTCGTCCTCAACTGCAAATTTTTCCCCTCCGCCAGGCGAATACCTCCCGGCCCGATTACCAAACGGTCTCCGGAACTTCCCTTGCTCCGGACGATAACAGTCTTGACGGCCGGATCCTCCACACGGATTCCAAACAACTTCACCACCCCTGACACCAGGCTGGGTTTTACGGAAGAAGCCACATTCCACACGCATACGTTCTTCCCCGGCATTTTCCGGTTCATCCACGCGTCCGGAGAACCCAGGGGAAGATCGTAACGACCGCTTCGCACGGATCCGGTATCCTTCCCGGCCAGTCGGGCGGCTTCATAAGCAAAACGGGCTCCTATGCTGATCTGAGACTGGCCGCTGTAATGCACTCCCATTTGATCTCCTGCGGTCAGTTTGGGAAGATCTCGGGTAGGGGCATAGCCCAGGGATGGACGGGATTCCGCCAGATCCTTCATCACCTGGCGGGTTGTCTTTCCCTGAACTTCCGTATCGCGTCCTTCCAGGCCGCCGGTAAGGTTACCCGTTTCCGGATCAGATTCATTCTTTCCGGCCCAATTGGCATTTTCTCCAAGGACGGCTTTCTGCGCGGCCAGTGCGGACGTATCCCCGTACGGTTTCAGATCTGCCGCCAGATTGCCCAGAAGTTCCAGAAAGCGGGAAGCGCTCTCCGGAACGGAAGTTCCGGCATTGCTTTCCCCCTGCAAATACAAAAGCCCGGCAAACTCCACTTTGGAATACTTGGACCTGTCCACACCCGCACAGGCATTCTTGACGGCCTGCACCAGCGTCCTGTAAGCCTGGCCGTTTTTCCGCCAATGGGAATTGTCGCCGCCGTCCCGGGAAGCTTTCACGACCGCAACGTCCGCGTCCTTGAACCATCCATTCTTCTCCAGAGTAAAGGCAAACCCGTATTCCGGCCCCATGCATAAATTGCCGTTATAACGCGGCATAGCAGGCCTTACCTGCTCCCAGGATGTGGAAGCGCCGGGAAACACGCCTTCCCTTTGCCCAAAATTTTCATGCCAGTACAGAGTCTCCTTCGGTTCATACTTTTTTAACAGCTCCGGAGAAGCAGGGCTGCCCTTCACCGCCCCCAGAGAATTGGATTGGCCCGTCAGCAAAAAAATCTTCAATTCTTTTGCAGAACACACGGGAAAAAAGCACAGGAAAAATAAAAAGGATAGAAAACGAATCATTTGAATGGCTTTTGCCTAGGGACGACTATAGCTGCCGGAATTTTCTTTTTCAACCGTCAACTATTACCCATAGGAGCATGAACAGGGAGATGTAGGAAAAGACCAGCAGTCTTAAAACCCCATTCAAAGTTTTCCGAGGAATAATCAGGAAAAAGAAAACCCGGAAGAATCATTTTCTCCCGGGTTTCTTCAAACAATTTTCTGAAAATAATGACGCAGAGGCGCATGGGCAGTTTTTTGCTTCCCTTTCCCGCCTCTATCAGGCTTCCTGCCTTCTGCGCCTCCGCATGGCCAATCCCGCCAAACCCAGCAGGCTCCGGGAAGCCGTCGCCGGTTCCGGGGCCAAATACGCAGACATGGCAGCCTCATGAAGTATAGCTTCCTACGGACAACTCCTGAACGTTCGAGGAGGATAGCAACAGATCACATAACCAAACTTAAAGTGGAAAATATGACCGAGCAAGAAAAGAACAGGCCCCGCGAGTCAAGTGACTGGCGGGGCCTGATG
>ENA-ORNG01000725-ORNG01000725.1-human-gut-metagenome-genome-assembly--contig:-NODE-725-length-27464-cov-3.045897_pt1 | contig 27464 bp, 26 predicted proteins | sample MGYA00242113_ERZ509018 | MGnify/ENA primary metagenome ERZ509018 (study PRJEB26280, sample SAMEA2338711) | human gut metagenome | biome: human gut; feature: human-associated habitat; material: faeces... | reverse complement strand
TGGAGATGGAGGCCGTGGCCGGTGGAGGCGGGCTGGGTCGCGGCGACGGGAATCTTTCCGGCGTTCCAGTCTTCCATGTCCTGCGCGGTTTTCAGCTCACGCACACCGCTCGGATTCTCCGGGCTGTACTTTCCGAACCGCTGCTGGATGCGCGCCAGATCATGCTGGTAGTTGTACATCACCAGCACGGGCTTGCCGTTCGCCGCCTCAATGAGATCCTCCAGCGCGTCCAGCTTGCGGTCGTGGAGCACGCGCACATTGTGGAACTCATCGTAGACCGCGCCGTTGGCAAGCTGAAGCAGCTTTCCCGCCAGCGCCGCTGCGTTGAGCGCCAGCACGTCTCCGTCCGCGTAGGGCAGGAGCATATCCCGCTCCATCTGGCGGTACAGTTTTTCCTCTCTTGCGGACAACCTGATCTCCACCACATTGTCCACCCGTTCCGGCATCTTGAGATGGTCCGCCGCCCGCATGGACACACAGATGTCGCCGATGCGCCGGTAGATGGCCTCTTCCGCGCCGGGCTTCAGCTCGCGCTTGTACGGCAGCCAGCTGTTGGGCGTGTCGAAGTACATGTCCAGATAGCTGCGCATCGTCCTGCCCAGGCGAGCGCCCCTGTCCAGCAGATAGATCTGCGGCCAGAGGTCTTCCAGCCCGTTGGGCGCGGGCGTGCCGGTCAGCCCCACGATCCGTTTCACAAAAGGCCTTACCTTCATCAGTGCCTTAAACCGTTTGGTCTGCCAGGACTTAAAACTGGAAAGCTCATCGATCACAACCATGTCAAAACCAAATGCAGATCCGCACTGGTCCACCAGCCACGGAACATTCTCCCTGTTGATGATGTAAATGTCAGCATCCTCATCCAGTGCCGCCCTGCGCTCTGCGGCACTTCCCACCATCACGGAATACCGGATGCCTTTTAAGTGGTCCCACTTTTTAATCTCCTCTGGCCATGTTGTGCGTGCAACCCTTAAAGGCCCGATGATTAGAACCCGGTTCACTTCAAAGCGTTCATACATCAGCTCCACAATGGCAGTCAGCACAATGCTGGTCTTTCCCATTCCCATATCCAGAAGGACTGCCGCCACCGGATTCTCCTCAATAAATCGGATCGCATACTCCTGATATTCATGCGGACTGTATTTCATCCAGAATCCCTCCAATCTGTCCCGGATCATCCAGGACAAAAACCTTAAATCCCAGCCTTCCCATCAGTCTGTGCCTGGAAGCCTGCAAAGGCCTCGGCACCTCACCCGGTGCCTTGACCTCCACAAACCCGAAATGCCTTCCCGGAAGAAGCACGATCCTGTCCGGCATCCCGTCAAATCCGGGTGACACGAACTTTGGGCAGATGCCGCCCCTTTTCCTTACTTCTGCCACCAGCTTCTGCTCCACCTGTTTCTCTCTCATACTTCCTCCATGCTTTTTCAAATGCAGCCAGGCATCCGCTGCATGCATCATTATCCTCCAGATACTTCCGGATGGATGCCCTGTCCCCATCCTTCGGAAACTGCCTGTCCAGTTCCATGTTCCTGGCAAGATCCCCCACCGGTGCCTTTGTCCTTAAATGTTTCCTCATCATCCATGTATAAAACTTCATAGCCATCCCTCCATCATAAATTTCTGCTGTGATGGCTGTGATGACTGGGTCTATACCTTCTATATAGAGAATTTTCATTAAAAAAATCCCTATACGCGTAATATGTATACAGGCATCACAGCCGTCACACTCAGGTTAAAAAGATTCTTCCACACCTTTGTACCTGTCCGTCACAGCCGTCACATCAGTCCTCAAAATCAAGGACTGCTTCATCTTTAAGCGTCACACCCATCACAAAAACACCTTTCCGCGTTTTCTTTTTCAGAAATCCCCTCTTTTCCAGTTCCGCAGAAAAATCCGAATTGTGACGGGTATATTCCCCGGTCCTCTGGCAGAAGTTCCTGTACTCCTGATAAAACTCCCCTGCCTTCTGTTCCAGCCCGTCACCCACGTCACAGCATTCTTCCAGAAAAATTCCCATCCAGTCATTCATTCCCCTGTACTGCTCAATGGCTTTCTCCACCACAGCAGGCTTTTTCAGCTTGTGGTTCGCAGCAATCACCTTTCTGGCTCCTTCAATGATCCAGGCCATGATGGAAGGCGCGGCATGTTCATAAAGGTAATCCGCATAGTTCTTCACATCCGAACTGCCCTCAATCTTCGCATGGAACGGAATGACGATCAGACGCCGCCAGGTACCGTCATCCGATGCCCCGACCTTCGGCAGATGGTTTGTGTAGAGCACAACCGTATGGGAAGGCGTAAAGTCAAAAGGATCCTTGAACTTCTTTTCACCCCGCACCTGATCCGTGGAACACAGCTGTTTCAGGATGGACGTGGACAGGCGCACACCTTCTTCCAGCTCTGCCGCAATGATCAGGCGCTTGCCTTTCAGCTCCGCAATCTCCGGCTTCACGTTTCTCCGGCATCCCACAGTCAAGGCATCCGCAGAAATCGTTCCAGCATAAGTCCCCATCACCCTGGAAATGGCATTCCAGAACGTGGACTTTCCATTCCGTCCTTCGCCATAGGCAATGATGAGAGCTTCCTCATAAACCTTACCGATCGCAGCCAGTCCCACCGTCTCCTGCACGTACTCCATCAGTTCCTGGTCACCGCAGAAAAAAGTGTTCAGGGCATCTTTCCAGATTTCCTTTCCCTTCTCGCCCGGGGAAGCATTGGTGATCTTTGTCATCAGATCCGAAGACCTGTGGGGCATCACGCCTTCCACACCCTTTTCCAGATCATAAGCCGCATCCGGCGTATTCAGGTAATTCTCCTGCGCATCAAACATGCTGATGTCCGCTGCAACCATAGGCTTTGCCGCATTCTGTGTATTCACGATGTTTTTATAATTCCGGTACTTCATGACAAAGGCATAATAAGATTTCGCAGACAGAAACTCCTTATAAGCATCCATCAGCTCCGCCCCGATCTGCTTCTCCAGCGTCTTCCCGCCAGTCCGCACGGCAGATTCCTCAATCCCATTTTCCGTCAGTGCCTTTGTCGCTGCCGCCAGCTGTTCCCTTGCATCAGCCAGCTGCATATCCAGAAATTCCTCCACTGCACCCACAGCCTTCTGCTTATTCTCCCGCCAGCACACGCCGTCATAACTCAGGAAATCCGTTGCATCCGTATAAAGCAGTTCTCCCTTATACTCCTGCACCAGAACCTTCGCCTCGCCAATATCGGAATAGTCCTCCGGCTTCAGCGAACCAAATTCCGCATTATATTCATCCGGCGGCACATATCCAGGCTGTGACATGACGGTATTCCGGTAAAAACGCACCGCACTCCCCCAGATGGTATCCAGTTCCTCTTCCGGAAGCGGCGGATCACACCGTCTGGAATGTTCCAGAAAAGCATCCTTTGCTTTCTGGCAGATGCCATATTTCTTGAGCACACGCCCTGCAAAATGGCTCATGGAATTGTTCCTGCTTCCTTCCAGAATCGGACCGCCTCCCGGATCCGCACCTGACGGCATCTCCCCTGCATCCACTTCCTCATCAATGTTCGTCCATCCCTCATGCCAGATACATTCCCCAGCATCCGCACCAAAAATAAACCTGGCTGCATCCAGTGCATTCCCGTCAAAAAACGGATAAGCCTCCTTCACTGCCATTTTCAGCGCCGCATAATACCCGGCATCCGAAGTCCTTTCAATGGGAAAATACACATGGAACTTCGGTCTTGCCTTCCTGCCGTCCTTCACTTTCATATGATTCCTGCTGAATGCAATGGCATAACACAGATCCGGCATCAGCTCATCCAACTTTTCCGCCGTGATCCACTCCCCCTGATCCTCCGTATGGTCATTGTCACAGTCCATGACCAGCACATCCGAACCAAGGAAATTTCCCACACTGCGGTAATCCTTCCTGTAGCTTCCGCACACATGATCCTTCTTCACTGCTTCCTGCAGGTCTTCTGCACATCCCACTTCCACCCTGTTCGGATAAAAGCAGTTCCTCGCATCCCCCGCAGCATCCGCTGTCTGCAAAACAAACTTCATCTTCTTACGCCTCCTTCAGGTCTTCCGTAAAATATCGCACCGTCATCCTTCTCTTCTTCGCTTTTCCAATCTCCAGCTTCATCCCGTCCGTGATCTCAGATCCAAACACCCAGATTTCCGAACATTTTCCCAGAAGCACCAGATCCATGAACAGGATCAGATCCCGTTCCTTTTCCTCTTTCATGTACTGGGGAAGCAGAAGATGCGGTGCCAGCGGGATCATTCCCTGATCCACGGCAAACCTGCTGTACCTGCGTGCCTTCTCTGCATTCCGTTCCGGATCTCCCCGGTACGGCGAACAGATATAAACCAGCGGACGGTACTTCTTCGCTTCCCTGTCCACATTCGCAGCCGCCGCAAACGGCACCGGATCCCAGTACCCTTCTGAATTTCTGTAACCTACGCCCATCAGATATTTCTCCTTTCCTGTCAGTAAGGCAGACCTCTGCCTTCTACTGATCCAAGGAGTCTTCTCCCCTGATTTTTTGACCTGATTTCCACTTTCCTGAAAAAAATTTAAAAACTGCTCAAAAAATCCGCTCCCAAAACTCCATGAACCATTAGGAAGCACATGACTGCTCCCCAAATTCACAGAAAGGAGAACTGACAATATGAGTAAAATGAGTGAACTGTCCATGATGCTGGATGACCTGATCGCCTGCGGGACAAAACTGGCAGAAACCGCCAGGGCGCTGAAAAATTTTTATTCTTCGGATGAACAGGAACAGCCAACTTCTGACAAAAAGACATCCGGCAAAAAAGCATCAAAGAAGCAGGAATCCCCTGCACAGACACCGGATCCGACACCACAGCCGGAACCTGCAAAAGAATATTCCAAGGAAGATGTCCGCAGAATCCTTGCCGCAAAAGCAAACGAGGCAGAGGGCATCTACAAAGCCCAGGTCAAGGCACTGGTCCAGAAATACGGAAACGGCGGCAGCCTTACCGATGTAAAACCGGAAGACTATGCCACACTTGCACAGGAAGCGGAGGGAATCGGACATGCCTGATAAACACGCCTTTCTCTCTGCATCATCCAGCCACCGCTGGATAAACTGCCCGCCAAGCGCAGCGCTCTGTGCAAAGGAGCCGAATAAAAGCAGCCCCTATGCACAGCAGGGAACCGATGCACACAGCTTATGCGAACACAAAGTCCTGGCTGCACTGGGACATTCTTCCGTGGATCCGACAGAATCCCTTACCTGGTTTGATGAGGAAATGGCAGACTGCACGGACCAGTACTGCACCTATGTCATGGAACAGCTGCAGGAAGCAGAGAAACTCTGCGGCGACCCGCAGGTTCTTGTGGAACAGCGCCTGAACTTCTCCAGATGGGTTCCGGATGCCTTCGGAACCGGTGACTGTCTGATCGTTGCAGACCAGATCCTGCACATCATCGACTTCAAATACGGACTCGGCATCCTTGTGGAAGCAGAAAACAATCCGCAGATGATGTGTTATGCACTCGGGGCGCTGGATACCTATGACGGCATGTATGACATCAAAGCCGTCCGCATGACCATCTTCCAGCCACGCCGCAGCAACATCAGCACCTTCACCATGAAAAAAGAAGACCTGCTGGACTGGGCAGAAAATACCCTGAAACCTGCGGCACAGCTTGCCATCAGGGGAGAAGGAGACTTCAAAGCCGGCGCACACTGCCAGTTCTGTGCAGTCAAGGCCACCTGCCGGAAACGTGCAGAGTACAACCTTGAACTCGCACAGTACGACTTCGAAATGCCGGAGCATCTGGAACCTGCAGAAATCTCTGCCATCCTGCCCCGCATTGACGAGCTGGTCTCATGGGCTGGCGACATCAAGGACTATGCCCTGCAGTCCGCACTCAGCGGCACGGACTACCCCGGATACAAAGTCGTGGAAGGCAGATCCACCCGGAAATACACGGATGAAGCCGCCGTAGCCAGTGCCGTAGAAACAAACGGATTTGATCCCTATGAGAAAAAACTGCTGGGAATCACAGCCATGACTTCCCTTCTGGGAAAAAAGAAATTTGAAAAGATCCTTGGCGGACTGATCGCAAAGCCGCCAGGAAAACCGGTGCTTGTACCGGAAACAGATAAACGTCCGGCAATGAACACTGCCAGTGACGATTTCAAAGAAGAATAAGGAGGACATACCATGTCAAAATTTGTAAACCCGACAAAAGTAATCACAGGAGTTAACACCAGATGGTCCTACGCAAACGTATGGGATCCGAAAAGCATCAACGGCGGCGCCCCGAAATACAGCGTCAGCCTGATCATCCCAAAATCCGATACCGCAACCGTGAACAAAATCAAAGCCGCCATCCGGGCAGCCTACGAGGAAGGGGAAGCCAAGCTGAAAGGAAACGGAAAAACCGTACCTGCCCTCTCCATCCTCAAGACACCTCTCAGGGACGGAGACCTGGAACGCCCGGATGACGAGGCATACAGAAACGCTTACTTCATCAACGCAAACTCCGGTACTGCCCCTGGCATCGTGGATGCAGACAGACAGCCGATCCTTGACCGCTCGGAAGTCTATTCCGGAGTGTACGGCAGGGCATCCATCAACATGTACGCCTTCAACTCCAATGGAAACAAAGGCATTGCCTGCGGCTTAAACAACCTGCAGAAGATCCGCGACGGCGAACCCCTCGGCGGAAAATCCCGCGCAGAGGATGACTTTGCCACAGAGGAAGATGACGACTTCCTGAACTGATCCTGACAGACAGCACCACAGGGATGGACAATGCTCCATCCCTCTTTTAAAAGAAACGGAGGAACTATCATGTGTTTATTATGCAGTCTCAGAGCATTTACAGAAAAACAGCCGCCAGAAGGCACAGACCTTTTCGTCTGTGAGAATCCAGCTGAGCCGCAAAAGCGCACCTACGGAATCATGCGTTTTTTCAAAAAAGGATCTTTATTCCCTGAACTAATGCATATAGAAAAATCCAGCAGGGAAGAACGCCTGATGGATGCCCTCTTCCACCTGAACAGGAGCGGAATCCCGGCACCGGAAACAGGATATTACTTTCTGGAAACCGGAAACCAGGACGGAACCGACACGGCAGTCTGGCTCCAGTCAGCCATCAACCCACTGGATTCTGTCTATGCAGTCATCAATCCGGAAGAACAGGCATAACAGACAGCGGCGGCAGTGCCCTTCATGCTCACTGCTGCCGCTTTTTATACCGGAAAGGAAAATACATGGAAATAAAAGAAATGTCGATTGACCTCGAAACTTACAGTGACCGGGATATCCAGAAATGCGGTGTCTACAAATATGCGGAATCGGATCAGTTTGAGATCCTGCTGTTCGGTGTATCCATAAACAGCGGGCCTGTTACCGTCTATGACCTTGCCTGCGGCGATACCATCCCGGAAGAAATCCTTAAAGCCCTGACAAACGAAGTTGTCACCAAATGGGCATTCAACGCTTCCTTTGAGCGGATCTGTCTTTCCATCTGGCTCCGCCGCCATTATCCGGAGTACTTTAAAGGGTACGGCATACCGGAAGATCCTGCCGGAAACTATCTGGATCCCTCATCCTGGAAATGCAGCATGGTCTGGTCTGCCTATCTGGGACTGCCGCTCTCCCTTGCCGGAGCCGGTGCTGTCCTCGGCCTGCAGGAACAGAAATTAAAAGAAGGAAAAGAACTGATCCGCTTCTTCTGCACGCCATGCAAGGCAACCAAAACAAACGGCGGCAGAACCCGCAATCTCCCACAGCACGACAGCGAGAAATGGATTCGCTTCAAAGCATACAATAAACGGGACGTGGAAGTGGAAATGTCCATCCAGAAACGCCTGTCCCGCTTTCCTGTCCCGGATCAGATATGGAACGAATACCATCTGGATCAGGAAATCAATGACCGAGGCATCCTGCTGGACATGGAAATGGTCAGAAACGCCCTTGCCTTTGACGAGAAATCAAAAGCAGATCTCCTGTCCGCCATGCAGTCCATCACCCTCCTGGATAATCCCAACAGCGTCCAGCAGCTGAAAACCTGGCTCTCCGAAAATGGTCTGGAAGCAGAATCCCTGGGAAAGAAAGACGTGGCAAAACTCATCCAGAACACGGACGGAGACATCCGGCAGGCATTAAAACTCCGCCTCCAGATTGCAAAATCCTCCGTCAAAAAATACCAGGCAATGGAAAACGCAGTCTGCAGGGACGGACGTGCACACGGCATGTTCCAGTTCTACGGAGCCAGCCGCTCCGGACGCTGGGCGGGCAGGCTGATCCAGCTGCAGAACCTTCCCCAGAACCACATGGAAGACCTTGCGGAAGCCCGCGAACTGGTGCGGACCGGAAGCTATGACATGATGGATCTGCTCTATGATGACATTCCGGACACCCTGTCCCAGCTGATCCGTACCGCCTTCATCGCCCGCCCCGGCTATAAATTCATCGTCAGCGATTACTCAGCCATTGAAGCCAGGGTGCTCTCCCACCTTGCAGGAGAAACCTGGCGCACAAAAGTATTCGCAGAAGGAAAAGACATCTACTGTGCATCCGCCAGCCAGATGTTCCACGTCCCGGTTGAAAAACACGGAATCAACGGACATCTCCGCCAGAAAGGAAAGATCGCAGAACTTGCCTTAGGCTATGGCGGATCCGTCGGTGCCCTGAAATCCATGGGTGCCCTTGACATGAACCTGACGGAAGAAGAACTGCAGCCCCTGGTCAATGCCTGGCGTACATCCAACCCGAACATCGTACAGTTCTGGTGGGACGTGGATACCGCAGTCAAAAACGTGATCCGCACCCGCACACCTGCAGAAGTCCGCGGCATCCAGTTCTTCTATAAAAGCGGACTTCTCTTCATCCGGCTCCCATCCGGACGCCTGCTCTCCTACGTCAAGCCCCACATCGGGGAAAACCGTTTCGGCGGAGAATCCGTCACCTACGAAGGCACCGGAACAGACAAAAAATGGCAACGCATAGAATCCTACGGTCCAAAATTCGTGGAGAACATCGTCCAGGCAGTCTCCAGGGATCTCCTGTGCTTCGCCATGCAGAACCTGTCCTTCTGCTTCATTGTAGGTCATGTCCATGACGAACTCATCATAGAATGCCGCCAGGACGCCTCTGTGGAAAGCATCTGCTCCATCATGAGCCGCACACCGGACTGGATGCCGGACATCCTGATTCGCGGTGACGGATACGAAACACCTTTTTATAAAAAGGATTAGAAAAACCGCCGGAGATCACACAATCCCCGGCGGTAAATATTTAATGGAATCTGGATCTGAAACTTTTCCGATCCTTCTTCTTTTTATATTTGTCTTTCAGCTTCATATACAATTCTTTTGCAGAATAAAACTCCTTCTTAAGCGGAAATGTATTATTTGTCAGCATTTCCAGCGTATCTTCATATATCGAACGGCGGTAAACATCCATCACACGGATCTCATAGCTTTTTCCCACAACTTCCATTTCTTCACCAGTCCATTCCATATAGCTTCTTTCATATCCCTCCGGAAGATCTATCCTGGCAATCAACTGTGTACCAATATCATCTGTATCCTTGTCCCAGTTCCTGTCGTAATAAACATATTCCCTGTCCACCCAGTAATCCATTTCCGGCAGTTCATCCCCGTCAATCATTTCCTTGAAGTTGTATTTATCGGCAATAAACTCATAAATAGAAGATTCCGACGTTCCCATTGAAAATTCAGTCACATCACCCTGTTCATAACAGATGATGGGATAAAAATACTCCAAAAAATGTTCATATGCTTCATCATCATTCTCATCCTTAAATATCTGTTCCAAAAATGGAATAATAATACACAGTTCTGTTTTATTCTGCTCCATATCGAACAGCATTGGCAGAACCACACTGTCATGATCAGCGGAATCCCTTCTCTGAAAAATATCCAGCACAGCACCATACCTCTGCTCCAGCTGCCTTGAAAAGAAATACGCCACAAAATACTCCTGAAAAGACCTATGTATAAAATAATATTTCCCGCCATCCTTATAGATCAGGCATATCTTCCCAGTCACATCTTCAATAAATGCTTCCGGCGTGGTATCCAGTTCATTCGCCTCAATCACTTCCTGAAAATACGAACTGATCTCTTCCGGCGTAAAGTCATACTTCTCCTGCTCATACGTAATCGTGCAGAACTCGCCAAAATAATTCTGAAATTCCCTACTATTCAGGCCAGTGGCAAATTCTCTGGTCAGCGCTTTTGCCGCATCATGTTTCTTTGCCATCGCATCATAAGCCTGCTCATAAAACAGGTACCGCTCTGTCGGGATATCATGATTTCCCTCATAAGCCAGAAGAAGAATTGTCAGAAACAGCGGATTCCCCAGAAAATCCATCCGCTCCCTCCAGTCAAATCCAAACCGGTTACATTTCAGATCCTGGATGAAATCCTTCTGGATCACCGGATCCACAACACTCTGATCCAGCTTTCCAACCATCTCCACGGCCTGCTCCTGACTGAAAGGCTGCAGGTCATACACAGTAAAGCGGCTCAGTCCCCGAAAATTCATAGTCGGCCTTGATGAAACAATATAAGAAGCTTCCGGATAACTGTCTGCCAGATTCTCCATTTCCTTATAGAACCGTCTGCAGTTCTCACTCTTAATCTCATCCAGCCCGTCAAACAGGATAACACCCTTGCCACTCTGAAGCAGTTCCCCCAGATCCGACAGATGCAGATCCACATCATGCCGTTTCAGTTCCCCGAAAATAAAATCAATCAGATCTCCTGCTGCCGGATTATAATCCCTCAGCAGAACAAACACCGGAACTTTTCCTGTCTCTTTATTCTTATCAATCGTGTCCAGCATAAAGTGCGTCATCATCATGGATTTACCCATACCGCCAGTCCCAGATAATACAATAAACCGGCGTTCTTCTTCAAAGGAATCTATACAGGCATTCTTAATCACCCTGTCATCTTTTTTGTCGTTCCTGTGCTCGCCCCTGTACACAGTCTCACGCCGTTTCACATCATTACAGACAAAGAAACCATAAAAATCCCTCTGCATCTCATACAGAAACGTTTTCTTTTTACTGTGCTTTTCACGAGCCCTGTTCAAATATGTCCGGTACCTGTTTGATGCTGCCTCTCTGTCAAAAACGGGGGAATGTTCTACTACAAAAGAATAAATATTCTTTGCTTCTTCCGACTTAGTCTTATTCACCGATTCAAAAATATATGATGATATTTCATCATTCATCTTCTTCTCACCCATAAGCATGTGTGCATACATTTCTCTCGCACTAGCCGGCTTCACCTTAACTGGCTTTATCTCCATATCATAAGATACCGTCACATCCTCATGACTCTCAAAACCAATCCTGCTGCGGTCAAACTTTCTCGGTCTGCTCTCCCCTGCAAAATCAGATAGGGCAAAATATGTCTCCTGCCCATTTTCTGTCATTCCATGGGTACAGCAGATATAATGCCATACACTCAGCAGAAGATTATAAATATAAACCACATGCATTTCCGGAAACTCCTGCTTATAAGCCGGAAGCCCTCCCGGAATCGCCATAAACTTTGCATTATCCTGAATCAGACTGTCTTTCTCAACCAGTTCCATCAGTGCCCGAACCAGCCACTTTCCATTCACTTCCAAATCCAGATACTGATCCGCATAATTCTTCACTTCCCCAACAACGGAAGCATAATCCTCTCGTATTCTTCCATTAAATTCTTCAACAACCACAGGATCCCCAAAACGTATGTAATCGCTGTGTAGATCCGGATCACAGTTCCGGAACCTTGACGCAATCGTCACCAGACTGTTTCCTGATAGTCCTTTCGCTGATCTGTCAAAAATACAAAGCAACTCTTTCAGACATTCCTTCTGATTCGCTAGCGGCTTCTTTCTTGCAGCCAGTACCAGATTAAAAAATATCCCGCCTGAAAGATGTAATGCAACTTTATTCCCCATCCAAATACCTTCTTTCACGTAAGAATTAACACGGCACAACTAAATAAACTGCCATAAACATTGAACTGCAACTAAATAAACTCGATACTCTCTGCAACAAATAAATCTGATTGCTTTGATCCAAGCGCGCAAAAGCAGGAGGATGCACATATTTTCTGATCTGTCCTTACAGACCCGTCAGAAATCTCTGTGCCTGACCTCTTTCTTTATGCGCTTTTTTTTCGCCTCTGCTATCCGAGATCCGGTACTGCTATGTGCATCCCCCTTTCGGCAATCGTCACGAAAGGAGTCCCCTATGGCAAAAAAATCCCTGGAAACAGCAGATGAAAAGAAATATTTTGTACTCTTTGAAACAGATGAAGAAGGCATCCGCCAATTTCAGTCCTGTTCTGATCAGGACAGATCCGGCGCCATGCTCTCTAAGATGTGCATAGAAGGCAAAATGGTTCCCGCCCTCAAACTGGAAGTCAATAAAAACGCCTATGATGTTTTCAAACGAGAACAATGGATGCAGGAGCATCATTACAGAATAGAAAACCGCTGTATCGTCAGCGGTCAAAACGGAAAAGCAAGATTCTGCCCCATCAGAATCCCCAACCCTACATATACTCCGGACAACGGGCAACCCAAAACCTTATCCAACGGCTGCACTGCCTGTCCGTACAACAACAAGTTCAATCTTCTGAAAGGAAAAACCTGCTTTTCTACATTATCTGTCACGGATAAAGACGGAAATACTGATTCCTACGAGCCAGTGTCCACCCGTGACATCAACTATACTGACCACTACCAGGAACTACTCACCGGATGGATCAGCTACATTCAAAAGAACTACCCCAAGTATAACAGATATGTAGAATTAATTAAACTACTTGGACAAGAATTTACCTTAAAAGAAGCCTCTGCAATCCTGAATAGGCCTCAGCGTACCCTTTACGGATGGGTCCAGACTCTCCGACCAATTTTTAAGGAATATATGCAGACCGTAATTTCCTTTAAGTAACAGAAATCCACCTTCAGCATCTAGCTGTAGGTGGATTTACCATTTAAATTATTTTTTGACCTGTTTGCTTTTGATTTTCATATGTACTCCAAACAAAGTCAACAAATGTAATACTACTACCAACTGCCAGTTTGGCATGTCTTTCCTCAAGCCCCTTAAAAGATGCACTTTTTCCATGCCCACTTCCAAAAGGATTCCTTATTTCTGCCAGTTTTGATGGAATAGACCTCAAATTTCCTAATATGGCTTTTATCGCATCTGCTCCTTGATCTGTTGACTGTATATTTGCTGGCAGTAAATTTAATGCATCTAATGTTTTATTAGTAAGCTGCGGAACATCATCTGTCTTACTCCATAAAATTCCCATCTCATCCAAAATTGTTTTACAACAACTTTCAATTAATTCTTTCGCTGCACCTATAGCGTTTGTGGGATTTGTTGCCTGCATAGATATCATTAGCTCAATTTGTTGGGACATATATTCACTTGAAAACTTCTTTTTCAAGTTATCCGCTGCTTGACTTATGACTGAAGAAGTGCCCTCTATTCTTTCTACAATATCCTTACATTTCTGATAAATTTTTGCATACCGCTCATCATATCCGTTATAGCAAAAGAAATTTTCATAGTCTTTATCATATTCATGTTGCATATTGTCTTCATAATAATGAAATAAATCTAACAACAATTTTTCTCTTTCACTATATGTAGCACTATTCAAATATGCGATTAAGGATTTCCCCTTTGAAAGACCATATTTATTACACAGTGCAACACCAATACTATTTGTTGTAAAAACATCAAAATCTGCTGTGGAGAAATTCAGGACATAACCATTCCTGTTAAAAAGCATTAGAAATATTCCTTCTTCTTTTTTGGTAATTTCAGACATTTAATCCCTCGCTTTATAATGTACATTAACTTAAAGTTCCAATATCCTCAACTTTAATACAACTTAATATGGCGGGTGCAGCTCCCCATCCACCTGAATATCTCATTTGAGAATCATATACACATTTTTCTATTTTTTCTTTTAATTTTTCAATACAATCCACTCCAAATAGCACTTCCATTTTTTCGCAATATCTACGGGACTTCATTCTTTCCCATTCTAAACTTTTGTTCTGTGCATAAACATAACATGTTGGAAACCAGCAAGTCCTATACCATGCCTGTTCATTCTCAACTAAATCATATGCATTGCAAACCTGATATAAAAATAGATCAGCTTCTGCAATTGCTTCTGTCGTATATATCGGAAGTTTTTCTCTTTGGTTGCAAACTACATCACCCACTAAAGTGTATTTACTTTTCATTTCAGACATTGGTTTATAACGCTCTTCGATAACAACACTATGATGTCTGAATGTCGTGTAATTAGCTTGCTTAATTGCTCCACCAAAAATATTATTCTCCAAAAAGTATGTATATGTTATTAATACATTTATAGCTGCATAATCTTTAACATGACGTAAGTAGGCAATAACACAAATAAATAATTCCCACAAAAGAGTTTTATATACATCCAAATCATCCTCATAAGCAGAATTGGCCTGAGGATCAAATGTTTTTATACAAGATAACTTATTATATAAATATTCGAATGCTTCTGCCAATACCTCTGCATAGTTATCCTCCGTTTCGGCAACAGCTTCTACAAAATCCAAATATATATCACGTAACGGTTTCGTATTTAAGAAATTATTGAAAGCTTCTTCTGGCTTCACTTCATATATATAATAAGACTTCAATGCTTCAATATAGGCCTCCTGAAATCTCGCTATACAATTTCTCCTTTTTACTGGTGTATTACTTCCCCGGATCTGACGAATCAAATCCTTTACAGGAAAAAAATTGGTCTTTTCCTCTTCTAACCATTCTGGTTTCTTTCCCAATGGAGGTTTCACAAATTCAGGTTTTTCATATATATTTCTAAGAAGCTTCTCATATTCTGTTTCATATTTTTCCGGATCAGAAAGATCAATATATATTCTGGTTTTTATATAAGTTGGCACATATTCTTTTCCTTCTTCGTCTCTCTCTGCAATAATCGGGATAAACTTTTCCTGTCTTGCGTTTCCATACACTTCGCTGGAAATAATTACTGTTTCATCTCCTACCCCTCCAGTACGGTCATTTGCTTTTTGTGCGTATGCTTTATCGCAAATTATAAGTACTTTCGTAATACTTGGATCATTAACACATCTTTCCATAAATTTATATTTATCATTGCCCTCTTTCAAATCCCATTTATCAAGAACAACATCCACTCCATGAGAAACTAATCTATTGGCAAGATCAAGTACAAGTGCAAGAGCATCTTTGCTCCATGAATATGATATAAATATTTTCGGAATTTTATCGTCCTGCAATCTTAACGCCTCCATCTCTATTATAAAATTTCTTCTGACATTTTAAGTTCAAATATTGTTTCTTCAACTACACGTACACATTCATCAGCGTTTTTCTTTATATCTGTTCCCCAGAATCTAATCACCGTCCATCCCATAAACAGAAGCTTCTTATTTATCTCATCATCCCTCTCACGATTTCTAGATATCTTTGCCACCCAAAAATCACTATTCTTTCCTTTCTCAAGACGTGGTTTCAAAATTTCCCAATCTTTTCCATGAAAAAATTCTCCATCACAAAAAATTGCTATTTTATATTTTGTCAGCGCAATATCTGGTTTTCCTGGAAGTTTCTTATAGTTCTTCCGATATCTATAGCCTTTTTTCCAAAGTGCTTTTCTTAGAATAACTTCAATCTTTGTATTTTGGGATCTTATATGCTGCATATTCTTTCGCCGCTGTTCCGGTGTAAGCACATCAGTCATAAAATATTTCCCTCCCATTTATTCCTGACTTTATAGCTCCAGCATCTCTATATTCATTTTTCTTCCAGATAAATAATACTCATATGCCATTTTTGCAGGAATAAGTCTCACTTTTATGTTTTCCAGCCCCATGGCTTCCAACATTTTCATAGAAACTTCACCTTTTTTTATTATCTTATCTTCTTCCGTTGGCATTAAAAAACAGTTCCGCACTCTTGCGAAGTCATGCTCATTTATGAATTTCTGATATGCTAATTGATATAGGTACTGCTTTGTAACAGATTCTATCCCTGGTTGACCTTTGGGAGTAACATTAATTTCTAAACGCGCATTATAATATTTTGCATCAAAAATAATAAAATCATATCCTGTATTATTTTTGAATATTGACACCATATCTGGAATCAATGTATCTTTCGCTGTTTTTCCAGTTACTGACCATAGTGGTTTCTCAATCAAATCAATAAGTCTGTCATTTCTATTGTATTCCTGTTTTAACGGCACAGGAAGTTTCAATGTTCCTAATCTTTCCAGCAGCTGATTATCCATTATATCAGCACATATTTTTTCCCACACCAGATTAAAATTATTCGTTCCGAATAATGATACACAATCTGTATTGTATAGACTGCCATTTTGTTGAATAAAAGCATACATAACTTTCAGAAGGAGTTGCTTGCGGGTATTAAACTGTCTGCTCAATTCATTTTTTAATCTATTTAAAATATAATCCACTTCGCCAAAATCATCCAGTTCTTCGTCACTCAGATTTATCTCTGTCAGTTCAAATAACTCAAGCAAATCTGCCGCATTTAATTCTTCTGACGTTTTGGTCAGTATGTATTCGTGCAACCGCTTAAAATAATCATATTCATCATTTACTCTTTTTCTGGTCTGTAATTCTGTATAAAACGGTCTGTTTCCAGACAGCAATGTAAATGTTTCATTTATTGTCCTATCCCACAGTATTTCACCAGATCCATTACTTTCTATAATCTCCTGCGTATTATTATATACACCACTTTCATAATAATCATACATAAGAAACAGCCAAACAGCCAGCAGATTAGATGAACGTTCTTCATTATTTTCATTAAGCATCTGTACAATTTGCTCTTTAGCACTATACTTTTCAAGAACTTTTAAAATCTGAGTAAGTTCCTTTTTCGGATTTTCCGTTTTGACAAGATATTTCGGACAACATTTAATCACTATCCCCTCTATTACGATAATCCCAACAAAAGAAAATACATAAAAAAATTCATCCGCTTCAATTTCTACATCATTCACTACAACATCTGCCTCAAACAACTCAGTCATGTCTTTCTGCACATCTATTGCTTTCACAGACTTTACCGCACCAAATTCTTTCAGCCTTTTCAATATCCGGGCGGTTCTTTCTTCTGAACACTTAAACAATTTACATAATTTTTCCTGTGTATATCGTTTTTGTTCTCTAAGAAACAAAGAGACCATAATATTTATGCCTCCTATTTTATTCCGTTCCTTTTGGAATATCTTCCGGTTCACAGTCAATCTGAATATCGTGGTTGAAAATACCAATCCCTTTTTCATCAAATTCCCTACAAATTTCCGAATATCTTGTACTGTTTTCAAAGCACCCCTCAAAAAGACTTGCTCTTTTTTGTCTGGCCGCATCCTCAAATAAATACATGATTACCTTGCTCTTAAATATCTTTCCAAACTTCTCACTGTCAATCATATCATTTTCTTTTGGAACCACAATACTTCTCGCTATGAAATATGGACCAAGTTGTTTATCCTCATTAATTTTTTGCTTTGCAAGAAAAGTATTGATTGCTTTACGCAATTTATTCCATTCCACTTTTTGTCTGTTTTCTTTCCCTAGGACTACATATTTGCCAACCAAATCATTCTCACTATCATCAATTCCTAAATAGGTGAAATCCCATCTTCTCTTAAACGCTGTATCCATTGGGAATACGCCCTGATCTGCACTGTTCATTGTGGCCCATATGAACATATTATCCGGAATACAGATCTTCTCAAATTCACTAGGATCTCCATCCAATTCATCTGCAAGATATTTTTTCATATCTTCGCTCGTCTGAATTGGATATTCACTAACACCATTTTCATCCCTATCCAACAGCTGAAAAATATCTCCGAAAACTGCTGCTACATTCGCACGGTTTATTTCCTCTATAATCAAAAGATATGGTTTCACATTTTCAGTTCTTCCATTCAGTATTGCTTTAACATAAACTCTCATGAACGGTCCCGGCACATACTTATAAGTTATGGAATCCCGCCCATCCTCATCTTTATATGGAACTGGTTTGTAAGTTCCCACAAAATTTGCATAAGAATAATCCGGATGGAAAGTAACTCTTTCATAGTTCGTTGCACTGTCCAAATTTAACAGTACATCCTTTTCTTTATTTAATGTATAACTTTTTCCCGTTCCTGGTGCTCCAAATAAGATTCTATTTCTTTCAAAACCAGAAATAAAGCCTGTATGATATTTAATTATCTCTTCACTAGCATTTCCTTGTATTTCATCTGGATCCAATAATGGATTATACGGTTTCGGCTCTTCCATCATTCTTTGATATTCCTGTTCCCTATCCTCATCCATATGTTTCAAAGTACCGTATTCATGTGTATCTTCTCCCACGTATGCAATATTTTTTCTTTCATTTACATACAACCATTCAACATATCCAAGGTTTGCAAAAATTGTTTCTACCTGATTCCGGCTAGATCCCGAACCACCAAATACTATCTCAACATTTGCTGCTGGACGATAATACATTTCTTTCCAAACCCTTTCCATTCTTTCAAAAGACCATGTTTTTCTTTTTCCTTGAACATCCAAAACAATATATTTTTTTTCGTTATCAATTTCTGATATTCTAAAAGCTGAGGCGGTACCAGAAATACCATGTAGTTCTTTTCCTATTAGTTTATCCTGAATGTCATTTAATACATCTTGAAGTGTCTTTTTCATCAGTACTCATTCTCCATAAAATCCAATATTGTTTTTGCTACTCCGCTCGCCAAAACATATGGAACACCGTTCCCTATTGTTTTAAATTTATCTGTTAATGTCATTTCAGTTGGTAATTCAAATTCCTTTGGCAATGACTGCAACGCCATTGCTTCTGCTGCTGAAAGTCTTCGCTCTTTATAAGGATGTAAGTGCACCTCATTATTTCCATATGCTACCGTCGGCGAGTATCTCCACCGATGCAGACGTTTATATGATTTTTTACTCACATCTCCCTCATAAATTGTTTGCATGCGTACTAGGCCACCACGTGGAATAAAGTGATCCTTACCATTTGGATGATTTTCAACATCATTTTTCTCAAACCAGTATTCAACCGTTAATTCTGCTGGAATACCTTCTGGGCAATTTGTTTTACTATCTTTGCAAAATGGTTCCGTATCAGGCCATGAAAAAGATTTTACCTCATCAAGCGTAAATATCTGATGTCTTTCCCACGGAAACGCTTGTATATCACGTTTCCCTAAAATACACTCTTGCAAACCAAATAAAAGAATCCTGTCTCTATCCTGTGGAGCACCATATTCAAGTGCATTAGTAAGCCTATCAGTCATTACATATCCAGCAGATGAGATATTCTGTTTTAGTTCCTCATAAAATGCTCTATGGCGTGCTGTTCTCCATAACCCCTTTACGTTTTCAAATAAAAAGAAATCCGGTTTCATATTTATTATTAAATTTGTATACGAAAGCGATAATTTTCCATTGTCCCCATCTCTTCCCTTATTTTTTCCTGCAATAGAAAAATCCGGACAGGGCGGGCCTCCAATAAAGCCAACTAAGCTTCCATCTTTCCTTGCATCCTGCATCCACTGCTGCAGTTCATCTTTTTTATTAGATAAAAATTCATTAATATCTCCATTAAAATAACCATATTTAGGTTCATTTATTTTCATTTTTTTTCTTGAATATTTATAAGCATTCATAAATGCTGGATGAAACTCATTTACAAACACAATCTCAAATCCATTTTTTTCAAATCCAAGATCTAAAAAACCACTTCCGGAAAAAAAAGAAAATATTTTTAATTTACGTTTGATCATAAATCTATGTCTCCTTTTATGTACTTCCCAGTTTTTATTCTGGCATCACTCGGTTTATTCGCATTTTCCGGTATAGCCCACTGGCGACCAAATTTTACAGCACCCTCTATTCTACCTTCTGTGCATAGAACTTGTATTCTTCTTCTGGAAATACCCCATCTTTCAGAAGCATCTGAAATAGTCATATAATCCATTATTTTTCCTCATGTAAATACAATCATTCAATAGTTACAAAATAATTTTATACTTTTGAACGAATATCGTCAATGATTTTATTCGTTCAAAAGTATAATATATCATTTACATTTTATTTCTCCCACCCAACTGCCATTTATCATGGCTCTTAATGCTCCGCACAGCCTGCCGCAGTGTGTTACTGCGGCCATGCTGATGATACGGATGGGACACCTTATGTTTATGAAATATAATGCAGGATCCCGGCAATGGATATTCTGGATTATGTATGTACCACATGTGCCTTGTATTCCGAGACATGATGGTCACATCCCGGTCATCCATGTAAATAATCTCAAAATACCCCGGATCCAGACATTCCAGATCTTTTCTGCTAAACACCTGCTGCCTCCTTTCCAAAATACCCCTCAAGTGCCTTTTTCATAATCTCCTGCACTTCTCCGGCATCCATCTGTGCAAAATACTTCTCATACACTTCCACTGGCAATTTTACAGATACACTCTGTGGTTTCTTCTGCTCCTTTCCTGCCAGAACTTTTTCTACCGCCTCTTTTGTAATCTCCTTTCCCATCTTCCGCAGTTCCACAGCCTGCTTCGGTTTCAGTTTCTTCCCCTCAGCCTCTGCCACCTGTTGGATCAGCTTCTGCATCTTTACATTCAGATAGGACAGATCCACCGCCGCCACCATTGCCAGCGTTCCCTTATCCACTGCCTCCTTAAATTCCGGAATCAGCCGGTCCAGTCTCATATATCTGGCAATATTCCTTCCTGTCATGCCATACTCTTCACCAAGTCCGTCACGGCTTTTCTGCGACTTGTGGACATCATGTCCACAGGTTGTTTTTCCGGACTTGTGGACATCATGTCCACAAGTTTCCTCCAGCACTTCAATCTCACGCATAATATCATTCCGTTTTCCCTGACTGCTGATTTTCTCATAACGTGCCACCAGAACTGTCGCTTTCTCTGATGGAAGCAGATCTGCAAAGGATCTCTGCAACAGGTTTGTCTCAATTACATAGACGTAGGCATCCTCATCAGACAGATCCGTCTTCACAATCGCCGGCACTTCCGTCAATCCTGCAATTCTCGCCGCATTAGTTCTGTTATGACCTGCCAGCATCTCATATCCTCTGGCAGCCTTCCGTACAATCACCGGATTCAACACTCCATAGTCCTTAATGCTCTGTACCATATCGTCCAGACGTTCTCCCTCATACAGCCGGAATGGATGGTCATGAAACGGATGGATTTCATCAACAGGCAGAGAAACAATTCCATTCACAGGTTCCGTTTTTTCTTCCACCGGATCCTCAGCAAGAAGATCCAGTGCGTCCTGAAATACTTTTCTTTTTGGTGCATTAACTTTCATCCCCAGCCACCTCCTCTGCCAGATTCCGGTATGCTTTACAAGCCTTATTCTCCGGTGCATACTCCAGAAGCGGCTCACTGTAATAAATTGATTCTCCCACCCTTACTGTATTCGGTATGATGCTCTTGAAAATCCGGATCTGTCCATCAAAAGTATCCGTCAGCTGTTCTGTGATTACCTTACAGAGATTTGTTCTAGCATCACACATAGTCAGCAGGATCCCTGCAATCTGCAGGCGGTCATTCAGTCTGCTTCTGACTTTCTTCACTGTCCGGATAAAATCCTGCAATCCCATCATTGCCAGAAGCTGCGGATTGACGGCAATAATCACCTCATCAGCCGCCGTCAGTGCGTTAATCGTCAATGTTCCGAGCGATGGACAGGTATCTACAATAATATAGTCATACAGCCCTCTCAGCGGCTCCAGAATGCCGGTCAGCATCTTCTCTGAACCCATCTCCATCCGCAGCTTACTGTCCACTGCTGAAAGCATCATGGATGATGAAATAAAGTCCACACCGTTTCTGCTCTGAATAAATTCTGATGGATCCAGCATTTCCTCATCTTCCAGCCGATTCATCATCAGATGTCCAATCGTCACCGGCACAGCCGCAGGATCTTCAATTCCGAAGCAGGTTGTCAGATTTGCCTGGCTGTCAAAATCAACAGCCAGAACCCTTTTTCCCCTCTCCGCCAGTGAATAAGCCAGGTTCCAGGAGCTGGCAGTCTTGCCAACTCCCCCTTTAAATGATCCGCACATAATAATCCTTGCCATACATTCTCCCCCTCTCATGCTTTCTTTCCATAACAGCCGGTACTCTGCTCTGCCACATATTTTGCAGTAATTTCTTCCTTTTCATTCTGGTATCTGATTTTCAGTTTCTTAATCTCCTCATCCATAAATGCTGTTTTTGCTTCCTGCTCCTGTGCCTTATTCACATCCGGCGTGATAATCAGCTGACCATTTTCACATTTCACCTGCACATAATCCCCAAGATGAAATCCCAGTTCTTCCAGCCATTTTCCTTTTAATGTAATTGCCGGAACCGTCTCATATTTATAACCGCTCTGTCCACAAACCTTCATATTTCTTACATTTTTCTTTGCCATAGAATTGACTCCTTTCAGATTTGACTAATAGATTTTCAGATAAAAAGAAAAAGCCGCTGACACGTTATCTTCTAACGCATCAACAGCTTCTGTCTTGCTTTGTTTCAGTGTATTATTCGGTTTTATTTAGGCTCTTTACCATCTTTAATACGGTAGTAATCATCCATATCCACGCTGAGTTTCACCGTAGTATCTGGTTTTCGGTTGCTCAAGAAGCACACAGTTTCCACATGCACCGTTCCAGGAAACATATCCACCAAACAAGCTCTCTTCACCTCATACCCTGCTTCCCTAAACACAAGTAAATCGCGCATAAGGCTAGTAGGCTTACAGCTTACATACACCATCTCATCAACATTAAAGTTAATAATCTTCGTCAAAGCTTTTGGATGAATCCCATCTCGCGGAGGGTCAAGTACAAGAATATCCGGCTTCTGAGTTAAGTTATCCACAACCTTGAGGACATCACCAGCGATAAATTCACAATTATCTAAGTGATTGTCCACTGCGTTTTTCTTAGCGGCTTCAACGGCTTCTTCGACGATTTCGACTCCGACTACTTTGCTGGCTACCGAGGCGAGCATCTGGGCAATGGTTCCGGTTCCGGTGTAGAGGTCATAGATGAGTTTGTCTTTTGTTTCGCCGACGTATTCCCTTACTTTATCGTAGAGGACTTCTGCTCCTAATGTGTTTGTCTGGAAGAAGGAAAACGGGGAGATTTTGAAACGCATATTGTAAAGGTATTCATAGAAATAGTCCTGTCCGTAGAGTGTTTTTGTCTCGTCACTCTGTACAACATCTGCAAGGTTGTCGTTTAATGTGTGCAGAATGCCGACTACTTTTCCATCAATTTTCTGAGCGAGTATCATATTCACAAATTCAGATTCGTCAAGCTGGCTCTGTGTTGTTGTGACAAGATTGATTAAAATGTCTCCTGTTTTTACAGAGCGGCGCATTACAAGATGACGAAGAAATCCTTCGTGGCGGATTTTGTGGAAGTAGGTTTCGCCTTTTTCTTTGAAGTATTTTAAGATTGCCTGAAGAAGTACGTTGAAATCAGGGTCTACGATGCGGCAATCGTCTAATGTTACGATATCATAGAAGCTGTTTTTCTTATGCATTCCGAGTGCAAGTGGACCATCTTTTTCTTCGTCTCCAAATGTGAATTCCATTTTGTTACGGTAGCCTTCTGTAATCGGGCTTCCATAGATATTTTCGATATCAAAAGAAAGACCGTTCTTTTCGATCAGTTCTTCTACCTGACGTTTCTTTAAGTCAAGCTGCTGTTCGTAAGAAAGATTCTGGTAACGACAGCCACCGCAAATTCCAAAATGTTTGCAGGCTGCTGGCTGCTCTATCGGGGATGGCTCGATGACTTCAAGAAGTCTTCCTTCGATTTTATCTCGTTTCTTTTTATTAATGGAGAAGCGTACTATCTGACCTTCTAACGCATTTTTTACGATTACTTTCTGCCCCTCAATATCTATAATTCCTTTATTAGGGAATTCGGTTCGGATGACTTTTCCCTCAAAAATATCTCCTTTTTTCATAAAATAATTCCTTTCTATATACACAAAAAATAGAAAGGATGCTGCAATGTGCACCCTTTTCCATTATAATGTACTCTCTGAGTCTTTCTTGCACGAGTACATTTATATTATTTTTTAAATTTTCAGTTCGGTAAATTTGGATTTATAATATCCGTGTCCGTAATGTGCCTCGCCTTCATCGTCGATTTCCATAATGAGAAATGTTGGCATATGGTCTGACTGTCTTGGATAGGAAACGCTTCCCGGATTTAAAACGGTTACATCTTCATCAATTTCGATATATGGTTTGTGGGTATGCCCAAACATAACGATATCTATATGATTCTGAAGTGCATACTGTTTTAATCTCTCTACACCACGGTACACACAAAAAGTATGTCCGTGGACAACCAGCACTTTATAATCGCCAATATTAAAAATGTCTTGTGCAGGAAGATCAAGATTATAGTCGTTGTTTCCGGAAACCATATGTACCGGACAATCTACCAATGAACGGATATAATCGTCTCCTCGCTCTACATCTCCACAGTGAATGAGCATATCGATATGCCCCACCTGCTCGATAACCCCTGCCACATCGTCATTACGTCCATGCGAATCACTGATTACCAAAATTCTCCTTTTCTTTTCACTCATCTATTTATAAAATCTCCTTTATCTGGCGTAATGCCTTTCCACGATGACTGATTTCGTTCTTTTCCTCTGCTGAAAGCTGAGCCGTTGTCTTTCCTTTCTCTGGAAGATAGAAAATAGGGTCGTAACCGAAACCATTTTCTCCAGCTGGTTCCTGTGCGATTCTTCCCTCAATCGTTGCCCGGCGTGTCTCTACTCGTCCATCTGGAAATGCCGCTGCGATCACGCAGACGAAACGAGCACTTCTTACGATATCAGGGACGCCATGCAGTCTGTCTAAAATAATCTGATTTTTAATGCGATAAGATGTATTCTCTCCCATATAGCGGGCTGAATATACTCCTGGCTCTTTATTCAGATAATCTACTTCTAAACCGGAATCATCTGCTAATACGAGACTGCCTGTTGCTTCCATTACAGTTTTTGCCTTGATGATTGCATTTTCTTCAAATGTTGTTCCATCTTCCACAATGTCAACATCTACTCCGGCTTCTTTCATGGAAAGAATCTCGTAATCCAAATCTCCGAGAATTTCCCGGATTTCCTTCATTTTCCCTTCATTTCCTGTGGCAAATATCAGTTTCTTTTTCAAAATGCTGCCTCCCAAAAAACTTGTGCTTTTTATATCACTTCTAACATTTTCGATATCTTCATATTAAATATTTTCTGCTAAGTATTCTCGCATTAAAGTACACTTGAAAAAATACTCATACAGATTATTCTTCCGGCTGTACCATTTTCTTTCTTCTCGGTGGTTTTGGGCCTGGAAACATGTAGAAATATGTCTTCATCATTCCGTTATAAATCTTTCGGTTCTTCGCCGCTTTCTTTCCGATGTAACGCTCTGCATCTTCATAAGCAGTGATGACATACTCAGACCAGCCGTCAAGTCCTGCGAAAGCTTTTCCCATATCACGATATAACGCCGGAAGATCTTCTTTTTCTTCTAAACGTTCTCCGTAAGGAGGATTTGTAATAACAAAGCCGTACTTCTTTGGATGGCTTAAATGATGAACCGGACGCTGCTGGAAATGAATGAGTCCGTCCACGCCTGCTCTTTTCGCATTTTCTCTTGCTGCTTTTACAATCTGCGGATCAATATCATATCCTTGAATATCCATCTCCACGCTCGTATCTACTAAAGATTCTGCCTCCTCAAATCCTCTGGCAAAAAGCTTTGGAGACACGATATTGTCCCAATTCTGCGCCTGGAATTCGCGGTGCATTCCCGGTGCGATATTCGCTCCCATCATTGCCGCTTCAATAGGAAATGTTCCACTTCCACAAAACGGATCAACAAGGATACGGCTCTTATTCCACGGAGTGAGCTTGATAAGTGCAGCCGCCAATGTCTCCTCAATCGGTGCCTTGCTGACCATGCGGCGGTATCCTCTCTTATGAAGGCTCTCACCAGAAGTATCAAGACCAATTGTCACAATATCCTTATAAATAATAACTCGAACCGGATAATCGGCACCATCTTCCTCAAACCAATTGATGTGGTAATGCTCTTTCATTCGCTCTACCATCGCCTTTTTTACAATGGACTGAATATCAGAAGGGCTGAAAAGCTTACTCTTTACAGAAGTTGCCTTTGTCACCCAGAATCTCGCATCGGATGGGAAATACTCTTCCCACGGAACCTTTTTCACATTCTGGAACAGTTCCTCAAAAGTTAGTGCCTTAAACTCTGCCACTTTTAAAAGGATTCTCTGCGTTGTTCTTAAGAAAATGTTTGCTCTTACCAAAGCATCCATGTCTCCGGCAAAAGTTACCTTTCCATCTTCTACCTTCACAATCTCATATCCCAAATCTGCTATCTCTCTTTTACACACTGCCTCAAGTCCAAAGTGACACGGCGCAATAAACTCATATTTGTTGCTCATCTTACCTCCATTCATTGCATCTTTCTTCTGTTTTTATACAAAGACACGTTTCTATATCTAAAGCAATATTTATAATATTACTTCATCTGCCTAACCTCATTTTTCTATATAAATTACTACTTAAAATACCACGATACACATGTACTTCATCCTATTTTTTCATAATCTACATATTTCTCAATAATTATAATTGTACTTAGGAAATGTTGCTATGTCAAGAAGTACGCACCATCGTCCACAAATCGTTCTTCTCCTTTTCTAAGTATCCTTTATAAAACATAATGCCGCCAACCACACTGTATTCCCACAGAATCAAGCTACTTCGCCGCCAGCATACTTGTGGAACCTGTATCACAATATAAAAAAACTGGCTGTTCTTTTTCTATATTAAAATCTTTCTCTATTGCCTCTATATCGAACTTTTCATCCATAATTTCTTCAAATGGGAGATTGACTGCCATTGGGAGATGCCCTTTTTTAAATACTTCCTCTGAACGCACATCAACGAGTAGGCCTTCTGAATCGTAGCTTCTTTTTATCGCTTCCGATATCGAAATTAAATCAAACATGATTGAAACCTCTTCCTTCCTTTGTATCAGAATATGTTGGTTTTCCCTAAAAGTGTGGCAAAGAGACGCCCAATGCAAGAGAAAAAAAAGCATATTTGTGACTTTAGTCGCGGCGGTTTGAATGCTCGCTTATGCGCTCGCATCCAAACCTTGCTCCGAGGCCACAAATATGCTTTTTTTCTCTTGCATTGGGCTGTCTTTGGCAGCTCAGGAGATTCAAACTGTAGTCTTTTTGCTTAAACGGAAGGCAGATCG
>ENA-ORNG01000722-ORNG01000722.1-human-gut-metagenome-genome-assembly--contig:-NODE-722-length-27547-cov-3.445548_pt1 | contig 27547 bp, 25 predicted proteins | sample MGYA00242113_ERZ509018 | MGnify/ENA primary metagenome ERZ509018 (study PRJEB26280, sample SAMEA2338711) | human gut metagenome | biome: human gut; feature: human-associated habitat; material: faeces... | reverse complement strand
AATCCAGAACAGCAGGGACAGGACGGTGGCCGCCGCAATGAATACTTTGGTCAGTAGCTTTACACGGTCATAATCCTTTGCTCCGTAGTTCGTACCGGCCGCAGGCTGGAATCCCTGACTGATTCCCCACAGAGGGACAAAGGAGAAATTCCAGAACCGCAGGGCAGCACCCAAAAGGATCTGTGAAGTCTCTCCGCCATAGTTGGCAGCTACACGGTAAATCACGGTCTGCTGAACAAGGGTCAAAACTTGCATCAACAGAGCAGAGATGCCAACCGCAAGCACCTGACGGAGAATAGGCCCATCAATACGGATACGGCCTATTTTTACATTTGGACTTTTCTTTTTGAAGTACCACACAGTAATCGCAGCCTGGACAAACTGGGACAGCACAGTAGCATAAGCAGCAGCCTCAATCCCCATCCCATAAGGATTCAGAATGGAAATAAAAATGGGGTCAAGAATAATGTTCAGGATAGCACCGCTGGCGATGATGAACATTGCTTTCTTGAGCTGGCCTTCTCCTCGGATCACCATGTTTGCGCTTTGGAAGAAGTTGACCAGCAGAGAACCAGCAAATATAATCCGCAGATACTTTTCGGCGTAGTTCAGGATATTGTCACTGGCTCCGGCCAGAGATAAAAGCTGACGGGTAAAGACCATGCCGATGACCGTGTAAATTACAGACAGAATCACAACAGCGGCAACCAGATTGCCCATGATCTTCTTTACCGTATCGTTGTCCTTTTTGCCAATGGCTCTCGATAAGACTGAGGCGGAACCCACGCCCAACATGGCTGCGGAACCGGCGTTGATCAGGGTAAACGGATAGGAAACCGATACGGCTCCCATCTGAATATCCCCAACCATCTGTCCGACAAAGATGGAATCCATCATGTTATAGAGGCCCACAACAACCATGCCGAGAACCGCAGGGATGCTCAGCTCCAGCATCAGCGAGAAGGGGCGCTGTGTAAGCAGCTTTGTTCTTGTATCCAGTGATTGTTTCATCACGTTACCTCCTATTTGATATTAGCCACGTCTAACCATAAAAAGTATATAAAATTGCGGGGCGTTTGTACGCTCCAAACCGCAGGAATAGCAATCCAAATTGACACAAAATCAGGAGCGGAAAAGGCTGAACGCCTTTCCGCTCCCGGTATCATTGTGCCATTTTCTCCAGCAGTTTCAAGGCTTCTTCCAACTTTGGATTTTCAGCATCCGTTTGCAGCGCCTCCCGGACACAACTCCGAATATGGGCTTGCAATATCTGTTGGTTGGCGCTTTTAAGCAATGCCATTGTTGCCTGAATTTGGGTAGATATCCTGAATCTGGCGAGTGTAGCCCAAGGCCAGTGCCAGCGAGCGGAGGATGCGCAGATCCGATCCCAGCTTTTCCTCAAAACGCTCCAGCACTTCGCCAGGGTAGCGCAGATTATGAGGCTCAAAATAGCCGGACACATTCTGTTCTTCCTGCCAGATCTGTATTGCTTTCAGCTGGCGGTATGTTATTCTGGCCTCATCGTTCTGGGCCGTCCGCACGATCAGTTCAGCAAAGGCATGATACAGCGTAAGGTCAATGACATTCTGGTAGGCGCTGTATGCCGGTAGGATTTCCTGGATCACGAGATTTCCCTCCTTTTTCTTTTACTGCAGCCAATACCCGCCAGTGGAGTAGTTCCATTCAATCGTCCCATCTTCATAGATCTGAGGGCCATGGGCAGTCAGGCTCCAGCCGTCGGACAGCCTCGTGAAGTAAGCTATCGTTTCACAGGGGCGGATGCCCTTTACACGGTCGGTACAGCGATATTGACTGCCATTGCGGTTGGTGTAAATATGATTGACAACGGGAATAAAATATTTTTTCTCCATTTTATCTCCTTATAATCTATTGATTTTCTTACACCCTTGACAAAAAACTTTCCATAACAATATTCTGTCCGCCATCAATATCGTATACTTATGAAGCTATATCTAGTTATATTATAATGTCATTCTGATATAGCATTAGTTTATCTCTTCAATATTGCATTGAAATGGATAGTACCTATCTATTTCTTCTACATCCACACTGTTTCCCTTATATTTTTTTAACCATGCTTCATAATTTGGATTTTCCCATGTACTCCCATTTTCAAAATAGATTTCTTTAAAATTATATAACACATATTCAATTTGATCATATTTTTCATTTTCTTTATCCCCTCTCATACTCTCCAACGTCCATCCAACAGGATTCGTTGTTTCCCCCGACAAAATGCGCTCATCTGTACACTCATATAAATGATAATATGAGGAAGGAACGCTACTATCAATCCCAATCCAGTAAATCTCTAAAGGATTACCTTCATTATCAAATGCCAGCATTCCTTTTTGATAGCCTGTAATAGTATAAGGGGTATTATTATATATACAAGAATATATGGTCCTACTATTTTGTTCCGTACCATTATGTTTAATTTTAGAAAATTCTATTTCAACATATTCTTCATTTGAAATATTTTTATCTAGATTTTTATCCTTTTCTTCTGTTATTTTTAATTCGTCATTAACAGTTCTACTATTCAGTGAACAGCCTGCCAAAAAGCAAGTAAAGAAAATTATACTGCATACTTTTTTTAGATTTTTCATCATTATCCTCCCATCTCGATTTATGTTTACACAAATCTATCCATCACAAAATTCTTACTATATCTCAAAACGATTTAACTGCTCCAAGTACATTGTTTTGTATAATGAAGAAGTTTTTAAAAGTTCATTATGTGTCCCCTCTGCAATAATTGTCCCATTACTTAAAATAACTATATGATCACATTTCACAATATTAGCCAAATTATGCGAAACTAATATTATGATCTTTTTATCTACACTATTCAGTAAAAGTTCTACTGATTCTTTCTCAGAAATTGCATCCAAAGAAGCCGAAGGTTCATCTAATACTACTATTTTACTATTTCTATAGTACATTCTTGCTAATGATAATTTTTGCCATTGCCCAATTGATATTCCTGTTGTTTCTCCTGAAAATTCTCTACTTAACAGCGTATCATATTTTTGAGGCAAATTATTAATCAATTCGCTAATTCCCGCTTTTCTAGCTGCCTCTCTCATCTTATGTAAATTATCTTCTGATTCCTCTTCGTCCCCCGTTATAAATTCTTTAATCGTTATAGCATACTTACAAAAGTCCTGAAAAACCACGCTTATTTGTGCGTATAAACTCTTTAAGTTATATTCCTTCATATCAATCTTATTTAATGTAATCCTTCCATAATCTGGTTCATATAAGTTCAATAATAGTTTTAGTAGAGTAGATTTTCCTGAACCATTCTCCCCTAGAATTCCTATTTTTTCTCCCTCCTTTATATATAAATTGATGTTTTTTAATACATATTCATTCGAGTCAGGATATTTAAAACACACATTCTCAAATTCTATTTCATTAATATTGGCTACTCTTACTCCTTTATTTTCTGGAAACTCTTGTAAGTTATGAAATTCTTTTATACTTTCAATATGATAAAATGCTTCGTATAATGAGCTAAAATTTAAATTTATCTTTCCTCCTTCCGCAAACAGTCCTTCTAATACGCCTACAATCAAAACAAAATCTCCATAATTTAAACTGCCTTTGTAAATATCATATAACAGAAATAAATAAACCACTCTTTCCAGTATATAAACTCCAATAGCTCCAATCCTATTAAGATTATGGATTTTATATTGCATTTTTTTGCTGATTACATATATTTCTTTAGCTAAGCTAATAATAGTCTTTTCAAAATATTTCTGTGCTTTAAAAATTTTCAATTCATCCTGCACTTCTGACACAAAGACTATATCATTAAACAATCTGCGTTTCCTATCCAAAAAATTAGTTTTTTCAAAACTTTCATTTGTTAAACAGTCTTGTTTATGGAAATAATATCTTCTATAAAAAACACCTAATATACTTGCAATTAAAATCATTCCTTTCTCAAATATATTAATATTTGAAAATGCCAACGATACGAGATATGACGTCACAATAATAATAGATTGTCCAATATTAATAATAGATGTAAATAAAACCGAAAAATCTTTATTTGATCCTGAATAAAGCCGATTTAATAAATCATTAAAATATAAAGTATCAAAGTATAATGGCTTTATCTTGCTTATTTTCTTTAATACGCTGACTTCAAATTTGTCTGTCATAATATAACTTGCCAATGAAGCAGCAGCTGTATTGCAATATGATAAACCTGTTTGTAATGCATTCACAAATACTATAACAACTAAAAATAAAACTAGGATCTTAGAGTTTCCTGTCTGGAACTCTATCATATTCATAATTTTCTTTGTTAATTGTAATATAATAACCGGTGCAAGCCCAGAAATAATAGTATATAAGCATCCTATTACTAGCATACCCTTACTTTGTTCTAAACAAATCTTTATTATATATTTAAACTTATCAAACATTTTCATTTTTAATCATCTCTCATTTTGACTTAAAAAGCTGTTTTTCTGTGTCATATATAATTGTGCATAATAAGCATTATTCATTAACTCTCTATGCGTTCCTTCTGCTATTATTTCTCCCTCCTTAAGAATTACAATCTTATCACAAAATCTAAAATTTGATAGCTTATGAGAAATAAATATAACTGTTTTATTTTTTAATTCCTTGTTTAAAGAATGGAATATTTTATTTTCTGAATCTGCATCCATTGCAGAAGATGGCTCATCTAATATATACATTTCGCAATCTTTATAAAATGTTCGTGCTAAAGATATTTTTTGGGCTTCTCCACCTGAAGGCTCGTATCCTTCTGAATCAAACACTTTATATATCTCTGTATTATCTGAGTGTTTCATTTTTTTTATAATGTTTTCTCCACTGCTATGTTTGAGTGCAGTATGAATATTTTCCAAATTTATATATTGCTCATCTATTCCTAATGCTATATTATTTTTTAATTTCATTGGATATAATATGGATTCCTGAGATTGGAATCCCCACATAGCATAATACTGTTTTGGATTATATTCTTTAATATCAATTCCGTCTACAAGTATACACCCTTTTGAGCAATCATATAACCTTAACAATAGCTTTATCAACGTTGATTTTCCGGCACCATTGATTCCAACCACCCCAATAGTATCCCCTTCATTAATTACAAGATTTATATCTTTTAAAATATAATTTTCTGTATCCGTATAAGAAAAGTAGACATGCTTAAATTCAATTTTATGTCTCCCATTATTAGTATCAAAGTTCACATAAGTCTCTGCATTTTTTTCATTCTTAATAATTTCATTTTTAAGGTTAGTGAAATCCGAAAAAAAATCAAATGTAGAAATATCTTTGTATAAATCAATAAGCATACTAATCGACGCATATAGCTCACTGTTTAGATTATCAAAAGCACTTTTAATAAAAGTTATATCGCCAAGTGTAATTTTGGAATAAAAAGCACTTAATACCAATATACCATACAAAATACCGTTAATTAAAATTTGTAATATATCTATTCCGCCATTTAAAATAATGTTTTTTCTTACATATTTTTTATTTAATTCAAAAATCTCTCTACTGATCAATTTATATTTGTTTATAAAAAACTCATTTAATCCAAAGACTCTAAGTTCTTTCACATACTTCTTAGACTTTACAATTTCTGAATAATATTCCTTTCTTCGCACTCTCTCGGTTACACTTTCGTTCATCTGTTTGTTTAAATCAACAGATATTCTTCCAATTATTATTTTTGCCACATACATAACTAAAATAAAAACTGTCAGTAAATAATTGTATTTAATAAGTACTACTGCTGCAACAATTGCTGTAAATACTCTCCTAAACACATTGGAAATTGAGTTCATTAAATTATGAATCGATTTATAATCGAAATTTTTCCCCCTATGTATAATATCTCTATCATATGTCTTGTCGTAGTGTGCTTTATCCAAAGTTCTCAATTTTTCTAAAATCATATTTTGAATTTTAACAAAAATGCGGTTAGATGAAATTATTGCTAATTTTGTATCTAATGTCATTAAAAATTCATATACAACCTGAATTACAATTGTTAAAAATACCAATATAACCAAATATTCAAACTCCGATGAATAATGTAGATTTCCTGTGATTTTATCTACTATGAGTTTATTTATATAAGCAATCAAAAGAGGAAAAGGCCCACGAATTGTATTTAAAAAAAACTGGAATAAAATAAAAAAGCGATTTTCCTTCCAGGCCATTATAATCATAACCCGCAAATTTCTCATACAATTTATCTTTTTCATATTCAGCACCATTAATTTCTAAAATTAATTCTTTTGTATAGTATTCATTGTTATAATTAAATATTTAATAATTGTAAGATACAAAATCATCGTATTTTACAAAACTTCTTCCTGTAACCTAAATCTTTTCAATTCTTTGATAAAACTGATATAAGTCGAATCTTCTTCTACTTTTAATAGTTTATAATATTCCGACTAAATTTTTAATCAGAATCTATCCTACCACGTTATGGTAGTGATAACATTCTTACATAATCAACTATTTTATTTCAAATATTAATTATTTATAGAGATAGAAATCCAAACAAAAAATATTTATGTAATAGAAAATAAAACCGCCAAAATAATTACAGCGATTTTATTTTCTATACAGATTTATTCAGCCCAACTATTTTCCACCTCTTTATATAATCGTGAACTCGGGAATAAACCTTTTTCATATAGTTTTTGGCACACTGGATAAGGAGAATTCCAAGATCCATATTCACTCAATCCCTGAACTTTACATAATGACATACAAGCTTTTCCATGAATACAACTTCCGCATACCCCCGCTAAACAGTAAAATGTTTTTCTTATGTTTATTAATTTCTCATTGAAATTCCATATATCATGAACATTGGTCTCATCAGTAAATTCGCATAGTGTTATGTCATCATTTATACCGCCATATCCACATAACGCAATTTTATTATTAGGTAAATAGCTAAGCAAATGACTTCCACCACACACATAAATTCCTGCTTCTTCAATATTCTCCAAAGTGTCAAAGCTTGGCGGAATCATAGTCATAATTTTTTGTCCGTATTTTGCTCTAAGAGCTTTATACTTTTCAAAAAACTCTTTCATTTCTATTTCATCAAAAATTAGTCCTTTTTCGTATAATTCACTTCCACGTCCACAATTTGTAACTGGATTTATCTTTACAGATTCAACCCCAAGATCAAAAATGAAATCAATTGTTTTTTCAAACTCGTTGAGATTATATTTCCCAACACAAGTAATAACACTGACCTTTACACCGGCATCTAATGCTTTTTTAATATTATCTACAACACGATTAAATGCCCCTTTTTTCATAGTAAAGTTGTCATTCATTTCTTCATTATAGCCGTTTAGACTTATGCCGCACGATACATGTTTACGAGCAATGAAATCTATAAATTCTCTATCAAATAGATAAGCATTAGTTTCTATTTGGCAATCCAAATTCAGTTTGGACACATGTTCTATTATTTTAATCAACTCATTTTTATGTACAAGCGGCTCCCCTCCTGTAATTCGTACAGAGGAAATTCCCTCCTGTTTAGCTTCTGTAATAAAGCGTAAAACTCGCTCAACATCTAGCAAGGTGTCTACAACGCTGTCTCCTTCAACCCAGCAATGAATACATCTAAAGTTGCATGTCCATGTAAGATATATATTGACATATGTAAGTTCCGGTACAGAATTAGTTCTTTCCATATATTATCCCTCTCGTTATTCATGAATAGGCAAAACAATACCTTTGTCTACCATATCTTGTATTGACTCTTCAATTAGTTTCTCTTCGTTCTTTTCTAAAGTATACTTCTCTATCATCTTTGCTAATATATCCTCTTTAGTTAATCCAGCTTCTAAGAATTTATATATTTCAAATGCAGAAAAGTTTAGAACAAATATTCTATCCTCATCTATATTATAAAATATATACTTTATTTCTCCATTATCTTCTTCGTTATTTATCTTTATGCTAGGATTAATTTTATATTTCATAATCATCATTCTCCTTTAAAATATTTCCCACTATGCCAGCAATATGGATCTACGCCATATAAATTGTCAGTTGCAATAAAGGCATTGGCCCTGCACCCACCGCTACATCTATGAAGATATTTACAATTCTTACATTCATTTATACTTTCGATTGTTTCGCAACGCATTGTGTTAAGTTTTTTTATAATGTCGGAACAATTACACATTTCTTTAATCGTATTTTCAAATATATTTCCAACCTTTATATACATTGCTGTACAAGGAAATACATCTCCCGATTCATTTATGGATAAGCATTCCCTTCCCGCACCACAGGATAGTAAAGGTGCTATATAAGCATGATCAGCACAATGATTATAGTTAAAGTTCTGAAAACCACTCAGTTCTTCGTTGATAAACTTAATTATCTCAAGATCCGGTAGTAAAGATTTAAGGGAAGCTGCTGCTCTTCCTGTTAACTTTAAATCATTAAGTGCGATACCAATTCCCGGAAATTTTTTTGAAAATTTCTTAAATTCAAGAATGTCTTCTTCTCTCAAAAAGCTTGTTACGGTACATAAAATGTTAGTTGAATAGCCCATTTCATGTAAGCTAATAATGTTAGACAAAACACTATCAACTTCATACATACCTCTAGTTTTACAATTGTGATTTTGAAATAGACTATCAAGGCTGACATTGAATGAAAGCCTTTTTTTAAATTTAAATTCTCTAAAAAACGGAATGTACTTTGATAATAAAATTCCATTTGTATTTACTGAAACTGATGAAAATTCAGTAAACTGCATTATAATCCACTCGAAATTCGGATGTAGTAATGGTTCTCCGCCCGTTATTATTACCTTAAAAGCTCCGAGTTCTTTTAATTCTTCAATAATATGAACCAATTTTTCTTTTGGCATACTACTGTTTTTATTAAAACCAGTTGAACTACAATATATACATTTTAAATTGCAGCATCCAGTAATATTAACAAAAAAATTACGTGGATATTTATAAATATCATATTCCATTAGAAGTACTCACCTCACATTTTCCAAATATTTAATCTCCACTGCCACTTACACAAAGATTGGGGTTTTCTCCTGTTCCTGTTGTACAATGATTAGACGGAGGTTCTACTGCTCCCGTTGTACAAGGGGGTGTTTCTCCACCTGTTGCACATATATTCGAACCACCATCTCCCTTTTTGTAAAGTTCACTAACTGTCGGTATATTATACATAATCCTTTTACCCTCTTTCTAATTCCATCCTGCTCCATGAGCACATTTATTGTTTGAATGGCTGCCTGCTCTACATGTATTAGATGAACTTGCGCCATTAACACAAGAATTATAGTTAGACCAGCCTCCATTACAAGAATTATTATTTCTGGCACTTTTGTAAAGTTCATCAATTTTCGGAATAATAAACATTTTCTATTTCTCCTATTCTTTGTTACACTAATTAAGATAAACGATATTGGATTAAGTATAGAGTTGAATCCATATGAGGATTCAATTCTAAAGATTTCTAAGTTACTTATTAGTATACTTTATTTTCTTTTTATAGAAAATTCTTTATAGTTACTTTATATATATGTTAAGAACTAATCCAAGAAAGAAAAATCTTATTACCATTTGCCGCCTGTAGAGCAAATATTTCCGCTTCCTTTTCCCTCAACACATGCATTGGTATTTCCTCTTGCAACCTTTATTTCTGCAACTGTTGGTTTGGTTAATTTCTTCATATCTAAATCTCCTTTCGTTTAATAATCCAATATCGTTATCCTCAGAATAATTTAAAACTGTTTTTCACTATCTGGATCCATTCTTACACGTATTTTTTCCATATCCGCTTCCATCCATACACTGATTTGCTTGAGTTGATGTACCTCCAGATCCTGTGTTACATTGGTTTTTAGGACCAGAACCCGTATTACAAATATTAGTTCTCGGTGTACTTGTCATCATCTCAACAACACTAGGTTTATTAAACATCTGTTATCCTCCTTATTATCTAATATTAGCCTGTACCATTCGTACAAAAATTTATTGTTCCAGATCCAGTATTGCATTGATTTTTTCTTGGTTGAATATTACTTAACACTTCTACAATTTGGGGAGGAATAAACATACACTTTCACCTCTCTTTTATATTGAAATTCAACTGCCAGCTCCCGTATTGCAAATATTTTGATTTCCCCACCCCTGAACGCATGTATTACTTCGCATGCTTTTGTTATTTGTTATCTCTATAACTATTGGTGTGCAAAACAAATTTCAGACCTCCTTCTCATAAAATATTATTTTCTTGATTTGCATGATACCTTTTAAATATTTTATTTTTCACTATTCCTAATATTAAATTAAGGCTGCACACTGTAAAACTCATGCAGATTGCTAAAATCAATTTTTTCCAATCGTTTAAATATCCTATCAGCAATATACTTCCTTCTATTATTAATATAGTTCTTGTTCGTTTCATATAAACTTTTTGTTCTAGTATGTCCAAATGCTTTTTAGGGTTTTCTACAGGAGCTAATAAGAAAATTATTCCTATTAATATAACACTAATAATTATGTAATAGCTAATAGTTATATTTCCGTAAGAAAAGAATAAGAAAATCAAAAATACAACTAAAATTGAAAAAACACAACAACGTATCTTTGTTTCTGCATGATATCCTCCTGCATTCTTACGTAACGGTAAGGAAAAAAAATAGAACATAACCCCTTCGACTGTCAAATCAAAATATACACCGATTATGAGAGTAATAAATAAACTGAAGAAAGTACCAACCATACTTTCTATACCAAAATCTACTATTTCTATCTCTTTTTTGGAAATAATTCCATCTTTATATAATGCGTGTGATATTCGATTTTTCATTGACCTAAAATTTCCGCATTTCTTTTATCTGCTTCGGTTCTTCTCTTTGGTATCCAAAGTATGGACATGCTGTATTTGCCTCAACCTTTGCCGCTATAAATGCAAGTCTTACAATAGCTTTTTTTACTTCACTCATTTTTAAATGTGTATTCTTCATTTTCATTCTCCTTTACTATTTTTTATCAATATAACACATCATATCCCTTTATTTATCTATGTTGTAATATTTAGTATACGTAATAGTTAAAATTAACCGATAGGGCTAAATAATGCTTTTGGACATACACCAATAGATAATTAAATATTCATTTTCTTTATACTTTAAAGCATTATGCGTAAGCGCTTAATTTTCAGCCGTTGATAGAAAAATATCCGGCTACTTTTCAGCAACCGGAATACCTTGATAATTCACATATGATTTATTACTAGTTTGAGCTTTCTGCTCGGCACTATATCTCAGCTTTTACCCTTTCATTCCATGGTGCAAGTTAATCTAACACATCGTCACTCACACTATCATCTGGCAGTTTTTTCCAGAGAATAAGTTAAAATACATTTGCCTTAGCCACTTCTACCATCGTATATGCTATGGCACAGGCCTAGGCACCATGGGGTGTATCGCAAAACAGCCAGTTTTTTCTGTTATGCTCTGTAGAACATAAGCGCAATTATGCCGTGAGCAGAATTATGTTCTGTAGTGCCGCATAATCCTTTGAATTCACTACACGGCACTGTTTTTACAGAACATAATTAATGTCTCTACCCAGTGATTATTGATATTATGTATCTACCAAATAAAAGGAGGTAGATACATGAAACAGGAAACTATTAACCAATTCTATGACTATCTGAAGGATCAGGGTTATGAAAATACTACAATTGCTGGTTATATACGGACGATTTGCGACCTTGAGGAACCACCGGATACCACCGATCCGATTATACTGCTTGTTTATGTTGATCGGGCCATAAAGCTTAAAAGACAATCATTAAGTCGTGCAAACTTTGCATCAGCACAGGCCTCTCTCGGTTCTTTTTTCTTTATGAGAGCCAGCATACGAATCAGAGATTTTCGTAAACAATGTGCGGCAAAAGATCAGTATGACCCTTTAATGGCACAATACGCAAGTTACTGTAGGGATTTCTTACATCTTTCAGAGCCGGTAACGCTAGCAGCGGTACGCGAGACCAAAAAGTTTCTGAAGGCTGTAGTTCCCGATATACATGACATAGCGTGGACAAGCATTACTGCCAATGATGTTATCAATTACCTTTCGAAAGAGCGTAATGACCTGTGTACTGCGAGTATTGGAGTTACCGTGACCGCACTCAGACGATTCTTTCGTTTTCTGCAACATCACGATATCGTAATTCATACTTCTGTATTGAATCTGCCTTTATCTGTTCCGGCATGGAGTAAAGGGAGCAGCCTTCCTATCACATTGACAAAAGATGAGCAATCGCGGCTTGCAAACTATTCATTTCCCAGTACTCCAACAGGTCTTAGAGATTATTCAATACTGCTCTGTTTCACAGAGCTTGGTCTCAGGTGCAGTGAAGTCGCAAACCTACACATCGGAGATATTCAATGGAACCGGGGAACTGTAATCGTTCGAAAAACAAAAACACACGCTGAGCGCGAACTGCCCATGTCAGTCAAACTTGGAAAAGCACTAGAGGATTATGTGTTGCACGCTCGTCCCATATCTCTAGGATCTCCATTGTATTTCAAATCTGCAAGACGAATGTTGGAGCCAGCCTCTACAGACAATGTAAGAAGTGTAATCCGGCGGTTATACAGTAAAGTCGGTATTACTGGCTGGCATGTAGGAACTCATGCATTAAGGAGAACTGTAGGATCTCATTTATATAACGCAGGTAATGATTTAAAGACAGTTGCTGATCTGTTGGGGCATACTTCTGTTTCAACAACAAAAGCATATGTGCGGATTGATGTCGAATCACTTCGTGAAGTAGCATCAGCATGGCCAAGGAGGAAATCAGTATGAGCAATAAAATCACCTCCTTGGTAACGTCATACTTGGACTATAAACGTGGACTTGGTTTTCAGATGACAGCCGAAGCTGTATATTTGAATGCTTTTGCCAGATATACGCAAGATATAGGATACACCGGTGCATTAACACGCAAAATAGTCTTCCAATGGTGTGAAAGTGGTGACGATCCATCACTGGTGACGAAAGGGCGCCGATTTGAACCATTAAAGGGTCTGGCCGACTATGCGGACGCCTTCGATGCAGATTCAGAATTACTTCCTAAACTTCCTTATGGTAATCCTCATAAACGTGTACGTCCTCATATTTATACACTGGATGAAACCTGTAGGCTGATGGAACAGTGCGATCATCTTTATTCTCCGGACGGAATCCGTTCACTGACAATGAAGACTGCCATTGGACTTCTATGGGCTACAGGGCTCAGGACTTCAGAGCTTGTAAATCTAACAATCTCAGATGTTGACTTTACAAACAACCTGCTTAACGTTTGTAGCAGTAAGTTCAACAAGGACAGAATCGTGCCGTTATTGTCAGAGGTGTCAGATCAGTTAAGATCCTATCGAAGTCAAGTGGAAGCCCTTTGCAATAAAACCCGTCTTGGGAATGAGTTTTTCATAACCACAGGTGGCAAGCCTTTTAAGCGGAATGCATTTGAATACGCATTCCAAACGATCCGTGATATCATTGATGTTAGTGATTCTGGATACCCACACGCTCGTCTTTATGACTTTCGGCATACTTTTGCTACCAGAACTATAAAGAACTGGCTTGAGCAAGGAATGGATGTAAATGCAAAGCTTTTCCTCTTATCTACATATATGGGACATATCCATCCGGAAGACACTTACTGGTACTTGTCTTCAACGCCAGAACTGATGGACATATCTTCCCGAAAATACGAGAACATTTTCGGAGGAGATGCCCATGAATAAGAATGATCCGTTCAATGCCGCACTGAAATTTGCCCCTCTTTTGGAGAAATATTTCCTGACATACCTGATAGCACAGAAAAAATCGTCTCCAAGAACAGTTTCCACTTATCGAGACAGTTTCACTCTTTACCTTAGATTTATGGCTTCCGTATACGGCATAGCTCCTGACAGAATAGAGATGAATCATTTTTCATTAGACCATCTGTCAGCATTTGGAACATATCTGGAGACAATCCGAAGCTGTAGCCCATCAACTATTAATCTCAGAATGTCTGCTATAAAGTCATTTTTGAAATATGCTGCGGTAGAGGCGCCAGAATACTCTGGGATTATCCGTAAGTCCTTATCATTACCAGCCAGAAAAGCGGATAAACAGGTAATGTCATTTATCACCAAGAAGGAGTATGAATCAATGCTTGAAGTATGCAATAACCCAGATGCATTATCGTTAAGGGATAAGATGATACTTATGATTCTGTACAACACAGGATGCCGTGTATCGGAGCTGGTTAACTTATGTGTGTCTGATATATCTATTGAAACAGATGGGACATCATCTATTCGATTTTGAGGAAAAGGCCGAAAAGAACGCATAACTCCAATATGGAAATCAACAGCTGCATTTATCGACAATTATATCAAGCTACAAAATTTAAACCGCGACAATCGCCTTTTATCAAACAATCGCAATGGGAATTTAACACGATCAGGCGTCGGACAGCGGATAACCACGATCAAAGAAAAAGCTGCGGAACTGTCCCCATCGCTGAACAAGAAAAATGTCACACCTCATACGTTCCGCCATAGTGTTGCAATGAATTTGCTGCAGGCTGGTGTAGATATATCTACAATCGCCATTTGGCTGGGGCACGAAAGCATTGAAACGACTCATAAATATATGGTGGCTGACATTGAGATCAAACGTCAAGCTATGGAGAAACTTGATGAAACATCAAACAGTTCATTCAACTACAAACCAAGTAAGTCCATTCTCGCATTCTTGGCTTCTCTGTAATAATTATGTTCTGTAAAAACAGTGCCGTGTAGTGAATTCAAAGAATTATGCGGCACTACAGAACATAATTCTGCTCACGGCATAATTGCGGCCGATTGTAAACGGTCGGATTGCATTTCCACTGAGATTGTTGGAAAAACTGCATCGTCCATCTTCCAGATTGGTCATTAGATAGTCTCTCCAATTCTGGATATATGTTACAGCCTTATCCATCCTGGAATCTCTGACTAGGTTCTGCTTATCAAGCCACGACAAAAAGCCTTCCTCTATCGGCTTTTCTTTTTCAAGTCTGGCCTTTTTGATAGCATCGAAGGATGATTACTTTGCCTTAATGACCTTTTCCAGATAAAAGAGCTGGTTGATATATATCATGCCCTGAACGGAAGGCTGGGTATAATCCAACTGCTTTCCTTTCGCAATGGCATCTGTCAGGCATCTTCTAATATGTGCCCAGCAGTCTGTTCATTTGAAGTCACCCCAAAATTGAGGGTTTACTATTATTCCTTTTATTGTATATAGGACTTGAATAATTTTCGACAGCAAAAACGCCCAAAATTTGTAAAGAATTGTTTATACAAATTTTCGACGTTTCCAACTTAATCAATATTAATTATATTTATAGTTTTACATTATTTTTCTTTATTTTTCTTCATTTATCTTTGATACTATTAAAGAGAGATAAGATATAACTACTTTTTTATAGTTGTCATATATAGTATCACTTTAGTTTGAAACAAATTCTCATTATATGAAATATCTAACACACCATTATACTTTTCAACAATTTTCTTCACACTATTTATACCTATTCCATGAGAATTTTTATCATATTTTGTTGTTAAAAAATCCTTTCCATTTCTTACTATTTGATTATTATAGCTATTTTTTATCTCTATCTTTAAAACTCCTTGTTTTAGTTGTATAAACACATATATTACCTTTTCTTTTGTTTGGTGTGCCGCCTCCATCGCATTTTCTAATAAATTCCCTAAAATTATATTTATATCAAAATGATAGGTTATAGGTTCCATAATCTTAATATCATATTCAATATTTAATTTTTCTTTTTTTGCTTTATCAAGCATAAAATTTAACAAGTTATCTATTTCTATATTTCCTGAAGAAATAACATCGTTAGGATTCTGCAAAAACTCATCCATTTGATCTATATATTCTTGTATTTTCTCTACTTGATTGTGATTAGCCAATATTTTTAGTTCATTCATATGGTGTTTCATATCATGTCTCAACATTTTTATTCTATCTTCGGTTTGTAACACAATCTTCAACCGATTAGAATCTGATTTTATTTGTTGTTTCAATATTTCGTTTTCATATTTTTCTACAAAAGAATTTATTATAAGATTATACAAATAAAATACCACAAAATTAATAATCAGCATACTTCCTGCAATAATTGCACAAATACTATCGATTTCAAAATAATTATGCGTAACTATCCAAAGCAAAATGATACTACATATTGGTACTACAAGCAAAGCCAAGTTATTAATTTCTTTTTTTTCATTATTTTTTTTACTAATTAGTCTTTCTATTATCAGCTCACAAATAAAAAGGAGAAAGACTGTAATTATCTCGTAAATTTGATTAAAGATTACTCCTACCTGGTAATCAGAAAAAATCATTACGGAGATAATATCACATCCCATATTAACAAGATATATTGAACCGGTCACAAAACAAATCATTTTTATTTCTTTTGTGTATAAGTAGGTCATGAAAATTATACCTGTCAAATTAATCAATACATTCATCCAAATTAAATGAAATTTCAAATACAAAACTGTATTTAAAATCCAATATACACTGCAAATGGCAAATTCTCTTATATTAGATACTGTTATTTTTGAAAAAAATCTGTGCATAAACCGTGAAATTAAATATATGCGAAACCCATTTGTAAATGTACATAAAAAGATATTAGCCATATTTATCTCTCTTTCATTAATTTTTCTCTAACTTGTTTTCTATGCACTCTGCTTATAGTAAGTATAGTACCATTAATCAATTCAACAAATTCATAAGTATATCTACGTATATAATCTTGATTTACAATAAATGATTGATGTATAGCAATAAAATTAACAGGTAATTTCTTGCTAATTTCCTTCAGCTTACCATAAAACTTCTTTTCACCATAAGCTGTCATAATTACAATTTTTCTCCCATCACTAGAAAAATACATTATATCCCTATAAAAAATGTAATAAACTTCTTTACCATTATGATATTGAAATTTCTCGTTAATTTTATTTAATATTTTTATCGCCAAATCAAGTGTTTCATCAATGGCTTCTTGTGTTATAGGCTTTATTAAAAAATCCATTGGTTGTGTTTTAAATAATTTTTGGGCATATGAAGTAATTCCAGATATGTAAATAATCTGCATTCTTCTGTCATTCAAATAATTGCGTATAAACTCAGCGACTTCAATTCCATAGATTTTATACAATTCAATATCTAAAAAAAGGATATCAATAATGTTCTTATTTTTCAAATACTCGCATAGACTTTCTCCCGTATACCATACTTCTGTCTCAATCTTAATATTATGCGTTTTTCCATATAACAGAATCATTTCTTCTATGTTAGTACAAGTATTGATACCGTCATCACAAATTCCTATAAAATACACTTTATCTCTCCCCGATTTTTTTAAACAATATTCTACATGCCATTTCTCTATTTTTCAATATCCTTTTATCTTTATGTATAATTTTTCACTTCACATTAAAATAGTTATTTCCAGAAAACTTTTTCTATATTTTAACACATTTTGGATATTTAAAATGGTTATATTTTTCTTTTAAAAAAGGTAAAAATTTTCAAACAAAAGTTGTAGAAGTTTTGAAAATATATGAAAATTTATTAGAGAACGTATCACTTCACTCCGCTTAAGTAAAAATCTTTCTGAATATCAGTTAAGTCTAAATTTAGGTCATGCTAAAGGATATATACAATCTATTTCGTCAGGAAAAGTGCTACCATCAATGGAATCTTTTTTAGATATATGCGACTATTTTAATATTTCTCCAGCAGAGTTTTTTAATCCTACCATTAATAATCCTACTTTATATCAAAAAGTAGTAAATGAAATAAAAGAACTTTCCGAAGACGATTTACTCCTTCTTTTACTTGTTTTAACCAGGCTTAATTCAAAAAAATAATAACCTGTATTATATATAGCTAAGATTTTTATTCTTACATCTATTATTAAATAGTTCCTTTAACAATCACCCTCCACTCTGATTGCGAACTGCAAGTAGAAAGAATCAGTTCTTTTTCAACTTTATTCTCACATCCTAATTCATATACCTCGCCTGTTGCCCTTACTTCTTCACACGCTACAATCTTATATCTTTGCACACTTCCATCGGGAAGGTATAACAAGATTTCTTTGTTCTTTTGGTAAAAATCTACTTCCTGAAAAATTCTCAGTATATGAAACATGCTTCCATCTTTCATATTATGTCCATAGATAATACTTCTTCCGTCTGTAAAATCACTGCTGTTTCTATAATCAAGAAAAATACTGCCGGCTATATTGTTCTCTCCTCGGAAAGTATGGGAAAGATAATAAGAATTGTCTTCGCCCTGCACAACAGGATAGTCTAACACCTCCGGAATACGGATCCATGCAACAATATCCGGATTGATTTCTTTTAATGCGTCAAAGTCTACGGTTGTTTCTTCTGCTTCTTCCGTATCCTCATTCTTTTTTTCTGGTCCGTCATCCACATATTCCTGGAGTTCCCGATATTCTCCTGCTGCTTTTCTATATTGGTTTATCATAGAATACAGCCAGGTTCCTGCTGCCAGCAGGAGTAAAATGGAAATACCCAAAACGATATATTCTTTTCTCAATGCTATACACCTCCATCAAAAAAAGACGGCGATATACCTGCAGATATACCACCGTCGTCTATGTATGAAATTCTTCCTTTTTTCTTCAGTTACAGGGTCCGTTTCTCAGGTTACAACAGTCCATTGGATTAGGATTCACATACGCTTTCCAATATTGATAATGCTCAGTCACATCATCACAGACGGTCACCGGTAACTGGATTTCCCCTAAAAGGCGCCGTTTTTCTTCCAGGGGAAGATGCTGATACCCGCTTTGTTTCAACGTGTATCTGCTAAAATCTACTCCTTGCAGCCATTTTTTTATCCACGCATTGATCCGTAGGAATTCCACCAGTACCAGACGAACCTCTAAACGATTCAGACTGTCAAAGTCCATAAATTCTTCGATGAGCGGGCTCAGCCGCAGCGTGACATCATATCCTTTCTCCTGCAGCCTGTAAATTGCTTTTATCCGCTTTGATGGCAGGCTTGCCTTTTCATAAGTAAGCGCCAGCCTGTCTTCTAATGTTGTGACTGTGATCTGGATGTGCGCAAGTCTTCTATCCAAGATACCCATATACAAATCCTCTGCGACAAGATGTGATTTCGTAACAATCAAATAACCGATGCCGTAGTGATTTAACATCTGGATTGTTTGGTAGGTTACTTTCTCTTCAAGTTCTATCGGCTGGAAACAGTCTGACATGCCTCCAAGACGTAGGATTGTACCCTGCGGAATCTTCTTGATCTTATTCTCAATCTTTTTTATGTCTGCGACTCTTGGCTCTGCCGGATTCCAAAGTTTCCGGAAGGACAGCAGAGACTTGGCATAGCAATAGGAGCAGTCATGCTGACACCCGCAGCCATAGGTATCCAGCCGGGTTGTATAATAGCACTTCTGCCCCTCATTACCTGCCACGCTTTTTATAAAACTCTTGAACTCTTTTCTTTCGCTTAGGCGCCACCTCCCTTTGTTGCGGAGTCCGGTACCGCCCCGGATTCCTCTGGTAAAGCATCCAGAGATGTTCTTTCACACCACTCCGCATACTCTGATTTTCTATTTGGAAAGCAGCAGAGAGAGCCCCTGCTGCTTCAAGTTCCTATCCTCTTTTGTGTTTTCTTCTTATCCAAATGACAGCCGTAATGATTCCGCCCAGGGAGATGCCCCCTAATGCCAGCGGCAGCCATATATTCGTCATATCCCCTGTTTTTGGGGCAGTCGTTATCTTAGCCCCTGGGATTTTTGTATTCTGGATTTCTTTCGTAATTTCAATCACTGGGGTGTTCTGGTCCTGATAGGTGAATACAAATTCTTCTTCCTTTGTGTATTCCTCATAACCATCAAGTGGTTTTGTCTCTACAAGGACATATACGATTGGTTCTGTCATCTTGCCATCTTCGTAAACGGCAATCGGAAGCTGCTCACTTCTCGCTTCTCCGTTTTCATCTGTAACTAATTTCCCAACAACTTCTTTCGTAACCTTATTCCGGATTTCAAACTCCACGCCGGCAAGAGGCGTTCCATCTGCGGAATCTGTCTTCTTCACAAGGACCTGGCCCATAGCCGGCTCATTTTTCATGGCAACTTTTTGGATTTCTCCGGTTTCCTCTACATTAAATTTCACATCCGAAACAACTACATATCCATCCGGGGCAGTCTCTTCATGCAAGGTGTATTCTCCCACCGGCAAGCGCTCAATGAGATGAGGCTCTTTCCCGGAAGTCCATTCTTCTATGACGCTGCCGTCTTTGTCAAGTACCTGCAGCTTTGCTCCCTCAATCTCTGTTTCACCAGTAATGTCTGTTTTCGTAATCTCCACCTTTGTATGGTCATCTTTCATGCTGACTTTCTGCACCTCTCCCGTCTCCATGACGGTAAACGCTACATCTTCTGCACGCACATAGCCTGCCTCTGTCGGAGCGGACTCTTCATGTAAGATGTATTCTCCCGGTGCAAGGGCATAAATCGTATGGGGTTCTGCAGCGGATACCCACTCTTCCACAACATCCCCGTTGTCATCAAGAATCTGGAGTTTCGCTCCCTCTACCTCTTTTTCACCGGTAATGTCCGTTTTGGTAATCTCCGTCACCGTCGGCTGGTTTTCTACCTCTTTGCTGATAGAAATAGTCTCTTTTTCCGGCTCGTTGTAGCTTGCGTCAATCTCAATCTTTTCCTCATTTGGAAGATAACCCGGTAAGTGCTTTACTTCCTTTACATAGTACTTTGCATGAGGAAGATTTGCCTTGAAATGAAGCTGTCCGTTCTCATCAGTTTTTGCCACTTCAATCAGGGCGTCCTTCTCTACAATCACTTCACCGTTCCTATCGGAAATATCTTCCCCGGCATAAAGGCCAAAGGCGACACCTGCAAGCACTTCTCCAGATACAGAAGATTTTTTGATGATCTCAATCTCAATTTTTTGACGCTTGTTCTGTATTTCCTTTGTCACATAATCCACTGCTACCTCCTGTCCCTGATAAGTAATCTCAAAATCTTTCTCTTCACTATCCAGTACAAAAGATTCCCCTGTCTTTGTCTCTTTTAAATAGTATTTTCCTACAGGAAGATTGTTCAGCGTTCCTTTTCCTTCGTTATCTGTAGTAATGGTTCCCACTAAAGCATCTTTTTCGAATCTGACAATGCGGTTTCCTTCTTCATCGGTCTGCCCATCCGGGGAATAAATGGTCTCACGAGCATAGACAGAGAATTCTACCCCTTTCAGTCCCTGCTCTTCGTAGATGAAGTCATAACCTTCCGATACCTCCATCACATCTTCTCCGGTAAAAAATTCTGAAATGTTATTTACGAAAGATGCAACACCGTTCTTCATTTTTGTCAGAAGCTGCTCTTTTATTGCCTCTGCGCCGACAAGGACCTTCCCGGTTTTGTGGATTGTCAGGCTGCCTACCGCTTCATCATTTTCTACTTCCACAACCACAATGTATTTTCCTGTGCCATCTTCTACTTCATGGGCTGTATTGCTGTCAACCGTAATGGTAATGTCATTCCGGCCGGCTTCCTTATATTCCCCATCGTTAGATACTTCATTCAGTGGAATCTGCTCTCCGTCATGTTCAAGCGCATTCTCATAGCCTGGCTTTACATACAGGTCCGGGCTTTCCACTTCCTCAATCCGATAAGTACCGCTTTTTAACTGCTCCGGGGTCTGCAAATATCCATCTTCATTTGTCTCAAAGGTATCGATTGTAGCAATCTCCGGATAACGCACCTTCATGGTAACGTATTCTTCGTTCTCCACGTCATAAATTTTGTATTTTGCACTGTTATTCAGGACAGGCATATCTGTCTGCGCATCCTTTTTGATGATCTTAAAGAAGAACTGGAACGGACGGTCATCAAAAATCCGCCATGGCTGGGGCTCCCGGCTGTCCTCATGAATGGTCACCAAAAACGGATTGATCCCATTCATGTCCTCCGGTATCGTGGACTCAATCACAACATATTCGCCGTAAGGAAGTTCCGGGGATAAAACATATCCCGTCTCGTCGCTGAACATTTCCTCAGTTATAATCTTTTCTCCATTTTCATAATAAGAAGCCGTTTCCTCCTTGCTGAAATCATATCCGATGAAATCTTCCGGCACAAATTTTTCTCCGTTTGACGGCTTTAATGTACCATCTTTCACACCGGCAAGGGAGCTTATCAGATATACCTTAAATCCTGCTCCCGCAAGAAGGTCTGTCTCTGTCTGTTCTCCGTCTTCGGAAATCTTAATGAGCTGGAAAGCCTGCTTCTTGACCGTCTCGATTACAGTGATGCCTCTATGCACGATTTCAACTTCCTGTCCTTCATAGGAAAGCTCAACAGGGTACTTGGTTTCATCGACCAGATAAGCGTTGGACGGCGGTGCCGATATTTCCTGTACATAGTATTTTCCCAAATACAGGTCTTTGAGTTCTAACTGTCCATTTTTTATAGTTCCCTGCGTAACAAGCTGGTCCTTTTTATAAAGAAGCCCGCTTTTTCCATTCGGATGCTGAATATCCTCTGCCGCATACAGTCCGTAAACAGCACCGTCTAAATTTCCATCCCCCTGTGGGACAGAATCCTGGGTATCCTTATCAATTTTCTTGATATGGATTTCTCCACGCACTTCCTTATTTTCAAAGGTATGCGCAAAGGTATATACATACGTTTCATCGTCTTTATATTCATAGAAAAAGGTATAGCTGTCACTGCTCTTATAATAGAATTCCGGAGCCTGTATTTCTTTGACCGTGTAGTGGAAACCGATTGGAATATCTGCAGTAAACTGCGCATTCCCTTCTTTGTCTGATTCCACCTTTTGAATCAGGGTATCCTTTTTCAGAAGCACTGTACCGTCTTTTAAGGCAATGTCTTCTGCCGCATATAAGCCGAAAACAGCACCCTTTAGGGTAACTCCGTCATTCTCAGATTTTTTCACAACCTGCACCTGTACCTCCGGCCGCTGATTGTGGTATGTTGTTTCCTCCTGCACCAGCTCCACCGTCTGTCCTGCATAGCTTAAGGTTACATCGTGTGTCCGCTCTTCTTCTGTCTTCCCAATAGTCAGGTCATTTGGTGCCTGTTCCTCTACCACTTTATATTTTCCTAAGTGCAAAAGTTTTGTCGTACAAGAACCATCTGCTCCGGTTTCCAGTGTATCCACCAGGTCCCCTGCTCCATAGATCTTTGTCTGCTTATCCTGGCTGTAAATATCCTCTGCTGCATAAATTTTATATTTTGCCCCGGAAAAGGCAGTATTTTCATAAGAAAACGTCCAGTTGCCGTCTGTTCCGGACACACCGGAGAGCTGTTCCCCCTGCTTACGGATCAGGATTTTTCCTTTCTGTTCTTCATTTGTTACCGTAACGGTTGTCGTGTTGTTTACCTTCAGCTCTACCTGGAAGGAACTGGTATTTAATTTATATCCGGAAGGAACGGATATTTCTTTCAGATATATGACGTCCTGGGTTTTTACAAGCTCAACCTCAGACGCTCCTTTTCTATCCGTTGCCGGCATTTCGGTAATCAGTTTGGTACATGCCTTATCCGAATACAGGCCAAACACAGCGCCTTCTAAGTTCACGCCTGTTTCTTTGTCCTCTTTGATCACTTTTACCTTGGCAATGTCTAACCACTGAATCTGGAAGCTGACGGAATCTGAATCTTCCTGATAAAACTCACCATAACCAATATCCTGATTTCCGCTGCCTGTGCTTACCACCAGCGTCTTCCACTGACCGCCAAGCTGTCCTTTTAATGTGCCGCTCTTCCATGTGCCTGAAACAGACATCTTCGGGGCAGTAAACCAAAAGGTCGTGCCTCCGTAAATCGAAACGCTTCCCCCTGTCTGTTCTTTTCCGTCTGTACTGTGATAAGTAACCTCTTTTGGAAGGGAAAGATTCACATAATTCCTGTGGTCGCCTTTTAAGGTAATCTCTTTTGTTTTCTGCACGTTTCCTTCTAAAAATGCTGTTTGGTTATTGGAAGACAGGCTGAGCGCTGCCGATGGCGGCGCTTCCTGGCTGTAAAGGTATTGGATAAATTCCCTCACGCCGTATTTCTGTATCCCGCTTTCATAACAGCCATAAAATCCAACGCTTTCCCCTGCGTATGCAGTGCTGGCGGCTATATGGGTCAGCACATACTTCATATCATTGCTGTAGCCGCTCAAATAACTTCCCGTCAGGTCCCCCGGTCCGCCATATCCATAGTAAAGCACCTTCTGCAGATTCAGATTGCTCTCGTATATTTCCGCTACATAATCTGAAGACGGCGGAGAAGATAAGTTTGCCTCCAGGCAATATGCCAGCTTATCATTCACATAGAAATAACAGGTGCTGTAGTTTCCCAAGTCAGAAGGATACCAAATCCTTTCGCCTTGCGCCAAAGAAGCGGACGCACGTGCATTCGCCATAGATGCTGGTACTACAGACATAAAGACGCTGTTTTCAAGGGTATCGCCCTCGGCGGGGTCGCTCTCCCCGTCTTCACCGGAATGGCTGTCTTCGCCTGTCTGGGCTTTCGTCTGCACTTCCCGGGCTTTTACAATGATTTTTCTTGTGATCTCATAATGTTCTCCCTTTGCCGGTGCCACCTGGTAAACACAGTGATAGGTTCCCGGTACATTTGTATTGAAGTCTTTTCCTTCGTCATCTTTTGCTTCCTTGAAGGTAACCTCATCTTCCTCTTCTGCATGGATTCCTGTAAGGTCCTCTTCTATCTGAAAGCTGTCTCCTTCCATGATCGTTATGTCTTCTGCCGTGGCACGTTTTACCGCTTCTGTTTCATCAGGCGTCTCGTTCTCGGTTATTTCTCCTGTATCCACCGATTCCTCTACTGTCTCCTCAATAGTTTCTGCCGCAAATGCAGACCCTGCGCCAGAAAAAACCGTACTGCAGCTGATTGCTAACGCAAGGATTCCGGCTAAAAATCTTCTTTTTTTCTTTGTTCTCATATACCTCTCCTTTTCCTAATTTTGATCTCTGTCCACGGTTCCGGCAGCCTGTGCCGGGCGGTCTCTGATTCCCATTGCGTTCCTCCTTTCCTATGGCGCATCAAGGCCATAGAAAAAGAGAGCGTGTCCACATGAGTTTCCTCACGGCCGCTCTCCTTTTCTATGTCCCTAATATATATAAACTTTTTCCTTTCACAGAACCATTCCGGCTTTCATGCCGCTTTTCTCCCCACTTCCTTTTCTGCAAGCTGCCAGTCGTCCACGCCCTTATACGTTCCGTTCCACAGACCGTCCTTTCCCGTATCCCAGGTTATGCGCTGGCACTGCAGTCCCACTTCTTCGCAGATTCGGTACAGATGGTTGCAGCCCCGCCGCACATCGTCCCTCTTCCTCCGCTTTTTCGGGCATTCTTCTCCCCTCGCAACATTTTCCGCACAGTTGGCGCAGTTTCCATCATAATCTTCCTCACAGGACAAGTTTAACAGTTTGTCCATGTCGTAACACTCCATGACCAGCCTCAGGCCGTCTTCTTTCATCTCTTTCAGAATTTCCGCCACCTCTTTATAATGGGCGACTCCCGGATTTCCAATAAACGGCTTACCTGTTGCCAAGTGGGCTGCTGCTGCTTTTAATATTCCTTCTGTCACATAGACAATGCCCACATCCGTTTTTCCAAAATATCCCGCCGGGCTTTTGCTGGAACAGCCGCGCTCTTTCCCGTTGCTGGTAAGCCAAGTATATTTCCGGTCCTTAAATGGACGGTCCGGCCGTATCTGAAATCCAATCAGCTTCCTCTCCCTCGTCCATACCGGACACAAGAACCCCTCATTATAGTCAAAAAAAGCAATCCGCCATTCTTTGTCCCTGTTCAGGTAAAATCCCGGAACACCTTCTAAGGAGTGTCCGCTCTTTATCAGGCGTCTGCAGATACTTGCTGCTGCCTCGGAATCCGTACTCTTAAATCCCATCTCCTCCATCCGGCTTACCTGTTCCCGGTCAAGCCCTCTGGACAGCAGATGTTTTCGGTGCCGTTCCTTCAGCCTCAGCATGGTGAGCATCTCCCGGTATACCCTATCCCGCTGGTCTGTGTCTGCCGGCGATGCGGATGCAGCCGCCATTTTCCGGATTTCCATTTTCTTCTTTGCCGTCCTGGGAACGATTGATATTCTTTTTTTTCCGGCAAGCTTTCTGCGGATTTCATGGAACGCCGTTTTACAGGCATCCTCTCCATGCAGGCCTTGAAGTTCACAGTAAAGCTGGAGCATATTCCCCTGTGCGCCGCAGTAAAAACAGCGGTAGGTATTTTTAATCTCCCCATCCTTGCAGATGCAGAAATTCATCTTCCCTCTCCGGTCCCCGCAGAACGGGCATACCACCGGAAAATCACAGTCGCTTACAGAGCCGTTCCGAAGCCGTTCAATAGAAAGAAGGTCCGACACGTCTCCTATGGTAAATGGAGGGATGAACATTCCACTTCACCTCACTGTCAAAGCGGCGCAGGTTTGTTCTCCTGCGCCGCATCCCTTTATCTTTTTCTGATCATGCCGCCTGTTTCTCTGTACCGCCCGCCTCTTTTTCCGAACGGATACGGTTCAATTCGTTAAGAAGTACTTCTGCCGCCTCTTTCTGCTGTTTGTCTGGACCATTATAGCGGTTCACCAGCCATTCCAGCGTCTTCCTGCCCCGTTCTCCCGCATCCAGGACCTTTCCTAATGGCTGTTCTGCATAAGCGCCTGCAATGCAGGTTACTTTCCGGGCTTCTGCCATCGTCATCTTCCCACTCTGGTCCTCTTCTTCCTCATCGCCAAGATCCTCCATCAATGACTGCAGGAAATCATCATCCTTCTCTTCTGTCTCTGTATCGAAAGGAATTTCCTCATCATCCGCATTCTGGAATCCATCTTCCGCCGTCTGGGTTTCTGTTTCCTGCATCATGCCTGTCAGGGAAATCTGTCCGTCTGCTGCAGTCTCTTCCTCCGCTTCAGTCACAGATTTCTGTTTTTCCCCTGTCTGTGCAGGCTTCTGTGAGCCGGTCTCTTTCTTTTCCTCCTTCCCTGTGTTTTCTGCTGTTTCCTCTGGTCTGCCATTGTCAGATTCCTTCTCCTGCCGTTCTTCTCCCGCTGTCTTTTCTGCCTGCTTAGACTTCCCAGAGCCAGCAGATGTCTGTCGGGCAACCTGTTCCCTTACAGAATCTTCCACCCGTTCGGTCTGTGTGCGCTTCCTTTCAGGTTTACCGGCTTTTTTCGCCTCCTCAGATGTGGGAACTGGTTCTTCCTCATAATGGTTGAAATCAGCATCTTCACCGCCCTGGTCGATATTAAACTTGCTGAACAAATAATATTTCAGCCCGTAAGT
>ENA-ORNG01000715-ORNG01000715.1-human-gut-metagenome-genome-assembly--contig:-NODE-715-length-27682-cov-8.442755_pt1 | contig 27682 bp, 23 predicted proteins | sample MGYA00242113_ERZ509018 | MGnify/ENA primary metagenome ERZ509018 (study PRJEB26280, sample SAMEA2338711) | human gut metagenome | biome: human gut; feature: human-associated habitat; material: faeces... | reverse complement strand
AAATGACCTCCTGCTTTGATTTGGATGGGATCAAAACAGGAGGTCAGGGGTATTTGGCTATGTAGCACTGCCAGCATCTGGGGTGCATTGCTGCTCATAAGCCTATAGTCTAAGTAGAGCAGTAATATAGAGAAAGAGGGTGCGGATTGATTAGTACTCTTGGATCACTGAGTACTCTGTGGGGCTTTCCACATAATTGCCATTGGAATCATATGTAGTAGCTGTTACCCTTAAACGATAGGAATGACCAGGGAGTACGTACCATGGCTCGTCCAAAGATATCCTAGACTCACCGCTTGTCTCCCATGTTTTTATTGTTTCTAAACCGCCGGAAATTCGTTGCAGTTCAACTTTCAAGTCAACTGTGTAGCCATTTGGTACAGTAACGACGGCGTAGCAATCGGCTCTTCCAGAAGACGAAATAGTAAAAGTAGTCTGAATTGAACTGATGATTACATATTCCGGCTTTATGATAACCGGCTCGTCACTAGACACTATATTGTCAGCAAAGGCAATATTTGCTGATATAAGCATACAAATAGCCAGAATTGCGGAGAAAAACTTTTTCATTTTTGACCCCCCATATTTACATTAATTAATTCATCTATTATAAGCTCAGCAGAGTCATATGATATTCCATCGAAATTTAGTATAATGAATTTTCCATTAGCTTGGTCTGCAATGCCGGCGGTTATATAGCCTCCATCAAAAAAGACAATTATCCCGCTAAAATCATCGCGTTTTATTTCGTTTATCTGCAAAGCGTTCTCAGTATTGATGTCCAGCACACTGTCAGCTCCGTTTCGGACATCAATTGATATCAATCCGCCATCCTGACTTGAAAATGACGCCCATGACGAAAGCCTGTCGCTGCCCATATCAGCGACTTGGTATTTGTCGGTTATCAACTCAGGAAGAATAACACTATTAAGCTCAATAGTACCATCACTTATGAGCCCATTGCTATCTCCGTTTTCAGAACTCTCTGCGTTAGCGTTTTCGAAGATCATCTCGGCTGAAACGTCTGAAATCTGAACCAATAGATTCAGCGTTGAGGCTCTGACATTTGGAAACGCTGCATATGCCGAAGTAAACAAAACCAAGACCACAAGGACGACAACGGCAACCTTGCTCAAAACGCCGTATGCTTTTCTGCCAAGCTGTCCGCTCCTGCGCCTGCGGCAGGCTTTCTTAATTGATGCCATGCATCGCTTGTCCAGCTCCGGAGGAACGGAGAAACCAGGACCGTTTTTCAACTGCTCGTTTTCCTTTTCAATCTGCTCTCCTTCGCGCTCTATCACCCCTTCCATGAGCAGCTCAAAGAGGGCGTTTTCATAGTTTTCAACGAGCTGTTCATGCCGGGTCAAAGCAAAAGCCTCCTTCCTTAATCATTTCAAGCGCTTTGCGCCTGGCGCGGGTCAATTTCATTCGAATGCTGTCGGGGCTGCAGCCGAACTCTTCGGCCAGCTCCGCGTCGCTCATGCGGAGTATGTACTTGCCCGCCAGCAGCTCTCGCGTATCATCAGGCAGGGTATCCCATACCTTTAAAAAATCCCTCTTCTTTTCGTCCATTATAACCACCTCTTCCGGCAGTGGTGCATTATCAGTGACGCAAGCGGCTTCATAGCTTTCGTCCATACTTACCAGCCTACCGCTCTCCCTGGCCTTTTTGCGTATGAAACTAATAGATGTATTTCTAACAGTATAGACGATATATGTTCTCAAAGTGCAACCATTAAACGTCCGGAGCAGGTCCTCTTTTTCAATCAGCTTTACAAAGGAGTCATGGATCAGATCCTCAACGATGTTGAAGTCGTCGGTAAATTTTGAAGCCTCCCTGAACAAAACCGGCTTATAGCGCATATAGAGTTCGGTAAAAAATTGCAGGCTGTCCTCACCATCACACATTGCCATTAGGCAAAGCATTATTTCCTACCACCCCGAGTCATTATGTTCTAATTCTAGTAGTTTGTAATATACTATACTTCCTATACTTCTTAAATAAAAGACGAACTATCAGCCAAAATGCAACATCAGCATGCAGCTCTTTTTGTTATTCAACAGGCAAAGCAAACATTATTAATGCTGAAAAATCCATCTACGCTGTATTATATCAGATATAATTGCGGATGTGCACGATTGATACTGGATAATCTAAGTAACAATCATGATTTGAGATATAATTTGTTCAAATTCTTCAGACAGGTGGTCAGGGGATGCCAAGCTTTGGTGAAATATTGTGCGAACTAAGGGAAGACAGGAGGCTCACGCAAACGCAGCTTGCAAGAGAGCTCCATATGGCGCCTACGACGATCTCGTCATATGAGACAGGCAAGATTCAGCCGCCCCCTGATAAGCTCATATCCCTGGCAGATTATTTTCAAGTCACAACAGACTATCTGCTCGGACGGACTAAGTATGATATAGACCCGGCTGTATTCCATGTAACCATATGCGGCAAGAAGACGCTGGGCGATCTCGTTAACGATGTCATGGCGCTTTCAAACAAGCAGAAAGAAGCGGCAATGATTATAATTGGAGACATGAAGTTTCGAGCCGACTATAATGCCAGGGCTAAATACGACGAAGCGGACTAAGCCTGGCATAGCGGATATATTATAAGAGTGCAACAAGCCACAGTGCTTTTTAACTGCGACTTGTTGCACTTTTTGTGTGTGAAGCGTCAATACAGTTAAGAGCGAAAAGTATAAGGCAGCGCTTTAATGCGTCTCTCTTGTATTAGGACGGCAATTTAGCCGTCCTAATACCAATAAACTTATGGTAGAGGAACAGTATTATGAAACGCTTATATGTAATTTTGTTTGCATGCTTGATCACCTTGGCTGTGCTGTCAGCCTGCGGCGTTGAGCAGACGCCGGTCGCGGCGACGGATGCGCCCGCGCCGTTCTCGAAAGCGCCTGAGACTGAGGAATTTGCAACGACGATACCGGTCGTGGGAGAGGACTATACGCTCAGCAGCGTTGAGATCTCCGGCGCGTATACCTATATCTCCCACGGGCCCATCATGAAGTGTCTTGACGAGCAGGCGATGAATCAGGGCACGCGCTACGCCGCGTACACGGTCGAGAACGGCGAACTCGTCGAGCTGGAGAGGCATACGTTTTCGCAGGTCTATGAGCTGGATGGAATTACATACCCCATGGATTTTGAATGGTGCTTGAATGATGGGCTGCTCGAGATCCCCTACTGCGGTGAGAATTGCAGTCCATACGCCTGGTACACATACAGAGCCGCTCCCGAGCGCGTGTTCGTGATGGTGAGCCATGACGATACGACCTTTGCTTACCCGCTCATTATCAATCTTCTGACCGGTGAGATGGAAGACGTGCTGTCGGACGTCGAGCTCGAAAACATGTCAAATGTGGACGTTTCCCCGGACGGAAGCAGGCTGCTTATCGTATGCCGGAGTGAGGAGAATTACGAAGACACAACGGTGTGGCTGTATGATATCGCCGCAAAAGCCCTCAGCGATATTACGGACATATCGCCAAGCAGCATGGGCGGGTTCTTTGCCGGCGAGAGCGTTATCTGCGCCTATGACCCTGAAGGCGTGATCAGGCGCTGTGACCTGGATGCAGAGGAGCTCGACGAGGTTTACAACGTGAAGACGTCGGATGAAGGCGCCGAGATATTGTATGACATGACGGCGAGCCGTTATATCCTGCTCTACAGCGCGGGCGAGCTGTCAATGGTGGATGTTGCAGGCGGCGGCGTCATGGATGTCGGAGCGGTCCCGGCCAAACCGGGCTTGGTCCAATACAGCCCGGACGGGACAAAGGCGCTGCTCATGTACTCCGACGGCGATACGGTGAGCGGACTCTCCGTCGTGGACTTTGCGGCTCAGACCCTGGCTGACTACCCCGCCCCCGGGGACTTTGCCGTATCCGAGTACGAGCACGCTTCCCCGGAGATAAGCTGGTTCGACAACGACACCTTCGTCCTCGACAACGGCGCAAACGGCGTGGACGACGCGCTGCGCGTGTGGGCGTATGAGCTGGACGGGTAGGCCCATGCCGGGTCGGAGCCGGGCGCGGCGAGCATAGACATCGCGGACTACGGTTTTACCGACGATGAACTCAACGGGCGGGTAAGTCTTGATTATAGCTCGGTGCCAATTGACGCGCTCATGGCGTTTTACCTCAAATCCGACGGCGCAATGTCGGAGGGAGCGCAGTATGAGCTGCACGCGCATTTTCTCGCTGAGCCGCTCACAGTGGTCAAGGGCATCGCAGCCATAGGCGACCAGCTTGCCCCTCATTTCCCGGATATGACAGCAGCGCAGCAGCTGTGCAGGGACATTGCCAGTTATAATGTATCATGACATCCAACTCCGGAGCCATTGCACAATTTGACGAGGCTTTGGAGCAGGCAAGTAATGAAGCTGCTACAGATGAAGAAAAGATGTGGTCGATTGCATAAGAGATGAGCACGATGAACTGCTGGATGAGCATCCAATAATGCAAGAATGAATTGAAGTCGTATAATCAAAAAGCGTCTATCATTTATCTTGGCATGCATGATAGTAACATCTATGACTATTTTGCGCTTAATAGACAGAAAGACGCGAAGCCTAGAAAGAATGGAGCGGCAACCACGACTTTATGCGCAGCAGGCAATGATTTGCCTGCTGCGCTGTTTAATCTCTGTGGTAATTATGTTTGCTACCCTTGCCAAGAATGTAAACCGCCAGCGAGGGCGCAAATTACAAATTGCAGAGCCTGCATTAATAAGCCCCAAACTTTCACAACTTGGTTTTCATTTGTACAAGACCTGCTATTCGCTCTCCGCCAGGTAGATCTCCACCCGGTTTTGAATGAGCTGCTCCACCTCGGCGGCAGCTTTTGCTCCTGCGAAGAATGCGCCTGACTCCTCGCTCACTATGCCATACACTGTTGCATCGTTGGAGCAAACATGTCCTATGGATTCTATCAGCTCGCGCTGGAGGCCAAGCGTACCTTCGGTGTCCAAGGCCATTTTCAGCTCACGGCCGTCGGGCAGGTAACTCGTTATCTGGTTGACCTCGACGGCGGCGGCGTAATCGCGTTCACTCTGCTCGAGCCGCTCATACGCAGATATGCTCATGGGATAGCCGTCTCGCACCGTGTTCAGATTGCCCTCTGGCCAGAGCTGCGAGCTTATGAACTCCCAGGCCGCCTCCTTGTTCTCGCAGCCGGAGGAGATGCCCAGAGAGACAACCGGTTCCGCTACGCACAGCTCTCCGCCGAAAAAAGGCAGGGCGGCTATGTCTGCGCCGTAGTAGAGCTCGAGGGAGAAAAGATCGCTGGTGTTGCGGAGCACGGAAAAGGCAAGCGCCTGTCTGCCATCGGCGATATCGGCTTGCCAGCCGGACAGCTCGTCCTCGCTCTCCGGAAGTTTTGCGGCAAAGGAGAGCAGCTGACCAAAGCTTTCACCTGTGAAATCGGACTTGCGGTTCTCATAGTCTATAAATTCGCCGAGTTCGAGCGAGTATTTTAGGAAATCCGCCCTTGTGAGCTGCGTACCGAACACTGTGCTGTAGCCGAGCTCCGGCGTCAGCAGCTCCGCCTCCGCAGTATCATAATTCAGCGTCCCCAGCTGGGAGACGACGTCGGCACGTCCAAATACAGCCACCGGGTAGAAGCCCGTGGGTATGCTGTACAGCGCTCCGTCGTGCTCCAGCGCCTCAAGGATGTTTGGCCAGAGATCGTCTCTGCCCGGACCGCCGTCCGTGTCCATGAGGGGATAGAGGTCCGTCAGCAGCCCGGAATCTGCATACTGTTCCGCCGGAAGCTGGGAGAGGTCTATGATGTCAGGCACCGTCCCGGCAATTATCTCTGTCGCGAGAGCGGTCATACCGCCGGACTGGGAGTAGTCCAGCATTGTTATCCTGATGTCGCTGTGCCGGCGGTTGAACTCTGCCACATCGTCCTTTACCGCGTCGGCGTCCAGCGTTGCAAATGTGAGCTGGGTGATCTCTCCGGATGCTGTCTTAGCAAGGCGCATCCAGGTCTGACCGTCGGTGGGCAAAATGAACTCCTCACCGCCGAGGGCGACGAGACCGTTCCAGCCGTCGAGTCCCAGCTCGAGACTGTCGGCTATCCCGGTGAGGCCGTTGCTTTCAAAGTCGTAGCCGAGCAGCGCTGTGCCGCCAACCTCGCAGAGATACAGGTCAAAGTCCGCGCCATTGGATACGTCGAGATAACTGCCGTTGAGCGTCTGTTGCTCTCCCCAGCCGGAGCCCTCAAGTCGGCGGATGCGGGTTCCGGCATAGGTGCTGCCGGTGGCGCTGTTTTTCACGTCGGAGGAGTCGAGGAGTACCGCTCCACCGTCGGCGAGGTTGGCAAGCGACGCATCCTGCGAGATACCGTCGAGCGAAGCGAGCACAGCTCCGCCTTTTCCGTCGAGAGCGAGCAGCCGCATATCCGCACCGGCGTAGAGAACATACAGCGTCCCGTCGCTGCCGCAGGCAAGCTCGTATGGATAACAGCCCGCGGGAATGTAAGACCCGTCGATGGAAAACCGCGCAAGTTCCGTGCCATCTCCGTCAAAGTGCAATAATTCAGGACTGCCGTCGTCGAGCGAGGCATAGCTGAGAGCCCAGAGCCCGCCGTCTTGGTCGGCGCAGCAAGTCCTCAGCCAGGAGCCGTTAAAGTCTGAAAGCATTCTCAGGCCGTTTCCGTCGAGCTCGGAGACGCTCAGAGTGGTCTTCGGATCGCCGATGCCGGCGGAGTAGTCCTCATATATGTAGAAGAGGAGGTCTCCTGAACGCAGAACATTGCAACCCTCTGCACCTGAGCCGAAATCGCTCAGCGCATACCTGAGCTCTCCCGGCTCCGGGCTGTCTGCCGCAACGGGATCAGGTGCGGATGTTATTGAATAACCCGGCTCTTCAACGGCACCGCAAGCGGACAGCAGCAGGCACAAGGTTAATAAAATGATACAATGCTTCTTTGCCATAGGAGACCTCCTCAAAACGTTAGGGATGATAATGGATGACTACTTTATGTTCGGCTTTCTGTTTGGTACACACATTAGTACAAACGCAATACCAGGTCCTCCAGAACATAAAAATCATACATGGCTTCCCAAGTGTTAGGGCCAACATCTCCGTCTGACGTAAGGCCCTCTGCCGCCTGAAATGCCCTCACTGCCGAATCCGTCTGCTGCCCATACTGCCCGTCAATGTCACCAGGGTGACAGTTGACGTTAGGATGGGCAGCACGGTAGTAAAACAGTATGTTCTGAACAATTCTGACATAATCTTCAGGATTGTTAGGATTATCTATACTAAGGATTACCGAGGCGTTAACGGTCACCGTTCCTGCGTCGATTGTTCTAAACGCATATGTTGCTGCACGAGTTTGAACAACGTCTGTGCCATCGTTGGATGCCATAGCCGGCAATGCCAGCAGACTAACTACCATGATGAGTGCCAATGTGAACGAAAGCTTTTTCATAGTTGCCCCTCCTTGTCGATGTAAATGTTTTTGATTTATCGTGTAAACAGAGAACAAATATACTAAACCATTGGAATCACTCCCCATCATTAAGCCTGACAGTGTTTTTGAGATGTGTAGTAATCACATGTATGTACAAACTCCTTAGCGCTCGTTTAATTCCTTACAATTATGTAGACGTTCCAAGCCAGCTAAGTGCAACAAGCCACAACGGTTTCGCTGCGGTTTGTTGGACTCTTTTGAGTTTGACGTCAAAACAGGAAAGTATTCGACGGAAAGGCCGGCGAGGCGCCGACGATAGGCTTTTCCATGCTGAGCTCGGAGCTCCGGCAGAGCGCCGATAAAGAGATCCAGATGGCGAAGGAGAGCTATTATATTCAATACCATCCCCATGCCGAGTGGGCTGAACACCTTCATATAGGAGCTTGAGAATGTAAAGGCCGACCGCTATGTCCCGCAACTCTGGCTTAGTCTCCGAGGAGTCCGCCGCCTTTTTTCGCGGGTGCGAGAACGGCCGAAGACACCGCCGCCGCCATCCAGTCAAGTGCGGAGATCTATGTGGCGCAGCAGGGCGCTTAGCGCGGCGACAATTGATAAAGGGCATGGACTGCTTTAAGCTCTCCATGCCCTTTTTCTTTTCATTTTCTGGTCATGCAACGGGTGGCGTGTAATACATTGCAGGCTTCGCGACAAAATGTCATATAGATCAGCTAATTGGAGGGTTACCATGGGAATACCGTTATTTAACTACGGAGAAGATGTCTTCATTCGCGGAGTTTTTGCGATAAGGGAAGCAAGGTGGCTACATATGGTGCCTACGACGAAGCGGACTAAACCTGGCAGAGCAAATATATTAGCAAAATGCAACAAGCCACAGTGCTTTTTAACTGCCGCTTGTTGCACTTTTTATATATAAAGCGTCAATACAGTTAAGAACGTAAAGCGCAAGTCAACAATGATTCAGAATACAAAGTGAACTGGAGGTGTAAGATACATTTTAAATTTGAGCATAGAAGATTTTTAAAAAAGAGAAAGGATGTGCCATATGAAACAAAGGAGACTTCTTTCCCTCTTGCTTATCATCATGCTGATAGTACTGAATATTACAGGAGCCTACGCAGACAACGACATTACAGCATCTCTTGAAGAAGCAGACCATAGCGTTGGACTAAATGCCTTCGATGATTCGTTTATACCTGACGGTTTTTTCGAGAATTCTACCAGCATAGCTCCGCTTGCAACGTATTATGAGTCTGAATCAAACAACACCATGGCCACCGCTGATACTATTTACAGTGGACAAGATATGAAAGGAAAAATAACGCCAAGTGGCGACGTCGATTTTTTCGTTCTCAGAAATGCGTCGGGAGGGACCATAAATTTTTGGATAGAAACAACGTCCTCATCTGCTACCCCCTATTACAATTATAGTGTGTATAACAGCGCCGGCACTCTTATAGGCGCGTCTAGCAATGCCCGTAAGCTCGTAGTATATGACCAAACCGGAGGCACTTACTATATCCGAGTTTCTAGCACGGTTTCTAGCAGCACCATTCAGTATACGGTCAGAGCAAAAGTTTATCCTTACACGGCGTATATTATGCAGGGTAATACCAAAGACGCATTGGACTGTGAGACTATATACTATGATTTGCAGGATAATAACTACTCATCTACAAGCATTGGATGGACACTTGGTAATACTGGACAGGCATATATAACGCCTGTAACTACCAGTGAGTTTGTAAATGCAAAGAATTATACAGTTGCCTATTACTCTGGACATGGCGCAAGAAGTCCTAATAACCCAACTATTAATGTGCGGACTAATAATTCTAGCACGGAAGTGTATATACCTGGGCAAACAGAAACCATATCAATTGCTTCTGCTTTGAATGTTTCAGGAACGCAATGGGCGACTACATGTTCTTGGCAAAAGAATGATCCAATACGCGTGCTAATCTTGGCATCTTGCTATCAGCTTGATTCGAATTGCATAAGCACATACGCTAAAATTATGAAAGCCTCCGGTATTAGAGCAATAGCCGGGTATCATGAACAGGCTCCCTCCTATGGTGACCACACTATAGCTGCAAGTTTTATAAATTTTGCTGAATCCGGCGAGAGCATTAAGAGCTCATGGCGGCAGGCTAACAACGGACAAAACTGGGCCGTGCTAGTATACGAAGATGGCGCTAACCAGTATTATCGGCTTCCTGGATTCCCTGGTAATACATATTCTGCTCCTTCAAGTTCAACTCCGATTTATCGATATGCTAACTTCATAGATAATACAGGAAATACTGGGCAGCCTGTGTCAACCAGCGCATCTAATGCTTCTGCTATACCAACGACTCTAGTATTTGAAGATATTTCAGAAAACGATACTGAAAATATACTTTATAGGGATTCTGTAGGGACCGCAGTTAATGAAAATGAGACCGTTCAGATAGCAGAGAACGAGGCAGAAGAGCGCATAACTGAAGCTGACCTTCAGAATGCCATATGTGTTGAATCTTCGGTGATTAAAGAGCTAGTGGATACTGAAATAGGCATTGTTGATGGCACAGCCACAACGATTGAAAAAGGATACACATACTACGATACCTATAATGGAATAAAGCTTAGAGACTCTTTCATCAGCATTAGCGTCGATGCTGATGGGATAACCGGAATAGTCGATAGTTGGAAAGAAAGAACCATTTCAGCAATCCCAGCCAGTATGGTGACCCGCGAAAATATGATTTCGGCTAGTGCAGCTTCCGAAGTTGCATTGCAGCATGCAGAATCCTTTAACTATGCTGTTATAGAGCCGGAAGTAAATGGAGATTTATCCTATGTCCCTGTTGGTGACAATGTATACCAACTATGCTATGAAATAACTACCACTGACGGAATAGTCTTTATAAGTGTGCTTGACGGCGCTATTATTGAACCTGCGATTTAACGCATCGCGTTTGTATTCGGACGGCGGGTTTGCCGTCCGAATACAAACACTTATTGTAGAGCAACTTTCATTATTAACCAGGGCAAATAAGTAGATAATGAATCGGTAAAATGATTCTCTGCCATTTAAAAGAGGTATTTATTATATGAAAAGGCAAATTGCTCTGATTCTTTCAGTTCTCCTCTGCATACTTTCGGCCTGCGGGGGTATGGGGACTGACGCCCCAGAGCTCGACATACCCGAAGCCGACGCTATAGAGTCTGAACCTGTCGCCGCCCTGGGCGAATACAGCCTCACCGTGACGCAGACGGAGTTGCCCGGCGGGCTCGCCTCTCTCGCATCCGCCTGCGCGGCAGAGAACGGCGTGTACCTCGCCGGGGCGGGCGCTGATGGAGCGCCGATGCTCGGACTTTGGGCGTATGGGGTCTACGAGCCGCTCGACCTTTCTGACGGCATCACGGAAATCGAGTCTGTCTTTTTCGGTGACGCCCTGTCGGTGCTCGCACGAGCGGGCGACGCCATACAGATCCTGCACTATGAGGACGGTGGCGTGCTCACCACAGAGCTTAACGGCGACTTGTCTGCCCTTGGCAAAGACCTGTATTATGCTGAGTTCGGCGGTACGGCTTATGTAATGGACAGCAACACCATCGCGGAGGTTAAAGACGGCCAACTCACGCGCGGCATGGAGGCAGAAGCGGCTTATCTGCTCTTTACTGCGATGCAGGCAGCGCAAGATGGGCTATATATTGTCCAGTTCAGCGGCCTTGACCTCACAACGCAGCTATTAAAGCTCAATGCCGATACCTTTGCGCTGGAGCCGGCGGATGTGGGCGGGGTCGGCATCTACGGACTCGGCACGACAGCAGATGGCGATGTCCTTGTGAGCTGTACGTCCGATGGGCGGGAATTCGTGAAAACGGCGGACGAGGCGGATCTCTTTGACTGGTCGGAGCCGGGCATCGTGTCTCCGGGATACACGAACCTGTACGAGCTCGGCGACGGCAGCTGGCTGCTGTTTTACCGGGGCCAGACCAGCCTTGAACTGCTTGAGGAAAAGCTCCTGCCTCCAAAGACTACGCTCACGCTGCTCACGGATTACCCGCGCGCCGAGCTGTACACGATTGTGAACGACTTCAACCGCACGAGCGAGGGCTACAGGGTAGAGGTGCAGCTACTGGGCGATGGCGGCCTGACAGCTGAGCTGCTGCGCACACAGCTAATCGCCGGAGAAGGGCCTGATATCTTCGCTTTCTATGACCGTAGCTCATTGGCAGACTTGGGTGCAAACAGTTTTGAGGACCTGCTTATCTACCTCGACGCGGACGAGGAGTATGGGCGCGACACGCTCGTCCCGGAGCTGCTCGAAGCAATGTGCGTGCAAGATAAGCTGGACTGGCTGCCCTATTCTTTCGGAATATCGACCTTCACGGCCCCGTCTGCGTACCTGTCCGAGCCGGGCTTCAGCTTTGGCGAGGCGAAGCAGGCGGCGGCGAAGACGGGCCTGCCGCTCTTTCCCGGCTGGATGACACGGGACATACTCTGGGGCTGGTTGAGCGATTTTGCCGTCGGTCAGTACATGGACTTAGAGGCCGGGACATGCAGCTTTGACAACGAGGATTACATAAGCCTGCTCGAGGAATGTGCCGCGGCTGCTTCCGAGTTTGGAAGCGATTCGGCAGCGCTGTACAACAGCCTGCTGCAGTTCGAGCTGCTGCAGAACCTGATACGGGTCTCGACGATCAGTGACAATTACGGCGGGGCCTACGCCTTTGTCGGCGTGCCGAACGAGACGACTAACGGCAGCATGTTCAGCCCCGACCTCTGCTTTGCCATCTCAAGTACGAGCGGAAACAAGGACGCCGCATGGCAGCTAGTACGCTCCTGCCTGAGCGACGAGCACCAGCAGATGAACCTCACCAGCTTTCCCACCTCTGCCTGTGTGCTGGACGCAATGATAAACGACGCTGTCAAAAACGGAGTTCACTATTACGAGTACGAGTACGAGCTGGATGAGGCCGACGCGGCAAAGCTGCGCGGGCTGATATCGGAAACGCAGACGGTGCAGGATGCCTATCCCGCTGTGCTGAACATCATGGCCGAGGACGCGGCGCAGTTTTTTGCCGGTCAGATAACTGCAGAGCAGGCCGCGGTCTACACCCAAAATCGCGTGAGCACCTGGTTGGCTGAACAGGGGTGACTCAATGATTTGAACTATGCTAGTTATGGGGTTTATACATGAATTTGGATTAGCATACTTAAAAGATTAAGGAGGAAAATACATGAAAACAAAAAAAGCGATTGCTTCATTGGTCGTTATTGTTCTAGTTATCGCAATAGTGCTTTCAATTGGTGTGCTTGCGGATCAATCAGATACCTCCAGCTATCGAATCAATGGTAGTAATGTTTGCCTCCGTACTTCGCCTATAATGTATGGTGATAATAATGTGTTGGGACTAGTTCAAAATGGAGAGATAATGACAGTCAAAATGTGGGTCCACGGAATCGATAACTTTTACATATGGGCATTTGGAGTAATGACTACCGGAGCGAATGCGGGAAAAAGCGGTTACGTGGCTGAACCATATCTTACACCCAACAATTGATTCCTATAAAGAGCAAATAGAAAAGGAGCACACGAACACTTTCTAACATAATAATATAGACAGCGACTACTAGCAAAATCCAAATTCGTGTAGTAATAAGCAGAAAGCCCTAAATCCAAATAGGCTTTTTGCTTAGTTTGAGCAATGTTCCGTAAGGCGGCCGATTACCTATTGATTGTAGCTTAGACAGGAATAGTTGAATTGCCCTGCCCTTGTAATGCCATTTTTGGGGTCAAACATAGTTAAGCAAAGTTATGAGCAAAATTTAAACTAGCTCACGTAGCTCACGCCCAAAAGCACACAACGCCCAGACTCAAGGCGAACGCTATGAGTCTGGGCGTAATATTGCGACTCTTTAAGCAGCAGCGAGCCGCTTCATGAGCTCCTGAGACGTGCGGAGTAAAAAGAGCCTGCAATTACAGAGAACTGCGTAGATGATATTCGAGGGCCTGCGCATAACCGCTACGCGTGTCGCCTTGCACGGGCAATGTCAAAGTATGTTGCTAGCCGCTTAGGCTTTCTGAACAGAGATATGTCTCTCATCTCTGCCACTATGACCATCGCAGAGTTGAAACAGATGCTGAAATGCTGTAAAGAAGCTTTATGTCTTAGCCAAAGAGTGGGTCATGCTTAACCAACGCCTTTATTCCGCTCTCAAAGTGCTGTATGGTTGCAAGCAACTTCTAGATGATTTGATCAAGCTAGCGTTGGTCGCAGACCTGACACCAATGACTTGGGCAGATTCGGATGCTTCTATGTGTTTCGCGGCTTTTCAACTCCATAGTTGCCTTTCAAGATCTTCTAAACATATAATCGTACATAATAGACGTAATCGAACGAATATAAAAGAATTTAAAATATTTTGTAACAATAGATACGCCAGATTCGAACCTTATTCTTGAACGAATTATTGTACATATTATTGTACACCCCGACCTTGCTTACGTGCCGGGAGAAGGGAGAAATTGTGAGAAAGCTGATATCCCGCAAATTCAACATCGACACAGCCTGCATTGAGCTGCGAATGGAGCTCGACGGAACGCTGGAACTATGCCTGCGCAAAACGGAAGGAACGCACTGGTAAGAGAATTGAAGCCTGAATCGAACAAAGAGAAAAGGCCGCATTTTGCGACCTTTTTTCTTTTTGGTTGGCAGTAGTCAATTGTCACTTATTTCATATCTTAACGACGAATCTTACCACAACCTCGTTTTTGTTTATTCGAGACATCCTCACATCATCTGCTTGCAAATCAACAGCCTTACAAGTATCTATAGTATGGCTGTGATCTACGTATATGAGTCGTGGACATCCACCGTGATATGTCCCAAACAAAATGAAATCGACCCGCGATTTGCCGGAATAGAAGTCCAGGAACTGCTTTGTCTCTGAGTAATGTAGCTCATGCTGCTTTTCGCCTATTTCAACTATCGGTGGAAACTCTTCTTCAATGAAAAAACCAACTCTATAACTATCTAGCGTTCCCGCTTTGACCAGTTGATTCTTGCAGACTTCATTTTTTGCATTTTCTATATAGCGGTCAATTTTGGCGTAGTGGCTGTCAAAGTGGTTTTCAAAATTTAGCTTCCAGTCAAAAAAAGTTAGCTCGGCACCAACTCGCTCGACGACCATCGCCTCAGTTTTTCCCGATTTGATTTCTTCCTCCATTTCTGCCTTTGCTCTACGGTCTTTCCTGATCTGTTCCATGCCGCCACGTTTTGTTTCGCGCGACGCATCAAAGGCGAAGTGCTCGATTATTACAAGCGTACGGCCGACAATGGCATACATATCAGGAAAATCGCAACTTTGCAGGTTTGCTAAAACTGCCTCAAGCTCATTAGACTCATTTTGCGATTCACCATAACTATATATGCAATGGTTATTGTCTAAATACCCATATAAAATCGAGCGCTCATCCTTTTCATGTTTCAAACAGGCCACCCTTTCGCCTGCACCATCACAGGCTCATATAATACCGCCTCATCATCGCTGCCATCAGTTTTCGCCTCTCTATGAGGAACTCGTCGTAACGTGAGGCGTCCATTTCAATGACGGTCTCGGGAATACAATTTTCAGCGAGGTTTTCTTTCAACAAGGTCAGCTCAGTTATATTGCCGAGTTTCAGCTCCTTTGTCTCGCACTGGCGCAGCGCACGGCCAAAATACTCGCAGGGGGCAGCGTCGCTTATCGCCTTGTTGACCTGTGGGTCGAGATATATGTAATTCGCCACCTGGTTGTATTTTGTCTTGCTGTTGACGCCTTTGTCCCTGAGATATGCGCGAGGGAAAATGTGATGTATGTCGCCGGATATGGTGATCAGGTCTCCTACCTTGAGGCCGTTCATGAACAGCGAATTGCAATTCAGATGTTCCTGCGCCGCCAAAAACACGTTGAAGGCCGGGCTGTTCACGGACGAGGTCTCCAAATTCTGCGGCAGAGTGACCGTCCAGAACGTCTCAGATAGAGCCGAAGCCTCCGTGTCGGCCAGAAAGCTCAAAAAGCCCTTATCCTGTATGCTGCGCATATCCCTGTCCATCTGTGATTCCGGCGAGCCGATATAGCGCGAGGTGAGCGTTGAGAGCACGAACCACTTCTGGACGTAGTGCTTTATCTGGTCATTCGGGATCTCCGGCGCATCAAGCAGTATGAGATAAAGCGTGTATGCAAAGTCCAGCGTCATTGCAGAGTTCAGCAGTTTGTGAGAAACAAATCCGGCGCCCTTGATAGCTAGCACGAACTGATTGAAGTTATACTCATTGGCGAAGTTCAGGATGCCCTTATCCATCCGGTCATACGAGTCGGCTATGATGTCCTCACGAAATTCCTTTGTCTCAAAATCCCTGCCTGAGAGCAGGCTGACCAGGTCTGCCAGCTTGCCGCGCCGGAACTGGTGCATAAAGGAGACGCGCAGCATATCGCCGTAGTCCGGGTTATATATGTCGCTGTTGTCCTTAGCAAGCCAGCCTATTTTGGCTGCATATTTGGACTCTCCGAACTCCTTGTCCCTTATCATGTTGCCGTAAAACTCCGGCCTCACGGCAAGATGGCAGAAGTAGTCCACCGCCTTTCGCATGAGGCTGCCGCCATGGGCAGTGTCCGCGGCCATCTTGGACATGACGAAATCGGATTGGCTCAGCGCCGTACCTTTGGAGTTGATGCGGATGAATATTTCCGTCACCTCGTCGATGTCAAGCGTGTGAGCGAGTTCGATGACGCCGATTTGGCGATTAGCTATGCCTTTCAGCCTGGTGAGCGTCTCGGACAGTTCGTCCAGGTCGATGTCAGGGTTGTTCTGAGCGTATTCGTTTTCAAATGCACGCTGCTTGAAGTCCGGCTTGAACAGGAGGGATATATCCGGTATCCAACGCTTGTCTTTCAAATGAGAGGCGTCCTGCACGGCAAAGCGTTTGTTCTCGTCGGTAGTCAGAGGGTTAAAAGCGATTTTTATTCGGTCCTTGTTGAAGTCCTCATCGAGAACCTCTTCGCCGGATATGGCAGCCATGAGCGCGGTAATGCGCTGCTGGCCGTCGATCAGCACTTTTTTGCCATTAGCACGCCCGCCGTCTTTCGTTTTGACGTCCGGGTTCTTCCAGGTGATGATGTAGCCCGTTGGATAACCCTGATACAGAGAATCGATCAAATCGCGCACCTGGCTGCGTTTCCAGACAAATGGGCGCTGGATTTCGGGTATGACAAAGTCCTCGGCGTCTATCATGCCGAGAATCGAGCTGATGGTGTATTGCATAAGTGTAAATTTTTCGCCGGTCACTGCACAGCCCTCCAGTTTAGTATTTTTTTCTATGTCTGATTGATCTCAACGACCATGTTGCAAATGTTGAGTTTTTTCCTTTATCCGAGCAAGTATCGCCTCGTCCGCCGGGCAGAAGTTGTAGCCGTCAGTCTTGCCCAGCGTTATTCAGCGCAGGTCGTTGTGCCCTCACGCTGTAAAGCGCCCTCGGCTTTGCGGGCGTTATACAGCGTGAGGTGCACGATGAGGTCGGGGTAGACGTGGGTGACATCGGTGAATACGTCCCCGACGGCGACGTTGATGCCAACTTCCCCACGGCACTCGCGCACGAGGGCCTGTTTCTTCGTCTCGCCCGGTTCGACCTTGCCTCCCACAAACTCCCGCAGCAGACACCGCGCCTTATGCGCCGTCCGCTGGCATATCGAGAGCTTCCCAACGTCCCAGATAATGGATGAGACTGTTTCGGTCATGTCTGCACCTCAATTCGATGGGGATGTGCAAATTATACCACTATCGACAACTTGGCGCCACTATAAAAGCAAGAAGGGTCGAAAACACGTCCTTTTTGCTCGGCGCACCCTAAAGTTAAGCACACTCGATGGAAGGCATTTACCTGGGGGGCATACCTGCCATGTGAAATTATTAAGAATTGACGATTTCGCAATGACTTGATAAACTATAAATAGAATAAATAGCTAATGAAGGAGTATTTTGGGTAATTGCAGAAGCAGGGAATAGAGATATGAACATTACATTTTTGATTGGCAATGGGTTTGACCTAAATCTGGGCTTGGCAACAGCTTATTCCGACTTCGTAAAATACTATAAAGAGACAGACGCAGAAAAAAATGTGTTGATAAAATTCCGCCAGGATATCAGCGATAATGAAGCCCACTGGTCGGCGGCAGAAATTGAAATGGGTCGGTATACGGGAACGTTCAAAACAGGCCAAGGCGAGGCGTTTTCAGAGTGCCACACCGATTTTTGTAAACACCTTGCTACCTATTTGAAACAACAGCAAGACCGCATCGACTACGATTACATTGCCAAACAAATTGAGCAAGCCTTTGCAAATATCAACACTCTTGCGAAGCTTTTTCCTGAACAGGAGCGCAGTGTGATCCAGAGTATTTATTCCCGATACGAGTCAGAGCGTACAACCTTTAATTTTATCAATTTTAACTATACCGATACGCTTGATAAGTGTATTGCCTTAATTAAAAGCAATCAGTCGGTGCTGGGAAGCCACAGAAGCGGCAGCACAATATACAACCACAGGATAGGAGAAGTGCAGCACGTACACGGTACTCTAGAATCTCAGATGGTGTTCGGTGTAAATGACGAGTCGCAGATTGCTAAACCCGACATATTTGAGTGCGATTATGGTGACATATACGAAGCTTCATTTATAAAGAAACAAGCTAACGAAAACTACAGAGAAAATACCGACAGCAAGGTTTACAATATTCTAAAAGGCAGTCAGCTGATTTATATTTATGGTATGTCAATTGGAGAAACTGATAGTCTCTGGTGGGAAAGGATATGTGAATGGCTAGCAGCCGATCCTTATCATCACTTGATCATGTATAAACATAGTCTGCCACACTTAGGATTGCTTGGTAAGGACTACTTAATCGGCGAAAGAAAAGCTCGCAATGAGATTATGGATTATTCTGCATATACAAATGATCAATTAAAGAGCATAGGCCCAAGGATCCATGTCACTGGTGAAAACCTTTTTGGTGAACTCAACGTCGTGGCAGATAAAACAAAAAGCCCAGTAGAAATATTCTTGGACGCCGCTAATAAAGCCGCGTCGTCCTTGAATAATGGCGGCAAAGAGCTTCTCGAGGCCTATCAAACAGCCACGAAATAGATAAGTTGCCGTTACAAGCCGAAGGGACATCCACATGAACTTTATGCATGATTTGGCTGAAATATCAAGGAAAGAGCTCAACCAAGCCGGAATAGTGGTCCCAAGGGACTGGGATGACTATACCGTTTGCATGAAGTATCTGGATATTCACCATAGATTCTTTGACTCAAGTGTTTCTTATATGGTGGCATATTCAAGAGAGCTCAAGAAAAAGCTGCCAACTCTCACATCGAAAGAGCAGGACGCAATTAAAGGTATTGAAGAGAGGCTAAAAACCCGAAAATCAATAGTTCCATACATGAGCAAGCAAATTCGAGCTATATCTGTGAGCAAGTCGGATTTTCTGTTAAAAAATTGGAATATATATCATCTGCATCTGGAAAAAGATACTGATGGGCGCAGCAATGGTAATCTGCTGTTCTTTCAACCGCAAGGGCGCTTTGTTTACTTTATTGATGTGCGTCCACATCCCAAGGGAAGTGCATGGTTTGATCGAGAGCTATTTGATATCATATATGACAACTGGCCGTTCCTTCTGAATTATAGGCCTGACATGAAACCAACGGTTACTGTTCCTGACGAGAATGTACATGATGCGCTTAAGAAGATGGTATTAGCATTACCGTTTAGAGGAGGATGCATATTCCCGACCCGCTTGGGTGTTGCCACATCTGGAGATAGCAGCATGGCTGTGATGAAAGTAAACCGTATTTTCAATAATTTGACTGCTTGGGAGTTAGAGCTGAACAAGAAAGAGAAAGAAATTCGACGAGAAATTAGAAAGCTAAAGCTGCGCGAACCGGATCTGTTAGAGTACCGTTTGGAAATAGAATCAGGCCATTTTATTGCTTACGAAATCAATGCACACATCAAAATCAGCCTGTTTGAAGTGCCATAATATCGGCGGCTATAATACGCTTCCCTTTCCCTATCCTGCTGGAGCCGCCGTTCACAGACAAAGGCAGCATCGTGGAGGTGTTCACCGACCTGCCCCTGTGGGCAGGGTATAAAGAGCGCCTTCGACAGAATAAACGCCAAGGCTGAGGCGTGAAGGCGCAAACCTGCTAATGTGTGTCAAGCACAAAAGGCGAGAAGTACAGGATAAGAAATAGGCATAGCAAAAGGACCTGCAGCATTTTCTGTCTGCAGGTCTGAGAGGATATGACCCGTCGATGACGCAGTAAATATAATGATGGCCGTGCTGCGGAGCAGCATGGCCATCGTTGTTTCGTATCAGGCGGTCTCTTCTAAAGCGTTCAGGTATTCTTTGACCTTTGCATAATAGATGCGCAGAAATTTGGCGGAGCCGGCAACAGTATAAACGTAAAAGTGCTTTCCTTCGGCTCGCTTCTTATCCATAAAACAAAACACTGGATTAGCAGTATTCGCACGAATAAGCGTCATTGACATGATCACAAACAACACTCTTCTAAGATGTGGAGACCCGCGTTTGGACACATGACGGCTTTTCGAATCGAAGCTTCCTGACTGGTATGGCGAAGCGTCAACGCCTGCGTATGCAACCAGCGCCCCTTTGTGCGAGAATCGACGCACATCACCGACCTCTGCCATAAGCTGAGGGCCTGTAACCTTTCCTATGCCCTCCATGCCCATTACCAGTTCATATTAGGGCAGCATTGAAGCAAGGCGATTCCTCTCGGTTCTAATTGATTGGAGGGAGTCATAGATCGCACTCAGGCTATTTGTCGCTTACGTTATAAGAAGCTTTGTACTATCATTTTGGGTAGCGTGGCAACTGCTTCGCAGTATCCATGCAGTTGTTGCGGTCCTTTCATAGAGTTGGCTCTGGATTTTTAACAGCTGACGGGTCTCGTCCTCGCCAGCGTATTCCTGTAAGTCAATCCAGAAGGTAAGACCGTAGTTCGCAATTTTCATCGCGTCAGCACGGTCTGTTTTGACCTTACGAATAGAGTTGTCACTAGAATTGTGGATTAGAATTGCGTTCACAACACTTACATAGAACCCGGCTTCTTTCAGAGTCATCGCAATGGTCCGCCAGAACATTCCGGTGTGTTCCATAACGATCCTGATCTCTCCGTCAAGCTGTCTGAGCTTCGTGCTCAGCTTTTTAAGGCCTTCTGCAGTATGCTCAACATCAAACGGCAGAAGAACAATTTTTGTTACACGAATGTACGGATCACTCCGATAACTCAACCTGCATCAATCGAACGCTGCAATGAAAGGGCCGGCTGACAGTTTGCACCATCGAGCGTGGTTAGCTCAAGCAATGCTTCGTAAGGCCGATTACCCTCTCATTGTAGCTTTGGTAAGAACCGCTGAACAGCACATTCTTTAACATGCTGCTTTTGGGGTCAAGCATATTGTAGACCAGCTAAGCAAAGTCAAGAGAAAATTTAGAAGGCGTTCCCGCAAAAAAGCGCACGACTCCCAGGCTCACGGCATCTGACGTGAGCCTGAATTCAATACGCGGCTTCCTTACGCCGCAGCGAGCAGCCTTATGTGTTCCTGCGGCGTGCGAAGCTCGAAGGGTTGGCGGTCACGAAGGACTGCATAAATGATGTTCGAGAGCTTGCGCATGACCGCTACGCGAGCCACATTTTTAGGCTTCTCAGCACATTTCTTCTCGTAATATTCAGCGAGAACAGGATTCTTGTATGCGCCGTCTCTGTTCCGTGAAACGCTGCTTACCGCCGCCATGTGCAGCGCCGCGCGAACCTGGGGTGAGCCACGCTTGGACAGCTTGTTCTTGCGCCCCTTGAACGTCCCGGACTGCCTCTCTCCTGGGTCAAGGCCAAAGTATGCCGCGAGCTGTTTGGGTTTCCGGAACAGAGATATGTCTCCCATCTCTGCCACAATGACCACGGCAGAATTGAAACCGATGCCCGGTATGCTGCAAAGCAGCTGCACATCCTCGTCGAAGCCGGGTTCCTGCTTCAGCAGTGCCTTTATCTCGTCCTCGACGCGCCGTATAGCCGCCAGCAGCCCCTCGATGATGTCCAGCATATTCACAATCAGGCTGGCGTTGCTTGCTGACCTGACACCGATCACGCGGGCAGACATAGCAGCATCCCTGAGTTTTGCAGCCTTCTCAGAGCCGAATTTACGTCCCTTGTTTCCGGCCTTGCCGATGAATTCCGCAACTTCGTCCATGCTCACAGCCAGCAGCATGTCCGGAACAGGCCACCGGCGAAGCACAGCGCGCGAGGAAACGCCTCCTACGTCGGAGAACACCTCACAGTATCCGGGGAAAATCTGATCGAGATAAGCCGTCAACCTGTTCTTGAAACGTGTAACATCGTCCATAAGTTCGCTGCGCTGACGCGTTAGCAGCCGTAGGCCGCGCAGGGTGCTCGTGGGTATCTGAGACGGCCGCAAAACCTTGAGCCTGTACAGCATGGCTATGCGGTACGCATCTACACGGTCGTTCTTGACCTTGCGCACGTTTATGTTCTTCAGCGCTCCGCTTTGTATGGGGTTTACCACTACCACCTCAAATCCCGCGTCCGCGAAAAACTGGAACAGGATAAGGTGGTAGTGCGACGTGGATTCCATTACCACGACCGGCCTCGTTCCGCACTGCGACTCAATCTCGCGCAGCTTTTTCTCTGCGAGCTTCATGCTGGTCATGTCGTGGTAGATTTTCTGCCTGAGCAGGACGTCGTTTTGCGGGCTCAGGACACACAGGTCACTGAAGCGTTTGCTGACGTCTATGCCGGCGACGGGGACTGAGCTTTCCATGAAACAACCTCCAATGCGGGACAGCATCCTTGTGCGAGAGCTTACATGCGCGTGTGAGACGCGGGTAAGCGGCAGGGCCGCACCCATCCAGCCTAAAAGAAAAGGCTCCCGCGGGATGAACGGACTGTCTACAAAGAGGGTAATTCCGCAGAAACCCAGCAAGCAGTTCTGCCACTTTCGTCCCGCCTTTTGCCTGAATCGTACCACGCGGCCAAGACGGCTGCAACCCCGCCGTTTACGTGGTTATTGTACCAGCAAACCTGCAAACTGCGTCAACCCCAAAACGCAGTTTTCCGTAACCACCGCAAAAACGGCATGGCAAAGCTGGCCGGCGAAAATTCTCTCGCCGGCCTGAGCGTTTATCTCGGGCTCTTACGCCGCCGCAAGGCACTCCTTCACACGGGCGTAATATATTCGCAGAAACTTCGCGGCTCCGGCAACCATGTAGACGTAGTAGTGCTTACCTTCGGCGCGCTTCCTGTCCATAAAAGCATAAATTGGATTGTTAGGCCTTTTTTGTTTCAAGATGGCCACACACACCTGAAACAGAGCAGAGCGCAAGTGCGGCGACCCGCGCTTTGAAACGTGCCGGTTCTTCGAGTCGAACGTACCTGACTGAAATGGGATGCATAAGTGATGAGAAGGGCTGCAAGCGGAGCGAAGTTTGTGTCAGTATCTGTACTCGACAAAATTAATATTATCTACTACTTCTTGCTTACTACCATCTACAATTTCAGCGGCAAACTTAATTGGTATGGCCGTTCCATACCCCAAATCATCGTAATCTCCGCCTTCCGAAAATGGGATGGAACTCACGACTCCTATGCATTCGCCAAACTCGTTTATAACAGGTCCTCCGCTGTTGCCGCCCTTAATTTTGGCGGTAATTAAAAATAAGTTTTCCCGGCTCCAAAGCTGCTGCGCTTCTGCCGCAACTTGACCTTCCGTAACGGCAAAGCGTTTCTCCGGTATTGCAGAAATAGTTGCTTCTTCAGTCGTTTGAAAGCATGTGTAACCCGGAATTCGAGGATAGCCCATCGTTATCACTTTGTCGAGTACGTTGCACTCACATTCACACACGAAGCCATGTTCGGGCAACTCGTTAACAACTATTACAGCTATATCAATGTTCACATTAGAGTGATATAAGACTTGTGCTCCGGCATAGTTGGCAAACGGAATTTTACCAATTGAAATACTTTTTGAACCTTCAAGGCAATGCCGGGCGGTTATAATGAAGCTTCGTCCGGCAACAAAACACGTACCTATACTTTCTATGCCGTCAAAATTTGTATATACAAGAGGCAAAACAAATTTTTTATATTTTTCATATACGAATTTGAATCCGAACACCGCGTTTTCCCATTTGCCAAAATACTTCTCGCGATCTGAGAAGCTCATTTTTCGATAATAGGCGCCATTTGAAAATTTACCGCCCCAATAATAGCAACTGTTATACCCCATGGGGTCTCTTGATATGTTTTTCAGGGGCATTATGTCGCACAAAGAGTCGCAAATATTGACGAGTTCCTTAATTCGGTCACTGTCATCATCTACGACGAATTTATCTTTAAGCTTTAACATCAACTGGGCAATATTACGTTTTGTGAAATCTTCTTCCGGCGAATCCGGATTGAAAGAAAAATATAACAATACTTCGTCAATTAAATTAGGTATCAATTCTCTAAGCAGACTCATAATTGTATCTCCTTAACTAATTCCAAATATATTAACGATTATAACCGTAAGATTAACATGTTTGTTATACCGAATTCAGGATAATACCAGTTATATCGAGAAAAATATTATACCGAGTTAGCGGAGGAAAGGCAGATAGGACAAGGACTGTGGCTCCAAAAACTTGGTATAACGAATAAGCAGGAGATAACCCAAAGCCCCTGCCGGTGATGACCGGCAGGGGCAAAACTCGGTATAATAATGGTGTTCTCACAGACCGTATAAGCGTTTCAGCAGTTCCTCATCGGTCACGGTGTAGTTTGCCGGATCAACACCCGGCGCGGCGCTGTCTCCTAATGCGCGGGCAATCGCTTGGCGCTTATGTTCTGTATCTGCGTAAGCGTAGATTAGGGTGGTTTCCAGATTCGCATGGCCGAGCCACTGGGACACAAGCGTCAAATCCATCCCATGCTGGTAAAGGTGCATGGCCCTGGTATGGCGCCAAAGATGCGGATGGACGCGCTCCGGGATCTCCGAGCATTTGGCTCTGGCGCTGTTGGCGTATTTCTGCATCATAAGCCTTACGCTATCATCGCAGACAGGCTTATGGACACACTTTTTCGCTCAACGTAAAATAAGGTTTGCGAGGATGCCGCAGGTTCTCCTTCGTGGAAAACTGCCATGTAATGCTTGAGGTGTTGAGCGGTATCCTTCATCAGCGGGACGGTACGGACTTTGTTTCCCTTTCCATGCAGAATGACCTTCGGCGAGGAATCCAGCTTCAAGTCACAGATGCGGACATTCAGCACTTCTTGGATACGAGCGCCTGTGTCATAAAAGAAAATCAACATCATCTGGTCACGCAGGCCGAGCCTTGTGGTCGTATCCGGCTCCGCTAAGAGTATGCGAACCGCTTTCTCGGACATATACTCCACCTTGGAAAAAGGATCATCTTTCTGCGCTTTAATAGCGGAAAGTTCAGCAGACACAGCGATGAACTCTGGGCAGCAGGCAGACGCATATGAAATGAAGGCCTTTAATGCCGCCAGCCGGTTGTTCCATGTGGCGGGAGAGAAGCCCTTTTCCGTAATAAGGTTGGAAAGGTACGCTGTAATCATCTCGTAGCTGAAAAGGTCAAAGGTCACGGAAGTAACAGGGATATTCCGCTTATCTGCGGCAAATCTCAAAAACTGGTTCAGAACGGTTCTGTAAACCGCAACGGTATTTTCACTTGCCTTGCGGTGGACAGGAAGATAAGTGAGCAGGAAGTTCCGAATCAGCAGGAACAGCTTTTCATCCTGGACGGGGTTCTTCAACTTTCCCATAACTCAGCCCTCGGAAAGACCTGCCCCATGCTTTCCCAATCAATGCCTGCGGATTTCACAAGATTCTCCGGCAGCAAGTGGATGTAATACGCAGTGGACTCTATGTCTTTATGGCCCATATAGGTGCGGAGATACGGGAGGCGGGAATGGATGTCCTGCTTCTCGTCAAGCCAGCGGTTTAAAACCGCTGTGGCAAAGCGATGGCGCAGATCGTATACACGAACCGGCGGCAGAAATTCCTTGGGGATGTCCCGGTTCGCGTGAGCAAAGAACCGTTTGAATTTTCCCTGCATCCACTTGGCTGTATATGGGCCTCCATCAGGGGAGGGGAAGAAATACTCGCTGTCTGGAAAGGCAACGTCCCGCAAGGTAGCATAAGTTCTTGCCATAGAACGCATATCATCGGACATAACCACCACACGGTTTTTTTGCATCTTGGTATTCAAGATTTGGACTTCTCCAGTATTCAAATCCACCTCCTGCTTTTTCAGTGTCCGGCCTTCGTTCGGACGCAGACCACAGGTATAGGTCAGCCGGAAGTAGACACTGAGAAGAATGGGGCGAAACGGTTCTTGAGAGTGCTGGTACGAATCAATTTCCTGGAAAAGTGAGGAAAGCTCACCGTCTGTAAAAATATATGGGACAAAGATCGAGCGGCCAGACGCAAAGCGATCCGGCAAAACATATGCGGGTTTTCCTACTGAGTTCAGATATGTTGCGAAGCCTCGCTCGAAAGCAAGCCTGGACAGTATCACTCCCGCTGCGGTTCCGGCATTCTTGATCCAACTCAATGCCAGCGGCTCCGTCAGGCGATCCGCATCCGGGTATTTCTCCGAGCAAAAACGGTCAAAATTCCGGGCTCGGTCAAGATAGGTGCTTTCCGCACCACCGAGGGAAACCTTCAGCCGGATCATATTTTCCAAGTCCTCGCCAAAGTGGCTGTTGAAATTCATGCTCATAGGAACTCCCTCCTTTTTACGGGAATCCCACTGAAACTTAGCGCACATTCCTTCAGGTTGCCGGTGTCCAGCGCAAGATACTGAAGTGCGGATTGCATATCCTCCTGCCCAAGAACCTGGGCAACCATAGCAAGGGAGCTTCCAGAAACAAGCAGCTTCTTTGCTAATCTGCGCCGCAGCCCATGAAAACCTTTCCCATCAAATGGCTGGCGTTCAATCCCGGCGCGGCGTTGGTAATCCTTGAACATCGTACCGACCGAGGACGCATCCTCAACGGCGCTCTTGGGTGCGGCACACCTCAAAAGCAACTCAGAGCAGTGGTTCTGCGGACGGGCATTCAAAATGTAATCTTGTATCGCCGTTCCTGCCTCACCCAAAAGGGGCAAGCAGACTACCACATCCGTTTTGTTCTGTTCTACCCGGATTTCCCCCTTCCGCCAGTCAATGTCCGTCAGCTTCAAACGGATGATGTCGCAGGCCCGCAGCCCCGTTGTCGCTCCAAGAAGGATTATGGCTCTGTTCCGTTTTCCGGCTTCCGTAGAAGTGTCGATCACATTCAAAATGCTCCAACTCCTCATCGGTCACATACCCTTGAATGGGCATCTCGCGGTAGACCCCGTTGGAAAACAGTTCCACGCTGTCCGGGGCTTCTTCGCCGATCTCTTTCAGAAAGGCATGGAAATGCCGGAGGTACAGAAACAAATCGTGTAACGTAGAAGTCTTGACCTCTGAAGCCACCTTCAGAATAAAACGCTGCACGTCATCAATGGTCACAGTCGCCAGTGTTTCATGCCCAAGCCTTTCAAAATGGTAAAGATACTTGCGAACTGCCCACATGGCGTCATCCCTCGTATTTGCCCCATATTTTTGATGTGCTGCAAACAAATCTATCAACCGTTCATTATGGCTGCTTAATATATACTTCGTCCCATGCTGGGTGGCATCAATGCGTAGAGTTCCCGTCAGATAAAATTCATTAAGCCTCCTCGTAATCTGGCGGATCTGCCGGAGATAGTTATACGAAACTTCTCCTGATGTGTAGCGGTCTTCAAGTTTTTGCAGAAACTTGTCCGTAACAGCAGGGTCATACACACATAACCCCTGCTCCCGGTAATACTTGGCAACCATCCCGGCTCTCGGCATCCATCCTCGCCAGATGGTAGCTTCACTGAAGCCAAGCCGCTTGGCTTCAACAACCATTTGTGCCGTCAGTTCCCCGACGGTCATAGCCTTTGTTTCCATTCAATCGCCTCCTGTTTCATAGTCAGGGATTTCCCTGCCACTATGATTATCGCTGGCGATGTCGTGACTGACAATATTATTATACCGAGTTTTGCCCCTGCCGGTCATCACCGGCAGGGGCTTTGGG
>ENA-ORNG01000709-ORNG01000709.1-human-gut-metagenome-genome-assembly--contig:-NODE-709-length-27727-cov-3.446878_pt1 | contig 27727 bp, 37 predicted proteins | sample MGYA00242113_ERZ509018 | MGnify/ENA primary metagenome ERZ509018 (study PRJEB26280, sample SAMEA2338711) | human gut metagenome | biome: human gut; feature: human-associated habitat; material: faeces... | reverse complement strand
ACCACAATACTGCTATCTCTTCTGGAAAATCATCTTTATCAACATCAACTATATCTCTTAATGCATACATTACATGAGCAGGAGCAGTCGAATATTCGACTGCCTTTTTATGAGCGATGATCTTTTTATCCGGAATACTCATTTCCATGAATCCTTCTTCATTCATATTACCCTCGGGATAATAATTTGCGGATATGTTATCTTTTGTCTTTGTCATGTTTTTTAAGATTACCATAATACTTATTCGCTCCTTTCTCGTGATCGTACTGCTCATTAGCTCGATCATGGTGATATCATGCAGCTTTATATCCTGCTCCATCATCAACCTTTGCAGCCTTGTGCTATCGCACGACCTAAATCAACCCTTCCTATTATGCTTTTGCTCTTACATTATATCATCTGCGCATGATAAAAGGCAGAAAGAGCGTCATTTCTGGCTGATGAAGCCCTCTTTCTGCCTCCTCCTTATTCACACATTGAAAATAAATGCGGCTGTTTACTCAGCAGCATGGGCATCTGTCTGTTCCGGATGCCTTTTTCAATGTGCATCAAAGCTTGGGTTGCAGATATAGACATTGTCTGGATCAAGTTTTGTCTTGAGATATTCCAGTCCTTCTGCAAACCGCTGATAATGAACGATTTCCCTGGCTCTGAGAAAACGAATGACTTTCTTTACTTCTTCGTTGTCTACAAGCCTCAGGATGTTGTCATACGTCGTCCGCGCTTTCTGTTCCGCTGCCATGTCCTCGGTCAGGTCCGTGATCGGATCGCCCTTGGACTGGAAGTAGGATGCCGTAAAGGGAACGCCCGCCGCAGACTGGGGATAGATGCCCAGCGTATGATCGACAAAATAAGCGTCGAGCCCGGCATCCTTAATCTGCTGCACGCTGAGCCCGTCGCACAGCTGATACAGGATGGCAGAAATGATCTCGACATGTGCGAGCTCATTCGTTGCCTGATGTTATCGATGATTTTTTACCATAGCAGAGTATTGGACTTAAAAACGCCCTCACCTAAGCGAGGGCAGAGGAAGTTCAGAAACGAATATGATCTATTGTTTCTGGGAGTAGAGTAATAGCAAACACACATATATTATTATTGTTATGGCAGCATTTGTCAACTAAAAATCGCCCTCGACCACGCGGCCGAGGGCTGTTGTTATTTGCCTTCTTTGATTTCGATCATCGGGTCCGCCTTGCACCAGATTCCATGAATCTTGGCGAGGTTATTGGGAATGTCGATCGCTTCTACCGTGGCATTATCGAGGTATACTTTAGCCTTGGTATTGGCAAGATAATTGTCCTTCTTTCCGTCGGATGCATCATACTCAGATACATACTTGGTCGGGAACCATCCGCCCAGATCAGGGATGTTTACACATTCCACACCGTCAATATATTTGATTGCGGATCCATTAACCGCCTTGATCGCCATCGGTTTTGACGTGACCACGCTGCCTACCGTGAGGATGTCGTCGCACTTTTCAGTAGTCGATGTAACCCCATATCTGCGATCGACTTCTGCTTGTACTGCTGCATAATCGTATCCGGCAGCTTCGAGCTTCTGCTTACGAGCGTCTCCATTGCCCCACTTTCCAGCAATGACCTCATCAGCCAACTGCGATACGGTCTTCCTAGATGAGTTGCTGCCGCTTCCTGTGCCGACGCTGGGCTTGCTTGCAGAAGTGTTGCCATTGTAGTACGCTTTTACCTTGCTCTTGAACGTACTCCAGTTATATGGCTTCCCGGCGCGAATCTGCGACGGGCAGTTTTTGCCGCTCCAGTCATGATGCTGGTAGAGCTTGTCAGCAGACAATCCCTTCTTCTTGAGCTGCTGGGCAGCCAGCTGAGCTGCATTATCGGTTGCCTTCTCCAGATCTCCGTCAGAGTTCATACAGATCTCGATGGCAATGGTCTGCGTGTTTCCCTTGCCGCTGCCACCGTCGCCGGCGTGCCATGCAATCTCGTCCGTAGGAATGGACTGATATGCTCCATTCTCATCAACCGCAAAATGCCATGACTGCTGCTTGTTCTTCCAGCTGTTCTTCAGCAGATTTGCATGAGCTTGTGCGTCGGCGCCGACTCCGGAATTATCCGTGTTGTGGATGGTGACGCCGATGCACTTGCTCATTTTGATTCCAGGGCGCGCGCCGGATGATACCACCGGTGCATAATCCTTTGTGATTTTTACCGTCATATACTATTCCTCCTTAATTATCAATGGGCAGCTCGCCCAGCTCTTCCATCATTTCATGGATGCCATTTTCATCGGTGAGTGTGTTGTACACCGCATACATAGTCTTCGCGTTCTCGATTGCGTACAGCGGAATCTTCCCAAGATGGGTGTACTTCTTGTGATAGTCGATGATTGACATCCGGATCAGCATGCAGACGCCGCTGCACAGCGTCCGCATCTTCTCCTCTTGATCTCTTTTGATCTCCTTCTCCAGCTTTTGGCGACGTGATTTCTCGTTCACATAATTCTTGTATGTAAACAGCGCCGCCGGCAGCAGAAATCCAGAGAGCGTCGCCAGAAAGATCTCCATACCTTTCTTATTTTCCTTTCAGCTGATTCATCGCGCTGTCGCCGACCTGTGCTGCGGAGGTGAAGCTGTTGTTCTTCCACCAAGTCACAACCGCGGTGATAACCGTAAATCCGATGGATACAGCCTGGTATACCATATCATCAGCGATCGGGATGGACTCGTGCCCGAAGATGGCCAAAAGCTGGTTGATCAACGCCAGCACAAGACACACTGTTCTGGCAATAGTGCCGGCAGTGATTCCAGTATCTTCCGCTTTGATGATCGTTTCTTCCGTCGCTACAGTAACTTTGTTCTCTTCCATGAGAATCATCCTTTCCGGCCAAGTTTTATGCCATTCCGGGGCATTATTTCCAGTTAATCGGTCGCATCAATGGCCGTGTCATCTCCATCATGGCCCTGATGGTCTCCACATCCGTACTGCTCCAGTCAGCTTCTGGCTGCTTAACGAAGCGTGTCGTGCGTCTGATCGGCAGATGCTCGTCCACCAGGCTGTCATCTCCCAAGTGCTGCACCAGACATGGGATCGTGGAGATGACCGGAATGCCTCGCTCTAAGGCAAATTGATGAAACGCATATGTCTCCCACTTGATACCCGGGTAGTGCTCGTCTGTATAACTCATGCATTCGATGGCCACATCCTTCGGTATCATGATCGCCGCGCCGAAAATACCGCGATCGTGTGTGACATATGGAGTCTGCAGAGCGGCGATCTCATCATCGCAATAGCTGCTGTTGTAATAGGTGGAGAAGAATGACACGATGCAGTCTGGATGGGCTGCCACGATCTGCTCGCAGATCTCACGGAATCCCTCGCACACTTCCAGATCGTCGTTGAGCACCACCCTGTGCGTCTCTCCTTCTGCGTATGGCGCAAGCCATGCCTGCTTGGCCACTGGGAACACAACTCCACCCTCCGGACGCTCATCGTAGATGATGTCGCTGTCAGGGAGCTTAAGTTCTTCATTCATCGCTGCGATCATCTCGTCCCGCTGATGTACACCAATAATTTTTATTCCTACCATAACATCCTCCTAGTTGAAATCAACATAAGTCAAAAGCGGATTGGCGCATGCGGATACCGCATAGTACCAGATCCTCACACCTGGATTGAGATACTTGGTAGCAACCGCATAGCTGTAATTGGAGCCATTGTACAGGACCGGGACCAGGCCGCTCGTGATATTAGACCATACCTCTGAATATTCAGGCTTGGCTGTACATCCGGTAATGTCGATGATGAATGTTCCGCCACTATCTCCGGAACCTCCGCCAGTTCCTGCTTCTGCAATGCGATCCTTGACCCATGCTGTAGTAGGGATCCTAGTGCTATCATCAGTGCTGGTTGGCGTGGATGTCTTAGGCGTGCCCGTCAGAGTGGGCGAGGCAAGTGTGGCGTATTTCTGCGCCTTGACATATGCGGTAGTAGCGATCTGCGTCGTATTGGTCGATGTGCTTGCAGTCGGCGCTTTTGGCGTTCCCGTGAAAGTAGGGCTTGCAAGCTTGGCATAGTCTTCGAGGAGACTCTTGATGAACGCCGTTGTTGCGATTCTGGTACTGTCGTCCGTATCGGCCGGTGTCGGCGCTGTTGGCGATCCCGTGAAAGCTGGTGATTCAAGAGTCGCATATACGTCTTCCAGCAGTGCCAGGATCAACGATACCGCGACCTGCCTGGCAGATCCGCCAATATTGGCGAAGACGCTGTCATCGGCCGCGATGGTCTGCGACACATCCAGTTCTGTGATTTTTTTATCTGCCATATCATCACTCCTTTCTATCCCATCAGGTAATTGCCTGCATCATCTGTCAGTTGGTTGCCTGCATCATCGGTCAGGTACTGCTCCGCGCTCGGCTTATCCACGAACCACGAGGCATAGCAATTAATCCAGCAGTTAGCTGGCATGTTGATTTCAGAGCTGCTTCCGTATCGGCTGATGGCGAGATCTCCATCCGTGTTCACGCGAAGCACCATCTTAGACACACCGGATCCCTGGATGACAAACTGCTCGTAGAAATCCGACGGCGCAAATCCGTCTGGAAGATAACCGATCGTTGTATCGAAGTCTCCTGATATATCCTGATTGTTCAGGCTCTTGACCGCTCCGCGAAGATGAACAGAAGAGCCGATACGCCGAACCTGCAGCGGTGCCTGATCTGCAGCGTAACGAGAGAACCCAGAGCCATATGTGCAATCCACCCATCCGGTATCTTCGACATCAGAAGCGTATGCAAGCCGCTGATCGGCGTTCGGACCAGCATATACATCATCATAGACATAGATCGGCCAGGCTGATTCTACTGCCCTCTCTCGTGTCGGTTTTCGGCCAAAGCCCACGCTGTTCTTGGCTATGACGAGCTCTGGGATGCCCTTGCCAATAGTGCACTCGTATATCGTCGTAGTTAGCGCATCAGACAATCTGACACGGATATTGAACGAGTACTCTGCATCCATATCCCCGACGACCGCATCCCGGCTGATGGTGCCGCCGTAGAATGTCGTGATCGTGGAATAGCTGCCATAGGTCAGCTCAGACGTCTTCTTTTTGGCGTATTCTGCCAAGCAAGAATTATTCTTGACCGTTGCTCCAATAGTCAATGGATGGAACTCGCCGGCCATATTAAGAAGTACGGCATCCTCCACGCCGTTTCGCCGGTGCGGTACCAGCTGGCTAAGGCGTGGCCGATCGTACTCGTAGTACATATCGAAAGGTACAGTCAGAGAGCCTTCCAGGCCGCGGCTGTCGATTGCCTTGACCGTCACGCCGGTATTGGATGGAACGGTGGCCGTATCTGTGATCGCGGTAGATGTCGACTCCACAGCGCGATCCCCGATGACCAGCTGATACTTGACGATGCTGGCACCTTTCCGGCCGGTCGCCGAAATCGATGACGCCCGGATGATGGAAGCATTCTGGATGACGTGCTTCGAGTTGCCCGTGATAGAGATGCATTCCGACACGGTATCCGCATACACAAAGCTATTGACCAGCGGTTTTGCCTCATCTACATTGATTTGGACCGTTCCGCTGCCTGTGCTGGATCCGATGCTGGAGCTGCCGCTGTATGTGGTCAGCGTGATCGTCATCCCCATGTCATCCTTGGTCAAGAATTCATCGTACATGTTATCCACTTCTGTGGATGTCGGCGTGATGGTCACGCTGCCACGATGGAGATCGGTGCGGCTGAATGAATATGATCCAACTTTGAACACGGCTGTATGCGTAAAGTCATCGTCATATCCGGTAATCTGCAGCATAAACGAATTCCCCAAAGTAAAAGCCGGCGAATTGCCGACCTTTGAGATTCCTAGAGTTTTTGCTGACTTGCTGGACGATGTATAGCATACTGTCCCATTCCGGTCGATGACCTCTACCACGAAAGTGTAGCTGGTATTGGCCGTCAGACCAGTGATCGTGGTGCTGCCGTTGCCCGTGTTGCCACTCAAATTCCAGGTCCTCTTAGAGATGGTATCCTTCAACCTCACGCGCCAGTAATTACGCTTGTTGGTCAACGTGTGCGTGATCTTGACCGACTTTTCTGTAATATCTGATACGCTCAGCCCATAATTGGTTGGTGCTTCGACCGAAGGGGACGAGAAGCTGACATTGCCAGATGCATCCCACAATCCGTCACAGCCGGCTTTGACCGTCTTGGACAGCTTCCGGGAGTTGCCCAGGTCGTATGACTTGCTGCCGGAACCGTATGCGCTTGATTGCTGGTTCTTGCCCAAGGTGAAGCTTACATTCGCTGTTTCTTGCTCACCATCAAACGTAAATTTGTAGCCATTCCATGAGCAGCTTGCGCTGTTTCCCACGCACTTGAACCGGAAGTTGTAAGAGGTATTGACCTTGATATTTGGATAATTGCCGCTCAAGGAGCAGGAAGTGGTGACCAGCAATTTGACGTACTGATCAGATGTATTAAGTGTCGCTGTTGCCATTGCACCACCTCCTAGTCCATTACTGAGAAGTACACCATGCCATCATCAGAATTGGTGATCAGCAGCTTGCCGATCTCCGCGGAGGTCGTCCGCAGCTTTGTGAGCTCCGTGGTATCGCGATTGACGCGCAGGACTTTTTCGCCGCTGTTCTTGTCGATGACCGAAAACTCTGTTGAGTCGATCTTGGTGATCGTGTCTGTGTCACTCTGCTCGATCTCGATACCGGTTTTGTCGATTTTTACGCCTGCAGTATAGATCTCATCCGTGTGCGGCGTCCACTGCTTACGGATGGAACCCTCATTGAGGATGAGATCGGAGATCATCAGATAAGATGCCGATGACGCGATGGCCACTGTAAGCTCCGTGCCGGCCGCCTGAACGACAAGGGATGCCTCGTGCCACTCATCGTCCACATACGATGCAGTCGTCTCAAATACGACCGTTTCCGCGCCTCCCTGGATGACCTTAAGGCTTGATGCACTGGTATATGTCTTGTACAGGCACGAGATCGTGTAGACCGCGCCCTGTCGCACTTTGACCGTCTGAGACATCGTAGCGTCGTCCAGACGGAATGCGCGGCCGGAAGTCGTGTGATCGTTGACGTCATTGTCGTCGACCGTCACGATGCTGCCATCTGCTTCCCACATCTGCGTATTATTCCATCCTACCGAGTTAAGCAGCAGGTTGTACCCGCTCATCTGCTCCAGCGTGACATTTAGCTGGTCCTTCAGCAGCTGCATCTCAGCAGTCAGCTCTGATTGTCGGACGAGCTCCTGCCCGGCATCGCTCTGCAGCACCTGCTCACCGACATGAGCGATCCACTCATCGCTGGTCAGATCGGTATAGGCATCCTTGAGCGTCTGAATGTCCTCGTATCCATTAGTCGGCACCCAGTCATACAGCGGATTCCCAGAGCTGTCCAGGCCGACTTCGACGTAGATTTTGAGGATGGGATTATCGTTGTCAGATATATCCATCCATTGCTGGCCAACAGATGGATTGTCCGGCGGGTCAGGAGACACGATGATCTCCTGATTGACCGCTTCCCAATCCGTGCCGTTGTAGTGTTTCAGCGTTGGTGGATCTACAGACGTATCCAGCCACAGCCGACTGGTATCTTCCGGCGGAGTATCACCTGAGATGGCGGCATCCAGACCATCGTTGATCACCGTGATGGTGATCTGAGCCTGACCACGCATAGATCAGATCTCCACGACGCACACGAATGTTCCCTTGACGTCAACATCTGCGCTGCCGACGCTCAGGGTCTTACCTGTTTTGGAGAACGATGCCACCTTCTGGCCATTCTTATCGTATTTTGACCAGGTATATGTGCCTTCACCGGCCGTATCGATCTCTTCACCCGCCTGGTATACGCGGGCGGTGAGGACCGTGGAGCCTTCACCATTTTTGAAAGCATCGCCGCCGGTCGACTCGATGATGACCTGGATCGGATCGCTCAAGTCGACGAAGGATGCTGTATCCGCAAAGGTCTGATTGTAGGTTGCCGACGCTGAATCGGTATCCTTAGCGACGCACTTGAACACTGCGGAAGAATCTACCTGCCCGGCATAGATCGTCAGTGTTGACGTGGTGATGCCACTGAACTGACCGCTGGCATTGGCCAGCTTTTTCCAGCCGATTCCGCCGCCCTGATCGGTGTCGACAGATGAGTCCATCTGGTACCACTGATACGTGACATTGGTCGTATCCACAGCAGATCCGCGCCACAGCTGCGCTGTAGCGGTCAAGCTGTCCGTCTGCCCATTCTTGAAGATGTTGCCGTTTGGCGTCATAACCAGAAGGTCTGTGATGCCGCTGCCGTTGACCACGCGGCTGAAGCTGATCGATGTCTTATACATCGTGGTCAGACCGGTCGCAGGATCCTTATACTGAATCTCTACCCGGAAATCCTTACCGGGAAGACCGGCCATCACATTGCCCTTGACCGTCAAGATGTGGGACTTGGCGCCGCTCAGCGCATAATTGCCGGCGCTGGTGATCGCTGTCGTGCTACTGCCTTCGTACCACTTGACCGAGATCACCTCAGTGGATGTGATCTTGTCTGTCGATGTTCCGGCCACATAGATGGACGGTGTTAAGACAAGATTCGTCGTTGCCCAGTCCGGTGTGTAGGTGTCATTGTCCGGATTATACATCTGGGTCTTGGCCAGATTCGAGTTAATAAAACCTGTCAGTGTTACGGCGTCATTGAGATCGACGATCGTAAACTGACCCTGTGCTTTACTCATTTAACCATCTCCTCTCCTCTCAAAGCAGACTCATGCGAGTCGTGGTGTCTATCAAATCACAATAGAATGTCGCGCGGACATATACGTCCTCCGCAGTCACGTGGATTGTTTTGGTACCGCCGGCATGCGCTGTGTTCCATGCCTGATCAGCTTCCTCATCGGCCGAAACTCTCGTCCAGATGAACTGGTTATCATCCAACTGGTCAGTTACGTCGTCATCCCAGCTGTACACGATCGCGCGCAGGTTGGTATCGATGCTGCCGTTCTTGAACACGCTGCCATTGTCCGACACGATGACGAGGCGATACATCTTGGTGTTTTCAATGTCTTCGACCTTCTGGGAAATCTGCCCCTGTTCCATTTCGATTGAAGTCATTCGTTCAGCCTGATCATCCTGTGTTTCGATAATCAGCTGAATTCTCTGTTCCTGCTTATCCACAATCGCCTCAGTCCGCTTCAATATCTGTTTTACACTTTCCGCATACTGATACTGGATCTGTGACTTGGTCAGCGCCGGGGTTTCAAAGGATGACCGGCTGGATCCACTATAGGAGATGCTGTGATTCATCACATACATCGTGACATAGCTTTGATCCTTTAGTTGAACCTGGATGATATCACCTGGCTCGATAATAAAAAATCCCTGCGATTTACATTTCACAGGAGTATAGGTAAAGCCGTCGATCCTATCGAATATCGCATTTTTCGATGTATGCCGATCAATGTCAAGAATCGGATTATTCGCTATTTTCAGCTCGGTCAGACCGTTTTCTTCTATTGATTCTTCATCCTGAATGTAGACGTTATCATTCAGCGGTTCACGCGCTAACACAAGCGAATTGATTGGTCCGTATGGATCCGCTGTTTCTGGCCATGATTCAGCCAGATTCTTCTGCTCTATCGTAAAGTCAGAGGTAGAAAACCACCGAAAGTCAAGTTGATCATCCGATGTTATCCGAGCAAATGTACAGCTTGACTGAGCAATAGCCACGATGATGTCGGCATACACAGGCTGTTCTCCGAAGCTGATAGCCTCCGGTATCGATAAAGAAGCGTTCGGAAACGTAGTTGTCGCCAGAGATACTCCTACTTTTCCGCATACCCATTGAGCCAATTGCAGAGGCGTTGTCGGATAGGTAATTTCATCTACAGGAGCGGTCTCGTTGAACACAGCCTTTTTATCAATGATGCTGTATTCGTTGCTATCGTCTTTATCATATGCCAAAAACGATCCTAACTTCTTGTACTGAAAGGACCCTGAGACCATGATACCTTGATAGAGCTCCAACCATTGGTTCTCGAGATTAAGATCATCTGCAGGATTGACCTTCAGCTTCCCGGAACGTGCGATAAAGGTGCCGATAAAGCTGTCGTTTTCGCTGCTGTATACATTATTGTCGACAGAAAATGAGAGTGGATAGTATTCCATATCGCCAAGTTTGAAATAAGCATCCAGGCGCCGGGCAGATGCCTTAAGCGCCTGGATATACTCAGTAGATACGTTAATCATACTTTTGATTTGAGTTCAACGTGAACTCAATCTCCTTGAAATAGTTGAACATTCCTTCCACTCTGGATTTCTTTGGATCGACACAGTACATGGAGCTGCATGTCTCCATCTTACCTGTTTCGCTGTTGTAATATTCTACAGACATTTCCGGATCCTTGAGCAGGTTCAGCAGCTGCATGCCCTCTGCCTGTGTGCATACGCCCTTTTTTGCTGTAATGCTAAGAATGCGTCCGAGAATATCCCTATTCATGACGAGCGCTGGATTTCTGCCGCTGTCATCACCGTCCTGAGTAGACAGGAGATCATCATATTCAACAAGATTGGTGATTTCTACCCCATTGATTTTCAGATAAGCCATCTTATCATCCTCCTATCATCTCAAGTTCTTTCTCTGCCTGCCGCAGCAGGATAGCCAGCTTCTTACGATCGATGTCGACAGACAGATTAAGATTTGCAATCAATGTGATCAGCTGCTTCAGCAGGCTGATGATCTGACGGATTCCGCTTGCGGATCCCTGATCACGCTGCATCTGCAATGCTGTATTGATCATATCAAGCATCTTATTCTCCGGAGCAACGATCTCTCCATACCGCTTGTTATCACCGATCATGGCCAACTGCGGCTGATTGGCGCCAACATAACCACCTTCTGCCAGCTTAGGAATTTGTGGTACGGGGAGAGGGTTCTTTCCCCACAATCCCAGGAACGGCTGCCCGATGATGGGGATATCGATGGTCCTGATAGTGTTCAGCAGTCCATTGATCGTGCCGAACGGAACACGGATGACCTTATTGATACCATCCAAGATACAATTCACGATATTCTTGAAGACGTTTGCAATGCCGCCAACGACCCCAGAAAAGATTTTTCCTCCTTCTCCAAAGAGATCGATGATTTTATCCCATGTAGATTTTACAAAGTCTTTCAACCCGCTCCACATATCTTCCCAGATGGAACTGATTTTGTCCAAAACTCCTGAAATTGCATCTTGAACACCATTTATGGCACTGTCAATTGTTGAGCAAATACCATTCCAAATATCACCTACAAAATTTGAAACGCCTTCCCACACATTATTCCAGGTATCTTCTATCGCACCTAACACATCATCAATGACAGATTTTATGCTATTGATAGCATCATCGACAAATTGACACATTGAATCCCATATGTTTTGAAGGAAAGAGCATATGTCATTCCATACCTTCTCCCAGTCACCTGAAAAAACATCTAACAGAAAATCACAAATGGAATTAAGAATATCTATTATCGTATTTGCGCAATCTCCGATAAAAGAAACAAGCTCTTCAATTATGTCCCAGATTCCACCAAGAACCTCCCCAACTACTGGAGCTAGGTTTTCTGTCAAAAATTCAATAAATGGAGCGAATATATTCTTGAATACTAGACTGACAAGTTCCGTGATTTTTCCGATAAATGTAATGATTCCATCAATTGCAGGCTGTATGTGTTCTTCCCACATTTCTTGAAATCTTCCTGATATCTCATTTAAAACAGGTGCAATATAGGTATTATATGAATCTAACAAAGTCCCTACAATATCGCTTAATCCTTGTTTGATGTTATCGAATGCCGGCTTAACATGCTCTTCATATGCATCAAAAATAGATTTCAATGTGTCATTTACTGCATTGGCAAGTGTTTCGGTTATGGTTTCAATCGGTTTTAACGTTTCTTCTAGAGCCTGCTTGATCTTATCTTTATTTTCGATAATTGGCCCTGTTAAAGTATCAAGAATATCCAAACCTAACTGTTTGATAACAACCATGGCCCCAAGAGCGCCATTAACAATCGCAGTAATTAGGTTAGCCCCAATATTAATTGCAGTAGGGCTGGAAAATACACTCGCAATATCTGCAAGTGCAGAGCTGAAATCCCCGACAATTTCATTAATCTCAGAATCAATCAAAAACCACTTTTTGATAATGGATTTAATGAATTCAGTATTCGAACTAAGATAAGTCGCTACAGAACCAACAAGCAAAGTAGCAATAGTTGTGCCTATAGATGCTATTGATCCTGTTATCTGTCCTAAAGCCATAACGGTAGAATCAACCCATTTTTTAGCTGCTCCAGCTACTTCCGGATCTGTGAAGATGCTTTTCAAACTGTTTTTTATAGTTACAGCATACCATTTTAATCGATCAAGATTTTCAAACGAATCACCAAACCCTATTTCAAATCCTTGTTTAAATAATTCTCCCAACCTTTTAAACTCATCGATTATTCCCTGCAGCATTCCGTTGAATGCATTGGCTTCTTTGGCCGCTTTGGGGAAGTCTACTGCTTCAGCGACATTTCCGCCGCCGGCCGATCCACCTCCTGAACCGCCGCTTCCAGAATCGGATCCGGAAGATCCACTGTCAAAGCTCAGTTTATTAATCGTATCTACGCCCGCAAAGGCTTTCTTGATCTTTTTGGCTGCGGATTCACCTTTCTTGCCGGTATCCGATAGCCCGCTGCCCAGGCTGTCAGCTGCATCTGTAGCAGATGACAGATCTGCAGATGTATCAGCAAGTGCTGCTCCACTGCCACCTCCTGTATCTCCAGATGAACCCGTCAGCATCTCCATCAAGGACGCGAACGAATCAGCAAGCGGCTGCAGATTCGCCAGGACCCAGTTGATTCCCTTTACGATCGGTGTAAACACTGCAATGAATCCTTTTCCCAGACTTGCCTTTAAAGCGTCAAAACGCAATGCCAGGACACGCGTCTGGTTCGCCCAACTGTCCTGAGTACGGATAAAATCACCGCTGGCCAGCGACAGCTGATCTGTCACAAAGGCAAGGCGTAGGGAAACCTTCTCTTGTTCGCTCATCGCGCTGGTTGTCTTACCAAAACCGTTGGCGAGAGCATATTGATCCAGCGCTGCTTGTGTCATGACAACACCAAGGTCTTTCAAGGACTCGGTTTCGCCAGTAAACACAGACTTCAGCTTCGTATACGCCTCAGATGGATCTAAGTTATAAAAAGACGCCACATCTCCTGCAAGACCGGTCAATGTCGCACTCATCTCATAAGCATCCTGCTCTGCAAACCCAAAAGCCTTGGACATGGCACCAAATGTGCCCATGTATTGCTTCGCTACGGTTTCACTGAGCCCAAAGCTTTCCATTGCATTTTTGGCAAAGGCATCCACCTGTGCCGACATCTTCGGGAACGCGGTGTCTACCACATTCTGCACTTCGGAAAGATTACTGCCTAATTCCAGACAGCTACCAACAAATTTTCCTACAGCTTGTACGGAGAAGGCGGCCGCAGCCATCGCTCCGATCTTTTTAAAGCTGGAAGAAAAGGCACTTTCCATCGAACTGGATGCCGCTTTCGATTCTGCCTTGATCTGCTTTCGCAGATTGCGGCCATTGATCTGAAGATCAAGACCAATAGCTCCCACGCTGAAAATGCTCATATCACGCACCTCCCTTCGCCATACTGCGGAACATGTCCTTTAAGCCCTCCAGGATCTGCTTCATTTCGTCCTGGCTTACCTTCTTCACGTTCCTTCGCTGCCATTCGCTGCGAATACGTTTCTGCTCAGGGGTAAAATGCTTCAACACTTCTTTATCGTCCTCACTGCGTATCTTCACGATATTCCCAAGCGGTGTATCCGGCATCAGCCCGGAAAGATAGGAACAGAACTCCGAATAAGGCATATCGTGAACGCTGCGAAGCCGGATACCATACTGCTTGAAAAAACTGGCTTCGATCAGCGGCCAGTCTTCCTGCATGTCATACCAGCTTTCAGGCTGTTCCTTACTTCTGAAATCGCTTTTTGACCTCTTCGATCTCTTCATCCTGTACGCAGGCAATCAACGTATAAAAGATTTCCTTGTATGCAGATAAGCTGATCGACATGCTGTTCAATTCCTCCACTGCTTCTTCGCCCAACAGCTGAGCAATGGCTACATCGATGGATTCGATGCTGTTATCTTCTTTCTCCAGTTTGCTGTTCAGGATCAATACATTGGATTTTTCGTCATTGACCGTGTATGTCTTATCTCCGATCTTGATGGTCGGTTTCTCGTCCTGCAGAATCGTAGATAAGTCAAAATGTTTTGCCATGTTTCTTTACCTCCTTAAACAAAAAGGGCAGAGCATTACGCCCTACCCAGCAGATGCTTCAGTGAATTCAGGCTTGCCGTTGGACAGCACTTCAAACTCCAGCGGCGCCACGCCAGTGGAATCACCAGCCCCGATATTTGTTACGTTGATGACCGCCTGGCTCATCTTTACCGTGGAACCATCGGGAAATGTCCACTGGAACGGCTTTTCTACATCGCGGCCATTTTTGTTATAGAGTGATGCAACCATATCGTTTCCCGCATCCCCAATATTTCTCTTTCCAGTCACAGTAATCGTCAATGCTTTAGCTGTCATCAATCGCCGTTTCCAGCCTTCCTGCTCAAACGGCGTCCACTCTTCCACTCCATTGTCAAAAGAGACACTGAATGACTCCATATCAGCGATGGTACTCATCGTCGCCTGTTCTTCCGGCTCTGCCGTTGCCGGTTCTGTTTCAATCTGAAACTGATTTTCGTAACAAGGATATACACCAGTTCTTGCCATTTTCTAACCTTCCTTTCTGTAATAGATTTCAAATTCAATGACATATTCAGCTATGCCATTATCGTTATGATCCACAAATACCGGTTCAGGTACCAGCAATCCAACAAAATCCACCTGAAATCCAGGCAAAGAAAAAGAGCCACATGAGAGCAAGGTCTCATACAGCTCAATTGCCTTTTTTTCTGTCTGAACATTATTTTTTGTGCCGTGGATCAATAGAGATACTTGCTTGGTCAGCACTTTTGTCGCCGGAAGACCGCCAATAGCAACACCGGGCGCACCAGAAGTTCGTTTGAGGTTATACACTCCAAGCGAATCATCCTGCTTGCCGTCCATCTTCCCGACGTAATAGTGAGAAAAGACTGGCGCCAGTGTCTTCAGCCAATCCTTCACGATATCTAAAGTCAGCATCATAGACCTCCATACTTCTTATAGAATGCCGCGTAATCTTTTTTCACCTGATCAGCATATTTGCCGCTGATCCAATCATCCAGCCATTCACCCCTGGCATTCGGATTATTGTCGGTCTGAAAGTTGTATTCTGGATGAAAATACAGGCGCCGCGCATATGGCGTATTTGACACGATCCGTTCAATACCTTTCGATCGTTCGCTGCGATCCACGTAAGTCGCTTCGTTTTGAAGCGTACCTACATCAAATGGAATGACCTGTGCATCTACTACATCACCAAGCAGTTTTTCTGCAGTAGCATCCAGCGCATTCATCGCGGCATCTTCCAGCATGTTCATCGGTCCTTCATAGAATGTCAGCTTCATTTCAGCTCCAGCTGCGTATAGTTGACGCTGCCATCCGGATTCCTTGCCTTTGTACCGATCGCGATATCGCGATTTGTACCCAGGATGGTCACCTTCCCTGCTGATATCACATCCAGGTCGGGTGCAATATCCCCAGGAATCAGACACGTCCCGGTGACCTCTACCAATACCTTTTCAGAAGTATAGACCTTTTTGGCCTTGTCCTGATAGTTACATGTTCCGGACCAGTTCACTATGGATGCTGGAGCGCCATCCTCTCCAGTCTCTTCTGATTCGATATGCACCTGCAGTGCGGTCGTACAAAACTGTGGAAGAACCAGCTGTGGCCATTTACTCATATTGCCAGGCTCCCCAATTGAAATTGGCGCAGCATAATCCAGTACTCTCCAGCAGTTCATAGAGATCCGAACGAATGGCCACCCCATTTTCAATATGCACGTTCCATGTGCCTTCCATGGTCATGCTGACCCCATTGATGCTATAGCTCTTCAGATAGGTCTCAAGCATTGCCTGGTTATCATGAAGCCAATTAGCATAAGCACAAGTCACTTCCTGGATGACCGTTTGCTGCCAAGACTTCAACTTTTCGAACGTGATCACACGGATCCGATTATATGTCAGGCAATCAATGTACAATGATGCTCTGGTGAGATAGCGCTTCAGCTCTGTGCCGCTCAGATCACCATGCTGGTGTTCAGCATAGTAATTCTCATCTGCGTACATCATTTTGAATCGGAGTCGGCTATCTTCTTCTCTGCAGCTTTCAGTGCTTTTTCAGCATTATCCAGCTTTGCCTTGAGCTCACCCACGATTTGCATATGTTCACTGTACTTGATGGTCTTTGTTGCTGAATAGCCAAACAGGGATCCATCGTCATTGTAGACGTCGAATCCCTGATTCATATAGATTTTGGCCTGCGACTTATCAATATCGTATACCTTATTATCTTTTTTTGCCTTCATCAATTATCACCTATACTTCAGCTTCCGCATTGATACGGCATCCCTGTTTCATCAGCACATCAATACCGAATGTTCCATTGAATCTGCGGTTCTGATAAAGATAATTATCCGATGTACGAGAATCATGACCAGGCGTGAACACGTTGATGTAAGAATACTTCACACGAGATACCTGGCACTCCGGATCGATCAAAATGTAGTTGATCTGCTTTGCGCTGCCATCAGCCACACATCCACTGGTAAATACATACGCAGTTTTCATACGATCCTTTGGAACAACTACGATCTTCTTAATGTCATCGATGGAGTGTACCCGACGATCGATATTTGCACCGCCCTTAGCTTCCAGATACCGCTGAATGCCCTCGGCATTTTTCAAGGCCGTGTTCACGGTAGGGGTGGCATACAGGATGCAGCGCTCCAGCGGTACGCCGGCTTCCTCCATTGCTTCCATGTCTGCATCCAGCAGACTGAGGATATTGGCCTTCGTTACTGCTGTATTATCAATGACTGACGTTACGCGCTTAGCTTCCGTGTAAATCTTGCTGAAAGTGTAGCAGTCCAGTTCTGGAATTGCCTGCGTGCGGTCAAAATTCGCCTGGATATTTGCGATCGATACGACCGTATTCGTCTCATCGACATCCATCGGGTCCACCGCAAACTCCACATCTCGGTCATGATCAAGAGACTTCGTCTCCCATTCATTGCTGTAAGTTCCAGCATTAAAGCCAAGTGATCCACGGGTATGATCCTTATATCCGCCTACCGTGATCTTCGGGATACGAATGTCCTTTGTGTTCCTTACCTGGATGCCAGGATTTGAGTTGAAAAGATCCGTGCTGCACAACTCGTGACCGTACAGCTCAATGATCCGGGGTAAAAACGTTGATACATAACTCAATGTTGCCATAAATTATACCTCCTAACTTTTTTTGATGCCAAAAATAGCGTCCAGAGCAGCGTCCGTTGCTGAAGCGCCGCCGTTTCCTCCGCCGCCATTGCCGCCAACCAGCGGCTGAGTGCCAGAACCTGAAGAAGATCCCTTGAACTCAGGGAAAGCCTTCAGCACAGCTTCAAGGGCTTCTTTTGCCTTATCAGACTGCAGCTTGCCATCCTGACCGATGATCCCATCACGTTCCACCATCTTCAACAGGAAGGGCACCTTTTCCGACGATACGCCTTCTTTTGAAGCGAGTGATGTGATCTCTTTGTCGATATCTGCATTCTGGATCTGCAGCTTGAGGCGTGCGTTTTCCTGTTCCATATTGCGCACACGATTCACTTCATCGTCATGCTTCTGCTTCTGGCTTTCCTTGTACTGCCGAATGGCCTCAGCGGCCTGTTCACTGCTGAGCCCCTGCTGCTTGAAGTATCCCTGCAAGACCTTATCCTCGGTACCAGATGTCCTGCGCGATACTACATCCGCAAGCTGCTCATAGTCGATCTGAGCAGTGGACTGTGTCCCGGAAGCGCCTGCAGTGCCGCTTCCTCCTGTTCCTTCTCCAGTTGCTCCGCCTGCGCCAGCTCCTTCTTCCGCGAAGAGCTGGATGTCGAGTGGAAATAATGTTTTTGCCATGTGATAGCCTCCTGTTTATTCGGGTGTGCTCCCCTATCTGCATCTGCAGACACGCACAGTTTAATGTCATATCGTGATTGGACATGATGCTTACTTCAGCCGGCTGCCAAAATACGGCAGCTTCCTTTTGGGCGGATCATTCATCCGGATCACCCTCTCTTCCAATTTTCGCCCACAAAAAATGCAGGTATCTACCTCCCGGCGGATCCTGCATTGTTGGTTCTTATCGTAATATGTTCTATAACATGTAACGTACGCATGACGGCACATGTTATGCCTCTATTCGATGCGATCGATACCGTACTCCACTGCGCATTGGTGCTCGATCCGGCACCCTCTCGCGTTTTCCCATCCCGGCGCAAAATACGCCACATCAGCCTGGGACAGTACCTCCAGAGACTTGCCCAGGAACCATAGCGGCTTAGCATCTGCTGGCGCACCCTGGAAGAAAGAGTCCAGTACCTCCACCACGTCATCGCATAAGCGCTCAGCTTCCGCGATGGCTTTGTTTCTTTCCTTCAGGATATCTTCGTCGCTTTTTCCTTTCATCGGCTGCGAAATAAACAATTTCTTCATGCCATTACTCCTTCCTTTATTTCAAATCAATACACTGATTTTCCCATTTCTTATAAGCGTCAAGATATAGCTGGTTCTTGTCTCCATTATATGTCAGCTCATAATACATTCCATCAGGTACCGGTGTGCTTAATAAAGCTTTATTGTTCTGCAGTGTTTTGCATGCCCAAACAACAAACACATCGTCCTCTGTAATTTCTTCATTGTCGGTTTTATCTTTATGCACATTGAAATAATCAGCGACCGTTTTCTTACACAGTGCAACGAAATCTTTTGTATTCATATTGTCCTCCCACTAAAAAAGCACCCTGCTTGAGAGTGCTAACTTATTAACAAAAACGTATTAATCAAAAAATTTTAATGCTTTTCGACGAAGATCGTTGTACTCATTGGCCACTTTTTTCAACTCTTGAGGTACTAAACTAACATTGATCTCCATACTATCATTATTGTAATATCTATCAAATAATTCGGGATAATTCTTAGTAATAGCACATAGCCTATCAATATCCTTTTTTTGTTTTTCTGTTGGCCTAATCATCATAAAGATTACCCCCTCTTCTCTATAAAATCAATTGCCTGCAATGCTTTGTTTTCCTTGGCTGTTAATTTTCTACTAGCATAATATTCTGCATATACCTCTCCATATTTTCTATTCAGAAACGAGATGTATGCATATTCACTAATGTCTGACAAATACTCATCCTTGTTATTTAGCAAACCTTTCAACTGTTTACTAAATGAAGTATACCCCTTTTCTTCCAATTTTTCCACAAGCTCATAGTATTTTTTATGTCCAAGTTCATGTAAAAATGGGTGAAGTGTATTTTTTGTACTGAAGAAACCATTAGCAAGATATTTAGTAATCGAATCATCATTCATTAATTTAGAGTTCAGAAAAATAGCATCATGAATCTTACTATATCCAGCAATTGCAGATTCATTAAATCCGTTTCCCGAGGAAAACCTGGTCAAAATAATTCGTGGCAGTTTTTCATCACCAATTATTTTTTGAACCTTTTTAAGACTTTGTTCTGAAAACTTTAATGCACCTGACATAGAACTCATTGTATAATCACACCACATATCAAATGCGCTGTTCTCAACCTTTTTGATGTGAATTGGTTTGCTGTGATCATTAACTTCAATTCTTTCGTCTCTGCCAAATTTAGACATGTATTCAGTGGAGGTTGCGGAATCGATATTTAGAGTTTCGTCCTTCTTTTCCCACTGTTTCTGCCTGTTTTTGGCAACCCGCACATTTTGCTCATCCAGTGAGCCTGCCGCGATACGCTTATGCCGCTGGATCTCGCGCTGACACTTGTTGTGCTCTGCTTGTTTTGGTTCGTTCTCAAGCTTTCCGTATGCGGAATGATCATTTTGCATTCCTTGGAAGAACGTTGTCGCGCGATGCTTGCAGTTTGGATGAAACAAGCCACCGGCGATGGCTTCTGAAAGCAACGGATAGCCTGTATCTTTTGCTTCTGCCTTCGTGCCCCCGGAATACACATCATCCACATAGACACGGCCTTGCCATGGAAGGCATGTCTCAGAACACCCGCCATAGCGGCTGACCCGGACAAGGTGCCAGCCTTGTTGCTGACGTATGTTTCCTTCTGAGATCAACACCGCACGCTGATTCGCAGTACGGATGGCCATTTCTGCATAGCTGGCAATATTGACCAATCGGCCGTCTTTGTATTTTATGCAATTGATCCCGGCACGAAGAAAATCGCGGCTGGCCATATCTACGGCCTGCTTCAATGTGCCGGCGCCAGTATTGGCGTATACTTGGGAATCGAAGATGATCTTTCGATACTGATCATTCGTCTTCCGAAGCATCGCGTGTTCGGCCTTTTCCATGTCTTCCCGGGTTGCTTTCAGCAGCTCGTCCAGTTTGGGACTATTGACACGAAAGAAATCCGCGTCTTTACGATCAAGGTCATCCATCAGATCATCGATGGTGACTTTCGGATCCACTGTCTTTCGTAAGATGCGCAGCTCTTCAGCGATGGCAGCATTATCGGCGTTCTTGCGAATGTAGTCCTCAATTTCTTCGTTGATGCGGCTGAATCGCTTGCTGAACTTCTCCCTGTTGGCCCGCTGGTATGCTTTCAATGATTTCAACTGCTCTTCCTGCCACATGTTCCAGCGGAATCCTTCTTTTTCTTCCTCAGCCAAGTGGCGGCCAAGGTTTCGCTTCATCGATTCGATCAGCTCCAGCTCGATGCGCTCAAATGCCCGCCTTACGTCATAGTCGTTCATCTGCCAAGGTTATACACCACAACAAAACCTGCCTTCCGCCATTCTCTGACGGCTTCCAGCAGGTCCTTTCTTGTTGGATACTGATCGTTGCGCGCTTCTGCAGATTCTCCTTTCTCAAGCGCGATGATCACATTTTTGCCTTTCAGCTTCTGCTTGAGCATCTTGGTCGTTGCCTGATACTGCTTTCTCGGCATCTCGTATACATGTCCCTTAATTGAGTAACGCATTTGCAATCCCTCCTTCTATGTTTTCCAGCCCTTCATCTTCAGGTTCATTTTCCGCGATTCCAAGTTCATTCTTCAGCCGTTCTACCTCTTCTGCTTTCCAGTCATCATCTTTGGAATCGCCATACAGTTCGTCCACCAGCGATTCGATGCTCATCAGATTGCTGGACTTTGCCTTGCTCAGTGTTTCGATCAGCGCCTCGAATGACGGACTTGCATATTCGCCAAACTTCGCGGTTACGCCGACCTCATCCGGCATGCTTTTTCCGGAAAATGCATCATATGCCTTGAGCACAACATTCACCAGTTTCGGCAATGCTTTTTGCAACGCCTCGATGATCATATTGCGTGTGTATAGTGTCGTTTTCTCCTTTTCCCGCTGCGCTTCTGCATTGTCCAGCTTCTTGGTATCGATACCAAGCGTAGACGGGCTTATGAAACCCTGCAGGCACAGATCCAGATATGTGACATAGGATTCCAGATAGCTGGAAGACGGGATCTCCGGCTGAACGACCTTGATCTCATTTTTCTCGCCCTCTTTGTTGCTGTTGCCAATGGCGATATATGCGTTATCGAAATCATTTGGTGGGATGATCTCGCCGGTATCCGCTTTTCTCGGCGCCAGCATCTTAGGGATGTATTTGGTCGGACGTGCAGCTCTTACTGCCGCTGACCATTGGCTGACGATCTCATCCAGAGCATCAAAGAGGGTCTCTTTCTTATCGATCAGTGACTCTCCGCGCCCTTTCCACTTACTGGAATTTCGAAACTGCAGCGGGACGGCCAGCATCACATGCACCTTGTTGACTGGATTGCCATCTGCGTCTTCTTTATAGCCAAAGAAGCCTACATCCTGCAGATTTGCGGTCTCTTCCAGCGTATCCAGGCTGACCGGATCTCCTGAGACCGCCTCACGCAGCACATACTTGATATACCCCCAGCCATAGTGCTCGTATAGGATGTATCGCTTGCTGTTCTTGTGATACATCGTTCGGAAGATCACTTCCTGCAGCCGACCGCGATTATACTTGTAATCGATGCGGTCACCGGGGAAAAATTCAATGATCGGGCAGCTGCTCAACTGTGGGTCACTGCTGATCTTAAAGGCCCCATCGCCGACCGTAATCGTCTCATCCACAGCATCATGGAGCAGACGATCAAAATCATTGTCCGTGCTGATCGTTTCCCAATCTGTTTCGCGCTTATCAAGATCCATTCCGTTGAAATCGCGGCATACGATCGATGTCATGACATCCACCATCATCCCCGGGAGACCGGTGTGGATCTTGCGTATCCTGGTCAACGGAACAGATGACCAGAACATGGGATTTCCACTGCCGGTATTTTTGAAGAATTGCGACAATTCATATGGATCCCCGCGCACCCACATACGATTACGAAATGCGTTGCTTTCGAAGTCGTATAATTCCTGGACACGGATATCATGGGCCTGTGCCTTTTCGATCCACAGGAAATTGCGCAGCTTCTGTCTGATCCTGTCTTTAATCGTCATCTGTATTACCTCCTGTTCCGATCATGTCCCTGTACGGAAGAAATCCGTATTGACTGGCGTTGATGGTGTGATCATTGCCATCTTCCGGTTCATACTTGTCTTCCTTCCAACTGTATACGTTCAGCTCATGGATATGGTGCGTGCAATGCTGCAGAACCAGATAGCTATCTGTAGCAAACCATGCCAGCTGCAGATGCAGACGATCTACGATCTTCATCTTCTTCCAGCTGCCGGCAATGCTATACACCTTGGGATGCGTCATCAGATACTTATCTGCTTCCGTGATCGTGGCTTGATCGGCCGAATCGATAAAGATGCATTCCGGCATGCCCCACTCATGAGCATTGCGATCAGCAAACGTAAAAAGCCGCGGCACGATATCACTTGGCGCCAACGGCTCAGATAAATCTTTGTTGTTGTAAACCTCCTCATCCAAGATGACCAGTTTTCCTGTATCGGTCATTCCCTGGAAGATAAAGGCAAGCGTATCCGGTGACTGTGAGCTGTAGGATGTATCCACACCAACCGAAAACTGGACGTATTTCAATTGCTTCGCCTGCGTCCAATTGATGACGTGGCGGCGCTCATCAAAGTTTGAGAACACAAGACCTGTCGCCCGGCCGCGCAGCCCTTGGATCTTATTCTTGTACATCTTGGTGCCAACCGGTACCGCATCGATCTTGAGCCTGATCTGCTCAGGTGTCAGCGCAGCGTTATCATAAAAAGTGAAATACCAGTGAATCCATCCTGTCTTTCTGCTCTCATTCAGCTGATTGAGCAACTCCTTAGGATAATCCTTCACATAGCATTTTAACGGCCGGCTGTGATTGATATACTCTGAATAGATAGGTAAAGATGGATCATCAGGGTTCAGCGTAGCCATCAAATATTCGCGGCGATGGAAGATCTCACGCACAAACTCCATGTCTGCGATGTTGATCTCATCGATCAGCACGCAGCCATACTGACCCCCAAGCACATCGGTCCATTTTGACTTGTCAGAATAACCGGCCAGGTAAATGACCTTTTCACCTTTCGGTGTCTGATACAGGATATGTGGAAGTCTTGTATCGCCAGCGCCGCGCGGATTGTATACCGCAACGCCTTCAAACTGTGTGAGCAGACCAAGTTCTCCGTTGAGGATATTCTTCTCCAGCACACCGATGGTCTTGGCACAGATCAGATGCACACGGCGATTGCTGTCTGCGACCCGCAGCATGAACTTTGGTATGCCCACAGTGGTCTTTCCTGCGGCCGTAGTACCTTCTAAAAACTCCACTGCGGCTATCGTACGCATGAAGTGCTTAAACTTGGGAGAGAGGATGAGATGCGGCTTAATCAGCGACATCGTCATCATCTACTTCATGCATCTGTTTGACCAAGTTCTCAATGTTTTTGATTGCTGCCGTCTTTGATGTATCCTCTGTGACCTCTTGCTTTGTCGTATAACCGTACTTGCTCATCCAAAGCCCTGCCAACTGCGTAGGGATCATACCGGTCTCAAACTTCATCCTGGCGTCGATCTCGCACTCTTCGCGCATGCGCGTTACGATGTCAACGTACCGCCGATTGTCTGCATAATCCTTGTAAAACGCCTGTCTGGAGATGCCGGCAAAGACACAGAATCCTTCGATGGTGTACGTCACACTCTTCTTCAATTTTGCACTGACAAACTTGGAATTTTTAGAGCTGAAATCGTGAACCAATACTTCCTGGTTGTTGCAATAATCCTTGTACTCCTGCCACTTATACAGCAGTTCCTCGGGTGTTTTGAATTTTTTTCTCATGTCTTTGTCACCTCCTCAACCCGCACCAAAAGAAAAGCACCCATCTCTGGATGCTCTTCAAAGTATTATGTCATAGAAAGGGGAACTAGAATGAAAATGATCGTCGACCCATCGAACCGTCCAAATCGACACTATCATGATAACACGGAAATGGTGTCACAGACTGTACAAATCAAGTAATTTTATCATTTTCTCTCAGCTTTTCTACATATTCTTCTTTACTCATTGGACAATCAATCAATCGCAAAAAATCATCTTTACTTAAATATAACTGTTTTCTCATACATTTAATCAAATACTCATCTATTTCCTGACCACAATGGCTCGTATGTGTATTAATTGATGTTCGTTTATCATCAACATACAATACAAAAAACTTGTGTTTTCTCGGTTCTTGGCGAAAACCTTTACGTATTAGCGAAGCTTCAACATCACGTGCTTTCCGATTTACCATATCAAGAAAAATATTCCTTTAACTTGTTGCGTAGCTCAATCGCATCCTGTGTCAATTCTGACTCATCACAATTAACATAATTTTCAAACAAAGCGTAAAGATTTTCATTAACATCGTCTTTTAATTCATCAACGCTCCTGCCCCAGCAATACAAGTTAATATTGTGGTCTTCGGCAATAAAATATTCGTCATCCTTCGAATAATTAATAATGTATGGTTTACTTAAACTGATTGATTCATCATCTCCAAGCACTTCTGAAAAGAATAGATTTAAAACTTTATTTGTCGATATATCTGTCGAACTATCTTCTACTGAAAACATCTTAAAAGTGGTATTTATCGGACTGGAATAATTATAAAGTCTTGTCCTTTCATCACTCTGATCCACATAAGTGTCACCCATCTGAACCGTAGTAAAAACTCCATTTGGTAATGCTCCCTGAAAAATAATACACGTAGGAACAACTATTGCGGCCAATCCAGTCATCTATATCACCCTTTGTTAACTTTCTGTACTCTGATATAGGTGGTTACTAATGATTGCTCACCATCTGCTCCGATCACTTCAAACGTATGAACTCCTTCTGAGTCAAAAACCAAATTTTTGACTTCGATATTAAGTTGCATGCCAACCGGATTAGTTTCATCAATATTGTCCGGGAATTTAGGTATTACGATAGGGAAAATTTTCTTGACCGTATCTCCATTCTCATTTTTAATCAATACTCCAAATTGATCGTTTTCTTTTACATCTAATAGTCCAATAGAAATTGTGAAAGAATATGCCGACGGTATATTCACCAAATCAAAAATTTGCAACGGTCCAAGCAGCTTAGACTGTCCATCCTGTTCTACTTTGACATCATTGCAACATATAAATGAAGAAATTTTCATAAACATGTCCTCCTCCTGCATGATGTTCATTTGTATTATATACGGATTTATTGGACATTTTCCACCAAAACGATGATTTTTCATATATTTTCGTCTATTTTTGGCTCAAGTATCTCTGATATATCCTGTTCAGTACCCTTTCCCGTGTCTTCCGTACATTTTCTTCCGAATATCCCGTAATGTCGGCCGCCAGCTTCGCATCCCGGCACTGCTGGACCATTACGTATTGTCTGACCATCTTCTCCTGCGCAGGTGTGCATACGGACATCCACCTGTCGACGCGGGAAAGATACCTTTCTTCAATTCTCTGCGACTCTTCGAGCTCGTATAGCTTTCCGCTCAATTCGATCTGCCATGGGCTTCTTTGGCTGCTCCCATCCGGCATCCGAATGATGCTGCTCCCGCATCCTGGGTGTTCCAGCTCCTCTTGGTACCTCGCGCGCAGCTCCGTGATCAGCTGGTCATACCGGCGCCACTCGGATAGATGCCAGTAATAATTCATGAGTTCCGATTCGATGTACACCAGCTGCATCTGCTTGGTCAGCCTATTCGCCGGTTCCTTTCTCCAGTCCAACCTCAATCACTCCCATGCGGTTCTTTTAAGACCTTGTCGTAATAATCATCAGAATTGCATTTAATTGCATCTGAATTGCATCGATATGCTTCGCGCGGCACACGATCATCGTCATTATGGTCCCGGCAGTCCATGTACAAGTAGACGCCAGCACAAACCATGATGGCCGCCACGAAGCCTGCAATGATGATCCACATAGCTATCTCTCCTTTCCCTGGGCGATGCCCTCGCTTCACGGGGCGACCGAAGTCGCCATGATGATGCGGAGAAGGGGATCTATTCCAACTCCTTTCTGATTCTCAGTGTCGATACTTCGTGAAGCCACGTGTAACGTAAAGGATGTGTTTCACCTGCCTTTCTGATTTGATTCCGTGGAGCGAGGGCACCGCAGTGCCTATCTCTCTTCGTTTCGCATGCCCTTCAGCGGGCACCAGCGCGGCCGTGTCTTGATCTGCACATCTCGCGGATGGTTCTGGTTGATCATGTACAGGATCGCGCCGGCTCTTGTGCATTTGTTTCTAGCGCGATATTCGCATGTCTTGCATTTTGGCGCAGGCATACTCACAACTCCCACGCTGCATCCAGATACTTAGATGCGTCCTCGAATCCGGCATCCTGCAGAAGCTGCGATGTTTCGTCGCGCCATGCGTTTTTTCTTTGCTGTGTATCTTGTTTTGCCATCATTTTTACGGCCTCATAATAGCCGCATGCCATCATTGTTTGCAGAGCCGCTGGAGCATCGATAAACACATTGTCGTCATGGTTTATCCATTCCTCCAAGAATTCAACCGTATACAACCGGTGGTCCAATTCCTTAACAATTCGCTTTTCTTCGTCGGTCAATACAATGAGATTACTTGTATTCATCTTTTTCATTCCTCTCATATTTTTTTTAGAAATCATCCAAGTCTGTAACACTACATACCTTTCTGCCACATTCCTCGCAGTATATGTATTTGCTTAGCAGCTTGTGTCGTGCCCCATCATACATACAAGTATTATCGGGATCCTTATCATCTGTCCGAAAAAAGACGTTGCATGTACCGCTGTATCTCTCCCGGGTGTAGAATTCTTTGTCGTTTCCGCAGTGGTTACAAACCAAATTCGCTTTTTTCATCCTCAACCCTCCGGAGCTGGCGATGCAGCTTTTCATTCGTGATCTTATGCAGCTTCGTCTCGCTGATGTGGTACATCATCTGGATCTGTTCCAACATGATCATTACATCGGCCATTTCCTCTGTGATGGCCTCGAGATCAGGATCATAGCGCATATCCTTACAGATCTCCTTCTGGA
>ENA-ORNG01000708-ORNG01000708.1-human-gut-metagenome-genome-assembly--contig:-NODE-708-length-27736-cov-4.116253_pt1 | contig 27736 bp, 19 predicted proteins | sample MGYA00242113_ERZ509018 | MGnify/ENA primary metagenome ERZ509018 (study PRJEB26280, sample SAMEA2338711) | human gut metagenome | biome: human gut; feature: human-associated habitat; material: faeces... | reverse complement strand
AAGACAATCAGGTACTTTCCATGCCTCCAATCATTAATGGAGAACTTACAAAAATTGATGAAAATGTAAAAAACATTATTGTAGATGTAACTGGAACTGATGAACGTGCAGTTAATCAGTGTTTAAACATTATCTGCAGTTCATTTGCAGAAGTCGGCGGAAAAATAAAAAGTATGGAAATTAAATACGAGGATAAAATCATAACTACTCCGGATTTAACTCCTCAGGTAAAAAATGTCCATGTTGATGTAGCTAACAGTTTAATTGGCGGAACTGACTTAAATGCTGAAGATATACAACAGCTGTTATCTCAGGCACGTTTTGACTCAGAAATATTAAATGACAATGAATTGAAAGTTTATATTCCATCTTACAGAATAGATATTCTTCACGAAGTGGATATTGTTGAAAACATTGCTATTAAAAGAGCGTGTGAGCTTTTTAAATGCAATTTTGCTAATGTTCAGCCTCATTCAGGTGCGCAGGCTAATACTGCTGTTTACCTTGCACTTCTTAAGCCGGGTGATACAGTTATGGGTATGAGCCTTGATAACGGCGGTCACCTTACTCACGGTTCACCTGCTAATATCAGCGGTAAGTATTTCAACTTTGTACCTTACGGTGTTGATGAAAACGGATTTATTGATTACAAGGAATTTGCAAAGCAAGTTAATAAAGTTAAACCTAAACTTGTGGTTGCAGGTGCTTCCGCTTATCCAAGAGAAATTGATTTTAAAACAATGGCTGATATTGCACACGCAAACGGTGCAATGTTTATGGTAGATATGGCGCATATTGCAGGTCTTGTTGCCGCAGGGCTTCATCAGTCACCTATTCCATATGCAGATGTTGTTACAACTACAACTCATAAAACATTAAGAGGTCCACGCGGCGGTCTTATTCTCTGCAATAATGAATATCTTATTAAAAAGCTTAATTCAGCAGTATTTCCGGGTACACAGGGCGGCCCTCTTATGCATGTTATTGCAGGTAAGGCAGTTTGCTTCGGCGAAGCTCTTAAGCCTGAATTTGCTGATTATCAAAAGAGAGTTGTTGAAAACGCAAAGGCTCTTGCAAACGGACTTATGAACAGAGGAATGAAGCTTGTTTCCGGCGGTACTGATAATCACCTTTGCCTTCTTGACCTTAGGGGTACAGGTGTAACAGGTAAGGAACTTGAAAACAGACTTGATGATGTTAATATTACTCTTAATAAAAATACTGTTCCTAATGAACCTCTTTCACCGTTTGTTACATCCGGTGTTCGTATCGGTACTCCTGCCGCTACCACAAGGGGTCTTAATACTGATGATATGGATAAAATTGCAGAGTACATTACTCTTGCTGTTACAGATTTTGATAATCAAAAGGAATATATCACAAACGGTGTTGCCGAAATTTGTGCAAAATATCCTCTTTATGAATAATTAAAGAAGTGATAATATGAAAGTCTTATTGATTGAAATATTAAAAATATTACTTAAAATTATTTACGCTCCCATTAAGCTTTTTAAAACTAAAAACAGAATAGTTTATCTTTCAAGGCAAAGCAATGATAAAAGCCTTGATATGAAGCTTCTTGAAGAAGCAATAAATAATGAATGTCCGAACACCGAGCAGGTTTTCAGGCTTAAAATGATACCTGAAAGCTTTCCGGGAAAAATTGCATATTGCTTTTCAATAATAGGTGATATGTATTATCTTGCAACATCAAAGGTAGCAATAATTGATACTTATTCAATTACTGTTTCTTGCTTGAAGCATAAAAAGAGCCTTAAAGTTATTCAAATGTGGCACGCTTTGGGCGCACTCAAAAAGTTTGGGCTTCAAAGTGTCGGCACAAAAGAGGGCAGGGATGAAAAAATCAGCCGTGCTATGTGTATGCATAAAAATTATGATTATGTTCTTGCACCGAGTAAAAAAACAGCGAAGTTTTATATGGAAGCGTTTGGCTGTGATAATTCTAAAATTAAGATTTGCTCACTGCCGAGGGTTGACGATATATTAACTGATAACGGCTGTGCTTCCCGCTTTTTTACAGAAAATCCGGCTTTAAGTGATAAAAAAATTGTTCTTTATCTTCCTACTTTTCGTGAAAGAGATGCTTATGTTGCGGAAAAGCTTAAGGTTGAATTTGACGAACTTACTGATTATCATTTGATAATTAGTGCGCATCCTCTGTTTTCTAAAATTAAGATTGAGGATAAATTTTCTTACAGCGGTGATTTTTCAACATATGATTTGATGAAAATTGCCGATGTTATAATAACCGATTATTCGGCTTGTGCTTTTGAAGCCAGTGTTTTGATGAAACCGCTTTATTTCTTTGTACCCGATTATGAAGAATATTCAAAAGAACGGGGAATAAATGTTAATCTTAAAGAGGAAATGCCAAGCGCGACTTTTGAAGATGCAGAAGCTCTTGTAAATGCAATTAAATCAAACAGCTATGATTTTGATATGTTGTATAAATTTAAAAGCGAATATGTTGAAAATTCAAAAGCAAACAATGCAGAAATTCTTGCAAAATTTATTTCTATGTTGATTGCTTAAATATAAAAAGAAGGCAAAACAATGGACTATACATTTTCTGACAAAATTTCTTCTCTCCAGCCAAGTGCTATCAGAGAAATACTTAAAGCAACAGCAGACCCTAAAATTATTCCACTTGCAGCAGGCAATCCGGCACCGGATGCTTTCCCTGTTGAAGAGGTAAGGGCAATTGCGGCAGAAATACTTGATTCCCGCCCTATTGATGCACTTCAGTACGGCGTATCCGAGGGCTATCAGCCGCTGCGTGATACAGTTAAAAAGTGGATGAAAAATCACGAAAATATCGGCAAGGACTTTGACGATGTGCTTATTGTTTCAGGTGCAACGCAGGTTATGGATTTAACTACCAAAGTTCTATGTAACGAAGGGGATACAGTTATTTGTGAAGAACCGTCATTTATCGGTTCGCTTAATTGCTTCCGTTCTTACGGCTGTAAGCTTAAAGGTGTGCCTGTTGAAGCAGACGGAATCAATATCGCTATGCTTGAAGAAGCACTCAAATCTACAAAAAATGCAAAGTTTATATATACAATTCCTAATTTCCAAAACCCTTCGGGTGTTACAATGTCTTTGGAAAAGAGAAAGAAGCTTTATGCACTTGCTAAACAGTACGGTGTTATGGTTTTGGAGGATAACCCTTACGGTGATTTAAGAGTCAGCGGTACTCCGCTTCCTACTATTAAATCAATGGATGAGGACGGAATAGTTATTTATGCCGGCTCGTTTTCTAAAATTCTTTCACCGGGTCTTCGTGTTGCTTATTGCATTTCGCCTAAAACGGTTATGGCTAAAATGACGGTAGGCAAGCAGGCTTCCGATGTGCATACGCCTTGCCTTAATCAAATGATTGTTGACGAATGGTTTAAAAACTATGATGTTGATGCTCATATTAAGCATATTCAGGGCATTTACAGAAATAAGCTTAATCTTATGTGTGAATGTATTGATGAACATCTTGGCGATTTTGTAGAATATGTTAAGCCGGAAGGCGGACTTTTTGTTTGGTGCAAATTGCCTGATGATGTAAATATGCTTGAATTTGTTAAAAAAGCAGTTGAAAAGAATGTTGCAGTCGTTCCGGGTAATGCATTTTTAATGGATGATACACAGGAATCACACTACATTCGCCTTAATTTCTCAACCCCTACCGATGACGGTATTATAAACGGCGTTAAGGCTTTGGGCGAAGTAGCTAAATTATATAGATAATCGGAGAAAAACAATGGCAGAAGAAATTAAAAAAGAACGCAAAAAAAGAAGTCTTTCACTTATCCAACCTACTTCTGTGCCTACTTTGGGCAATTATCTCGGAGCAATGCGTGGCTGGAAAGATTTCCAAGATGATTTTGATACAGTGTTCGGCATTGCCGATTTGCACTCAATTACCGTAAGGCAAGACCCGCAAAAGCTCAGAACTCAAACTACCCAGCTTTATGCCTTACTTATGGCTACCGGACTCGACCCTGATAAGAGTATTCTCTTTATTCAGTCACATGTGCCGCAACATTCACAGCTTGCTTGGATACTTAATTGCTATACTCAATTTGGTGAGCTTAGCAGAATGACACAGTTTAAGGATAAGTCACAGCAACACGCGGATAATGTAAATGCAGGTCTTTTTACTTACCCTTCACTTATGGCGGCAGATATTCTTCTTTATCAGGCAGATGTTGTTCCTGTTGGTGTTGACCAAAAGCAACATCTTGAAATCACGAGGGATATTGCCGAGCGTTTTAACGGTATATATGGTAATGTATTCACTGTTCCTGAAGCGTATATTACCAAAACTGCGGCAAAGGTTATGAGCCTTGCTGACCCTACAAGAAAGATGAGTAAGTCAGACCCTAACCCTAAAGGTACAGTTTATCTTACAGATGAACCTAATGTTATTATGAAAAAGTTTAAGAGTGCTGTAACCGACAGTGAAATGAGTGTTCGATATGCTGAGGGTAAGGACGGAATAAATAACCTTATGTCAATTTATTCAGCAGTTACCGGCAAAACATTTGATGCTATTGAAAGTGAATTTGCCGGCAAAGGCTACGGCGATTTTAAAACCGCAGTAGGTGAAGCGGTTGTTGCCGAGCTTGAACCTGTTCAAAAGCGTTATAATGAATTTATGAAAGATAAAGCTTATCTTCAGGAAAAATGGACTCAAGGTGCTGATTTGGCACAGCGTGTATCCCAGCGCACACTTGATAAAGTTATGAAAAAAGTAGGCTTTGTGCTTAAATAATTGAAAATATCAAAAAACTAAATGCCCGAAAAACCTTGTGTTTTCGGGCATTTTTCTGTCTTCTGAAAAAATATTCAAAAAAATACTAAAAACCTATTGACAAAATAGGTAATGTGTTGTATAGTGTAGACATCACAGAGATAACCTACAAACCTCGTAGGTAATAAGGGAAATATTTAAGGAGAGATTGTTATGACTAAAATTTACAGCAAATTAACAGTCGCTAATGTTAAAAATCAACGAATGTGCTTTCGATGTTATATGTAAAATCATAAATTATTTTAGCTTTAATACTTATTACAAATTTAAAAACTAATTTTAACATCGAAAGGAAATTAACATTATGTCAGAATATAAATATCATTTTGAAACACTTCAACTTCATGTAGGTCAGGAAGAACCGGACCCGGCAACAGATTCAAGAGCAGTTCCTATTTATCAAACAACTTCATATGTATTTAAAAACAGCGATCACGCACAGGCAAGATTCGGCCTTGCAGATGCAGGCAATATTTATGGCAGACTTACCAATTCAACACAAGATGTTTTTGAACAGAGAGTTGCAGCTCTTGAAGGCGGTGTGGCCGCTCTTGCAACAGCTTCAGGTGCAGCGGCACTTGCGTATACTTTCCAAGCTCTTGCACAGGCAGGCGACCACATTGTATCAGCAAAAACAATTTACGGCGGTACTTATAACTATCTTGAACATACATTTTCACAGTTTGGTGTAACAACAACTTTTGTTGACCCTGATGACCTTGCTAATTTTGAAAATGCAATTCAGGATAACACAAAAGCAATCTTTATTGAAACACTCGGCAATCCAAATTCAAATCTTATTGATATTCAAAAGCTTGCAGATATTGCACATTCACATAACATTCCTCTTGTTATTGACTCAACATTTGCAACACCTTATCTTTTAAGACCTATTGAATACGGTGCAGATATTGTAGTTCACAGTGCTACTAAGTTTATCGGCGGTCACGGTACTACTTTGGGCGGTGTAATCGTCGACAGCGGTAATTTCGATTGGAAAGCAAGTGGCAAATACCCACAGATTTCCGATCCTAACCCAAGCTATCACGGCATTTCATTCCAAGAAGCAGTTGGCCCGGCAGCATTTGTAACATACATTCGTGCAATCATTCTTCGTGATACCGGTGCTACAATTTCACCGTTCAATGCATTCCTTCTTCTTCAGGGTCTTGAAACACTTTCACTTCGTGTTGAACGCCATGTTGAAAACACAAAGAAAGTTATTGAATATCTTGTTAATAACCCTAAAGTTGAAAAGGTTAATCATCCAAGCATTGACCCAAGATATAAAGAACTTTATAACAAGTATTTTCCAAACGGTGCAGGTTCTATCTTCACATTTGAAATTAAGGGCGGAGAAGCTGAAGCCAAGAAGTTTATTGACGGCTTAAAGATTTTCTCAATCCTTGCAAATGTAGCAGATGTTAAATCACTTGTTATTCATCCGGCAACCACAACACACAGTCAGCTTAGCCCTGAAGAACTTGCAGAACAGGATATTAAGCCTAATACAATCAGACTTTCTATCGGTACAGAGCATATTGACGATATTATTCACGATCTCGACGAAGCTTTCGCCGCAATCGACTAATTTTAAATTCTAAATTATTTGATTAAATTTAAGGAGATTATTTATTATGGCTATTTATAAATCAGCACTTGACCTCGTTGGTAAAACACCACTTCTTGAGGTACAGAATTTTGAAAAAGAAAACAATCTTGAAGCAACAGTTCTTGTAAAGCTTGAATATTTCAATCCGGCAGGTTCTGTTAAAGACAGAATTGCAAAGGCAATTATTGAAGATGCAGAAAAAACAGGAAAGCTTAAAGCAGATTCAGTTATTATTGAACCAACAAGTGGTAACACAGGTATCGGCCTTGCCAGTGTAGCTGCTGCAAAGGGATATAAACTCATTATCACAATGCCTGAAACTATGAGCGTTGAAAGAAGAAACCTTATGAAAGCATATGGCGCCGAACTTGTTTTGACAGACGGTGCAAAGGGTATGAAGGGTGCTATCGCAAAGGCTGAAGAACTTGCAAGCGAACTTCCAAACAGCTTTATTGCAGGCCAGTTTACCAATCCTGTAAACCCTGCAACTCATAAGGCAACAACAGGCCCTGAAATTTGGAACGATACCGAAGGCAAAGTTGATATTTTCGTAGCAGGTGTAGGCACAGGCGGTACACTTTCAGGTGTCGGCGAATACCTTAAGAGCCAAAATCCTAATGTAAAGGTAGTTGCAGTAGAACCGGCTACATCACCTGTTCTTTCAAAGGGTACAGCAGGCCCTCATAAAATTCAAGGTATCGGCGCAGGCTTTGTTCCTGATACTCTTAATACAGATATTTACGATGAAATCATCGCAGTTGAAAACGAAGATGCATTTGCAACAGGTAAGGCATTTCCTAAGCAAGAGGGTGTACTTGTCGGCATTTCAAGCGGCGCAGCACTCTGGGCAGCAAAGGAACTTGCTAAAAGGCCTGAAAATAAGGGCAAAACAATTGTTGCTCTCTTACCTGATACAGGTGACAGATACCTTTCAACTCCGCTTTTCAGCGAGTAATAAAGACAGATATAATATTTCCCTTATATTATTAAATCAAGGCTTGGGCTTCACGGTCCAAGTCTTGATTTTTTATTTTATGCTCAAATGCCACTAATATATTAAATAATTTTTTAACAAAATCGGCAAAATATAATAAAATTTATAAAAAATATTGATATTACTATCCCAAAGTGTTAAAATCTATAATAGGCAAATTTGGAATATTTTAAATTTTTCATAAATGCTCTGTCACAATTTAAGGAGGACAAAACAGTGAACAACTCAAAAGCACTTAAAAGACTTGAAGCACTTTTTGATGACGGTTCATTTACTGAAATTGATGCTTATGCTAAATCAGCTGACGGCTCAGTTGAAGTTGTTGCCGGCTTCGGAACAGTTAATGAGTGTGCAGTTTATGCATTTTCACAGGATGTAACTGTTGACAGCGGTGCTGTAAGTGTTGCACAGTGTGCTAAAATTAAAAAGATTTATGAACTCGCTTTAAAAACCGGTTGCCCGGTCATTGGCGTGTATGATTCAAATGGTGTTAAGCTTACCGAAGGTTTTGAAGTTATGAATGCTTACGGTGATCTTGTTAAAGCATCAACATCAATGAGCGGCGTATGCCCTCAAATTTCAATTGTTGCAGGTTCTTGCCTCGGCACATCTGCTCTTATTGCAAATATGGCTGATGTTGTAGTAGCGGTTAAGGATGCTGATTTTTATGTAACAGCTCCAAGTGAAGTTACTGCCGAAGAAAGCTATGAAGCAGGAACTGTTGATATTCTTTGCGATACTTTTGAAGATGCAGTGGCACAGGTTAAAAATCTTGCTTCGCTTCTTCCGTCAAATAACCTTGCCCCTTCTCCTCTTTTTGAATTTGAAGCACCAAGCACTTTTGCAAATGACGGTGATGATGCAATGGCTGTTATTAACAGTATTGCAGATGCAAATTCAGTAGTTGAACTTAAGGGCGGATATTCAGAAAAGAAATGTAAAACAGCTCTTGCAACAGTTATGGGTACAACAGTAGGCTTTGTTGCATTTGAAGGTGAACCTATTTGCCCTTGCTGTTCTTATAAGGCTGAAGCTATGGTTAAGCTTTGCGATGCTTATTCAATTCCGGTTGTAACTTTGGTTAATGCAAACGGTACTGTTAATAAGCCGGGCAAGGAAAATCAATGCCTTACAGCATTTACTAAACTTACAAGTGCTTATGCAACTGCAACTACACCTAAAATTTCTGTAATTACAGGCAATGCAGTCGGCCTTGCATATATTGTTCTTGCAGGTAAAGGCTCAAATGCAGACTTTACTTTCGCTTGGGATAAGAGTGTTGCTTCTCCGCTTCCTACCGAGTCTGCTGTTCAATTTTTATTTAATGACAGACTTGCAAACGGCGAAAGCAAGCAAGACCTTGAAAAAGAATATGTTGAAAAGGTTGCTTCACCATTTACTGCCGCAGCTTGTGGCGCAGTTGATGATATTTTTGCTCCTGCCGATACCCGTGCAAAAGTTATTTCTGCACTTGATATTCTTGCAGGTAAAAGAGAAAATACTTTACCAAGAAAACATTCTGTTAAATAATGGAGGATTAAAATATGAAAAACTATACAATTACCGTAAACGGTACAGCTTATAATGTTACAGTTCAGGAAGGTGCAAATGCTCCGGCTCCTGTATCAGCACCGGCTCCTGCTGCTGCACCTGCTCCGGCACCTGCTGCTGCACCTGCTCCTGCCGCAGCTCCTGCACCGGCAGCTCAGGGTTCAGAAGGTTCAGTTAAGGTTGAAGCTCCTATGCCTGGTACTATCCTTGATGTTAAGGTTTCAGTAGGCGATTCAGTTTCAAGCGGTTCAGTTCTTTGCATTCTTGAAGCTATGAAAATGGAAAATGAAATCGTTGCTCCACAGGATGGTACTGTTGCATCAATCAATGTTTCAAAGAGTGACAGCGTTGAAGCAGGCCAGGTTATCATTACATTAAACTAAGAGGTGTCATAAATGGCTAAAATCGGTATTACTGAAACAGTTCTCCGTGATGCTCATCAGTCTTTGATTGCAACTCGTATGAGAACTGACGAATTTGAAGACATCCTCGAAAAAATGGATAAAATCGGCTACCACTCACTTGAATGTTGGGGCGGTGCAACTTTCGACAGTTGTCTTCGATTCCTTGATGAAGACCCTTGGGATAGGCTTCGTCTTATTCGTAAAAAATGTCCTAACACAAAGCTTCAAATGCTTTTCAGAGGTCAGAATATGCTCGGCTACCGCCATTATTCTGATGAACTCGTTGATTATTTTGTAAAAAAGAGTATTGATAACGGTATTGATATTTTAAGAATATTTGATGCTCTTAACGATGTTCGTAACCTTCAAACAGCTATTGATGCAGCCAAGAAATACGGCGGTCATGTTCAGGCTGCTATTTCATATACCACCGGCCCTGTTTTTGATATTGATTATTATTGCAATTATGCAAAGCAACTTGAAAACGCCGGTGCAGATTCAATCTGTATTAAAGATATGGCAGGTCTTTTAACTCCTTACGGAACTTATGACCTTGTTAAAGCACTTAAAAGTACAGTTGATATTCCTGTTCAGCTTCACTCTCACTATACTTCAGGTCTTGCTTCTATGGTTCACCTTAAGGGTATTGAAGCAGGTGTTGATGTAATTGATACTGCTATGAGTCCGCTTGCTATGGGTACTTCTCACCCGGCTACCGAATCAATGGTTGCCGCACTTAAAGGTACAGAGTATGATACAGGCCTTGATATTAAGGCTCTTTCAGAAATCAGAGATTTCTTCACACCGCTTCGTGAAAAGTATCTTAAATCAGGTCTTCTTGACCCTAAAATGCTTGGTGTTGACGCTAATACTCTTCTTTATCAGGTTCCGGGCGGTATGCTTTCTAACCTTGTGTCACAGCTTAAGCAGGCAGGCAAGGCAGATAAGCTTGATGAAGTTCTTGCCGAAGTTCCGAGAGTAAGGAAAGATTCAGGTTACCCACCGCTTGTTACTCCTACATCTCAAATCGTTGGTACACAGGCTGTTTTCAATGTTATTATGGGTGAAAGATATAAGATGGTAACCAAGGAATTTAAGGATATGGTTGCCGGTAAGTACGGTAAAACACCTTGTGATATTGACCCTGAATTCCAGAAGAAGATTGTAGGCGATGATGAAATTATCACCTGTCGCCCTGCTGACCTTATTCATGATAAAATTGATGATTTCAAGGATGAAATTAAAGAATATTATGAGCAGGAAGAAGATGTTCTTTCATATGCCCAGTTCGGTCAGGTTGCAATTAAGTTCTTCCAAAAGAGAAGAGATAAAAAATACAATCTTGACGGTAAACATGAAGACTTTGAATCAAAAGTTCATCCTGTTTAATTAACAAACTTATAAAAAGTGCCACTTTTGTGGCACTTTTTTGTTTATATTTCGTCGTTTTTGTACATTGTAAAAATACTGTATAAAATTTGCATAAAAATACAGTATGACATTAAAAAAAATATGTACAGAATATTGCAAAAAATGATTTCTTATGTTAATATAAAAACAATACTAAAACTATATTATATATGTGGGAGGAATAATCTATGCTTACATTCAAAAAAACCATTGCATGCCTTATGTCGCTTATAATGATAATGACTGTAACTCCGTTTACAGCTGTTACTGCATCTGCGGCTACGGCAAAGAGCGTAAGCTCAAACATTGACGAAACAAACAAAAAGTACCATGCAGCTCCGTCAAAAACCTTTACACCAAAGACGGGTATGAGTGAAGTTTCTTGGCTTAACAGTGCCGAGGTTAATGAAGTAAGCTCATCAGACGGTAAATTTCATAAGCAGTCATACGCTCCGTCTTCAAATGTACTTTATTGGCCGAGCGCTTATGTTGGTACAACTGATTGCTTGCAATTTCAAAAGAATCATTTAGATTTCAGAGCATTTTATCCGTCAGCTGTACTTATGTGGGATGGCACGACTGATGCTTATATGCCGATTATGTGTATAGCACAAAATACAAATAAGATTGACGGAAGAAGAGTTATTTATTATGCTGCACCTTATGACAGTGAGCGTATATCTAATGCCACTTCGCCGGCTCACAGCGCAAATTTCTATGCTGATACTTGGCGCGGAACTAAAGTTGAACAAAACGAAAATTTCAACGGTAATATGTACGGTAATAATACACCATTTGGTTTTGAAGCAAAGGTTTTAACTGAATTTATCAGTACAGGGGAAAATGCAAATAAATGTTATTCATTCGGTACGGATATTGGCAGCAGAGATTTGGCAAGTTTTCTTCATATTGATTCAAATATTGATAATGACACTTCTTTTATCTCAAACGGTTTTTTGGCTAAAAAACTTTATTGGACAACAAATTCAAGTAATGTAGATTTTACAACTGCTTATGATAATAATTCAAAAGAGTCAAGTTCAACAATTTATGTTGTAAACTATAAGCCGATTGTTACAGCTGCAAATGAAGCTGCAAAAGATTTGGAAAGTTTTGACCAGACATTGTATACTCCTGATGCAGTTAATGAGTATTACAAAGCAATACAGGATTTGTATGATTGTGACCCGAATTCATCTTTTAACCAAAAAGACGGTAAGGATGAAACCGATATATCAGACACTGCAGCTAAAGTTGCAAATTGTGCAAACGATATTAAAAATCGCGTTAGTGCTTATGAAAAAGCAAAACTTAAGCTTGAAAGCAGTAAGCAATATCGCATTAAGTTTACAAATTCAAATACAGATCTTCTTTCAGATAACTATTATAAAGCAGGAGATGCAATAGTTGTACCTGTTCTCAGTGATAGTTATGAAGATTGTGATAAAACAGGCCATTGCACTGTAACATTTGAATGGCAGCCTGCTGTTGAAAAAACTGCAAGTGCAAATGTTAACTATGCTGAAACGAAAATAGTACCGGCAAAAACGCCGCATAATTATGGCGCATACTCACAAATTACACAAGATGGTAAAAACGGTCATATCCGCACCTGTTCAGAATGCGGATATAAAGACTGGGCTTTGTGTGATGACTCTTATGTAAAGAAATCTTCGACACCTGCAACATGTACACAGGACGAACAGATTGTATACGAATGTTCAGTTTGCCACAGAATAAAAACTGAAGTAGGCGAAAAGAAAAAAGGCCATGATTATGAAGTTGTTTCGCCAAAGGTTGATGCCACTTGCGAAACTCCAGGTAAAACTGAAGAAAAGAGATGTAAAAACTGCGGTGATACAATAGGCGGCGATGTAATTCCTGCTCTTAAGCACAATTATTTATTAGAAACAGGAAAACAAGAAGCTACCTGTACAGCAGACGGTAAAGAAGCTGTATATAAATGCTCAAAGTGCGGAAAACTTACCGGCGGTGAAGTAATTAAGGCAACAGGCCATAAATTTACAGTTCTTGTTTCAAAAGAGCAAGAAGCTACTTGCACAACAGACGGTAAAAAAGCAGTTTATAAATGCGAAAACTGTGACGAAACAAATGGTGGTGCAGTTATTCCTGCTTTAGGCCATAACTATCAGTATTTTGAAGCTGAAAATAAAATCGTTTGCAGCAGATGCCACGATGAAAAAAAAGTAGGCACATCATATACAGTACCTTCAGGATATACTTTAGTTGAAACAGTTCCACCTAAATGTACTGAAATTGGTTATACACTTTACAAAAACAGTGAAGGTAAAGAATTTTATAACGATATTAAATCTCCAACAGGTCACCAATACGGAGAGGCGACAGTACATCCGGCTACTTGTACAGAAGATGAATATAGCGTAAGAATTTGTAAGGTATGTAACCATAAGGATGTTGTTACAAAAGAAGGTACAAAGCTTGGACATTCATATGTTAAAAATGTTGTAGCACCGACCTGTACCGAACAGGGATATACAATTTATAAATGTAAAAATTGCGGTGACACAAAAACTGCCGATTTTGTAAATGCAAAAGGACATAAATTTTCAAACAACGCACAATTTTGTTTGAACGGTTGCGGTACTGCTAATCCTAATTATGTTGCACCAAGTCAACCGTCAACACCTTCAACACCATCAACTCCGTCAACACCTTCAACTCCGTCGACACCATCAACTCCGGCAACTCCGACACCGTCAACACCTCCGCTTACACCGGGTGAAAACAAAATTGCCAATAGTTACGGTGTAGATTCTGCAACAGCCAAGTTAATTTATATTTATCTTACCCAAAATAATATTTCAAGTGAGACTTCATCATTAACCGAAAAGGTAATGACAGGTACACCTGTTAAGGGCGACGGTGATTATAAAGGTTCAAACTTCGGTCTTTTAAAAGCAAAAACCACTAAGATTACTAAAAATAGCGTGACTGTAAAGTGGAATAAGGTTAAGAATGCAGACGGTTACATTGTTTACGGCGCAAAGTGCGGTGCTAAGAGTAAGTACAAAGTACTTAAAGTTGTTTCAGGTAAAACAACATCTTATACTCAAAAGAAGCTTAAGAAAGGTACTTATTACAAGTACAATATCGTAGCATTTAAAAATATTAACGGTGCTAAAGTTACTACCGCTGTGTCAAAGAAAATTCACGCAACTACTCTTGGCGGAAAATACGGTGTAGCAAAGGCTGTTAAGGTAAATAAAACAAAGGCTACAATTAAGAAAGGTAAGACTTTCAAAATCAAAGCTTCTGAAATCAAGAAGGATAAAAAAATCAGAAGACACAGAGCTATTTGCTATGAATCATCAAATACCGCTGTTGCAACTGTTAATGCAAAAGGTAAAGTTAAGGGCGTTAAAAAAGGTAAATGCACAATTTATGTTTACGCTCAAAACGGTGTTTATAAAACAGTTAACATTAAAGTAAAATAATAATATTTAAAGGGAATGGCTTTTGCCATTCCCTTTGTTCTATCTAACCACAAAGTATATGTATATTCCGTAAATTATAAGCAGTAATATACCTTGCCACCTTTGAAATTTTTGGCTGATGATAGTAGGCAAAACAGCTATTAAAATTACGCCTAAGCACATTACACAATCAAAATTAACGCAGGAAAGTGAAACCGCAAGTTCACCGGTACCTCTTGCTATTGAAATTAACGAGCAAATCGGAAGAATTAAAGTTAAATCAATTATATTTGCACCAAGTATATTTCCGGCTGAAAGTGAGCCGGATTTTTTCTTTAGTGCTGTAAGAGCTGTTACAAGCTCCGGCAGGGAAGTGCCGATAGCAACTGCGATAACGCTTATTACTCTTTGCGAAATATTTAGGCTTATGGCAATTTGTGTGGCATATTTAACAAGAAGTCTTGCACCGAATATTATGCCCACAGCACCTAAAATAAAAAGAATTATGCAACTCACTTTTTCTTTTGTGCAGTATGATATTTTGCTTTCATCACTTTTTGTTTCGCTTTTTATGCATTTTATGTTTTCAAAAATAAATATTGCAAATACTGTAAATAAGAGAGTTACTCCCAAAGCCGAAAGAAAATAATATTCTCCGACTTCACCTTTAAAGCTGAGCTCTTTCTTTTGCGTTACTATGCAGCCTATTATTATAAAAACAACAGCAAATATCATAGCGATACTTTTAAATGAAATATCTTTTCTTTTTATTTCAAATGGCATAAATGTAATAAAAAGTCCTAAAATCAAAGCTGTATTTGCCGTGACGGAACCTATCGCATTGCCGACCGCCATATCAACATTTTTGCTTAATGTTGCCTGAATACTTACTATAATTTCAGGCAGTGTGGTTGCAATTGATACTATTGTAGCGCCAATGATAAATTTAGGAACACCAAGCATATTTGCAAGTTTTGTTGCACTGTCAACGAAAATATCACCGCCCTTAATTATTAAAATTAAGCCGATAATAAAAAACACGTAAGTTAATGCTGTTGCCATTTTCTCACCTTAAAAATTTGTTGTTTTGCAAATTGATATATGATATAATATTTAAGCTAATACTGATATGAGGTGACATTATGTCTAAAAATAAAAAATTCAGTCCTATAATACTTATTCCTATTTTTGTTGCAATATTCGTTTTAATTGTTCTTGCAGTGAGTGGGCATTTAACGAGAACAGAAGATATAAAAGAACCGACTGCCGAAACTTCCGTTTCTGCAGTTAATGAGCAAAACAGTGAGCCTGTAAGCGAAAATTCAGATGGAAAGGTTACACTTTGCGCTGTCGGCGATAATCTTATTCATAATACATTGATTGATGCAGGCAAGCAGGAAGACGGAAGTTATGATTATACTTCGCTTTACCAAAACATTGCCCCTGTAATTCAAAAATATGATGTTTCCGTAATCGACCAGGAAACTGTACTTGGCGGCTCTGATTTTGAATATACGGGCTATCCTGTGTTTAATTCTCCTCAGGAAATCGGCGATGCCGCAATAAATGCCGGATTCGATGTATTTAACTGTGCCAATAATCATATAATGGATAAAGGCTCACAAGGCATTATGAATGAAATTGAATATTTTAAAAAGCATAAGGATGTTGTTTATCTCGGTATTAACGAAGATGAAAAGAGTTATAACAATATAAAGTATTATGTAAAAAATAATATTACATTTGCATTGCTTAATTACACTTATGGCACTAACGGTATTGACCTTCCGAGTGATAAACCTTGGATTGTTAATATGATGGACAAGGATAAAGTAACTAAAGATATTAAGGAAGCAAGGGCAAATGCCGATGTGGTAATTGTATTTCCGCATTGGGGGACGGAAAACAGCTTCGGTATTTCAGATTATCAAAAGGAATACACCGATTTGTTTAGTAAATTGGGTGTTGACCTTGTTATCGGTTGTCACCCGCATGTAATTGAGCCGGTTAAGGAAGTTACTAATGAAAGCGGCCACAAAATGCTTGTTTACTATTCGCTTGGTAATTTTATTTCACATCAAATTGAAATTGACCAGCTTTGCGGCGGTATTGCAAGTGTTGATATTGAAAAGAAAAACGGAAAAATAACTGTTAACGGTAAGTTTATTCCGATTGTTACTCATTATAACAGAACAGACGGTGATAAATTTAGATTTGATGTTTATAAACTTTCCGATTATACAGATGAACTTGCAAAGTCACATTCACAAAAAGGCGGAACACCTGAATACTATAATAAACTCGTGAAAAAAGTAATTGATGAAAAGTATCTTGATTTATCATAGTATCTTATTTTTGGCATATCATACAAAAAGTTTTAGCATGAATTGATGCTCACGCAGTAAATTGACAAAATTGAATAAAATCGTTGACAAATTTATACCTGCTGGCTATAATGAAAGTGTAGTAAGAACAAAGGCGTTCCGAGTTGATTCGGAGCGCCTATTTTTTTGCTTTAATTTACAAAATTACTCAAGAGAGGAGTATTTACTATGAGTAAGTACACAAAAGAAGACATCCTTAAAAGTGCACAGGAAAACGGAGTTGAATTTATCAGACTTCAGTTTACAGATGTTTTCGGCATTATGAAAAATGTCGCTATCACAAGCTCACAGCTTGAAAAAGCACTTGACAATGAATGTATGTTTGACGGTTCATCAATTGATGGATTTGTAAGAATTAACGAAAGTGATATGTATCTTCATCCTGATTATGATACATGGACTATTTTCCCTTGGAGAAAGCACCAGAATGCACAGACAGCTCGTCTTATTTGCTCGGTATATTGTGCCGATAATAAAACACCGTTCCTCGGTGACCCAAGAAATGTTCTTCAAAAGGTTATGGATGAAGCTGCTGAAATGGGTTACAGCTTTAATGTAGGCCCTGAATGTGAATTCTTCCTTTTCAAACTTGATGAAGACGGTAACCCAACTACAACAACAGGCGACGAAGGTGGTTACTTTGACCTTAACCCTATTGACCATGGTGAAAACTGCCGCCGTGATATTTGCCTCGCTCTTGAGGAAATGGGATATACAATTGAAGCATCACACCACGAAGTAGCTGAAGGCCAGCACGAAATCGACTTTAAGTTTGATGAAGTAATGACAACAGCAGACCGTGTAATGACTTTCAAGCATGTTGTTAAAACTTATGCTACAAAGCATGGTCTTCATGCAACATTTATGCCAAAGCCGATTTATGGTATCAACGGTTCAGGTATGCACACAAATATGTCACTTATGACTAAAGATGCTAACGGTAAAGTAGTTAATGCTTTCTATGACCCTGAAAGCGAAGACGGTTTGAGCGAAGTTGCTCATTATTTCATCGGCGGTCTTTTAAAGCATGTTAAGAGTATTGCAGTATATTCAAACCCAACCGTAAACTCATATAAAAGACTTGTACCTGGTTATGAAGCTCCTACCTATATTGTTTGGTCAGCATCTAACCGTTCATGTCTTGTTCGTATTCCTGCAGCAAGAGGAATGGGTACTCGTGTAGAGCTTCGTTGCCCTGACCCAACTTGTAACCCATATCTTGAAATGGCTCTTTGCCTTGCAGCAGGTCTTGACGGAATTAAGAATAAAATCACTCCTGCTCCTGCAGTTGATTATAATGTATTTGACCTTTCAGATGAAGAACTTGCAGCAAAAGGTATTGATTGCCTTCCTGGTTCACTTGAAGAAGCAATTGAAGCTTCAGAAGCTGACCCATTTGTTAAAGAAACAGTAGGCGACCATGTATTCAATGCTTATACCGAAGGCAAGAAAGCTGAATGGGATGAATACAGAACAAAGGTTTCACAGTGGGAAATCGACAGATATATGGTTAATTACTAATCTGTATCTTTTACTTAACCCTCTCTTATGGCAATTATGCCAGTTGTTAGGCCGGCATCGCTTTCCGGTGTCGGCTTGACATATATTTTTAGCACAATGAGGTGCGACAATGTTATGTGTTGTCGTGCCTTTTTTTATTTTCTTTTTATCATTACAAACTATTTAATTTTAGGAGGAAGAATATATGGATATAACATCTATTCTTGAAAAAGTCGACAGTGAAGTGTTCGGCATTTGGTTTTTAATCGGTGCGGCTCTTGTTTTCTTTATGCAATGCGGTTTTGCTATGGTGGAAACAGGTTTTACCAGGGCTAAAAATGCCGGCAATATTATTATGAAAAATCTTATGGATTTTTGTATCGGTACTCCGATGTTTATATTGCTTGGTTTCGGTCTTATGATGGGTGAAGAAGTTTTAGGTGGCTTTTGCGGTATGCCAACCTTGGGCGTTTTCACAAATTATCAAAATTTTGATTGGTCTAATTTTGTATTTAACCTTGTATTTTGCGCAACAGCGGCAACAATCGTTTCAGGTTCAATGGCTGAGCGTACAAAGTTTTCAAGCTATTGTATTTATTCAGCTGTAATTTCTGCCGTTGTTTATCCTATTGAAGCAGGTTGGATTTGGAATCCAAACGGTTGGCTTGCAAATCTCGGCTTCCACGATTTTGCGGGTTCTTGTGCAATTCATATGGTTGGCGGTATCACAGCATTTATCGGCGCAATTATGGTTGGCCCTCGTATCGGCAAGTATGTTGAAGATAAGAAAACAGGCAAAAAAGTTGCTAAAGCTATTCCGGGACACTCTTTAACTCTCGGCGCACTCGGTGTGTTCATTCTCTGGTTTGGTTGGTATGGTTTCAACGGTGCTGCTGCAAAAAGCGGACCACAGCTTGCTTCAATATTTGTAACCACAACTTGTGCTCCTGCTATTGCTACTTGTGTAACTATGATTTTCACTTGGATTAAAAACGGTAAGCCTGATGTTTCAATGTCACTTAACGCTTCACTTGCAGGTCTTGTTGCAGTAACTGCCGGTTGTGATGTTGTTGATGCACTTGGCTCTTGCATTATAGGCGTTGTATCAGGTATTCTTGTAGTTGTTGCAGTAGAATTTATTGATATTAAGCTTAAAGTTGATGACCCTGTCGGTGCTGTTGCAGTTCACTGCGTAAACGGTATGTGGGGTACTGTTGCTGTCGGCCTTTTCGCCACTACAACCGTACCGGGTAATGATTCATTCCAAGGCCTTTTCTACGGCGGCGGCTTCTCACTTCTCGGCAAGCAGTTATTAGGTCTTGTTTGTGTTGCCGCTTGGACAATTGTTACTATGACAATAGTATTCTTCATTATTAAGAAAACTAACGGACTTCGCGTATCTGAAGAGGAAGAAATCAAAGGTCTTGATGCTACGGAACATAATCTTCCGTCTGCTTACGCAGATTTTATGCCGGCTATGGCTTTTGCAACATCTTCTTCTATCAAAGCTTCAGCTCCAAAAGCAAGTGTACCTGCAACTCCGCTTGCTCCGGTTGAAAAGGCAGTTGAAGTTGAAACTTATACGACTAAAAAATCACCGGCTTTATCAAAAGTTGTTATGATATTTAATCCTGCTAAGTTTGAAGAAATTAAATCTGCTATGAATGAAATCGGCATTACCGGTATGACTGTTACAAATGTAATGGGATGCGGCATACAAAAAGGCCACATCAGAAAATACCGTGGTGTTGAAATCGAAGAAATGAATCTTAACCCTAAAATGAAACTTGAAATGGTTGTTTCTGCTGTTCCGGTTGAAACAGTTGTTGAAACTGCAAGGGATGTGCTTTATACCGGTAATATCGGCGATGGCAAAATCTTCATCTATGATGTTGAAGATGCGGTTAAAGTTCGTACCGGCGAAAGAGGATATGATGCTTTGCAGGGTGAGGATGATGTGTAAAACAGATTTGTAAAATCTCTTTTATATAATTGTTTTTGCTATTTTCTACCAAAGAAAAGGGACTGTTAATTCAGTCCTTTTTCTTTTATGCGATATGAATAAAAATACAACCGTATACATTGAAAACTGAATAACTATACTAAAAGTTGTATGGATACTGTGATATTATACATAAAATAACTTAAAAATCACACTAATTTTGTAATTTGTATAATTGACTAATAAGTGTTATTTATTGTAAAATTAAGAAAACACAATATTTATTGAACATTATGTTCATAAAATATATTGTTATTTACACATAACTTAAGGAGAGGATACTATGTTGAAAGAAGGAGAAATCAGAATTCCGTCAGGCTGTGCCATTGCCGCTATTATTGACAGAAAAGGCAACCGCATAAACGGTTCTCAAATCATTAAATCTATTGCACTTATGCACGATAGGTCAAATGGTCTTGGCGGTGGTTTTGCTGCTTATGGTATTTATCCTGAACATAAGGATGAATACGCTATTCATGTTTTCTATGATTCAAGCGAGGCAAGAAAGCAGTGCGAAGATTTTCTTTTTAGGCATTTTAATATTGATGTTGCGGAGAGAATACCTACCCGCCAAGTTCCAAGCATTGAAAAAGGCCCTGATATTTGGCGTTATTTCGGTAAGGCAAACCGTGTGCGAATGAAAGATGCAAGGCTTGATGAACTTGAATATGTTGCACAGTGTGTAACTAAAGTTAATAATGCAATTGAGGGTGCTTATATCTTTTCGAGCGGTAAAAATATGGGCTGCTTTAAAGCAGTAGGTTATCCTGAAGATGTAGGCGAATTTTATATGCTTGACCAATATGAAGCTTATATTTGGACAGCACACGGCAGATTCCCGACTAACACACCCGGCTGGTGGGGAGGCGCTCATCCTTTTAATATTCTTGATTGGTCAATTGTGCATAACGGCGAAATATCATCATATGATGCCAACCGCAGATATATTGAGCAGTTTGGTTATATTTGCACGATGCAAACAGATACAGAAGTTATCACTTATCTTTTTGACCATCTTTTGCGCCATCATAATCTTCCTATTGAAGTTGCCGCAGATGTACTTACAGCACCTGAATGGGATGAAATTGACAGAATGGACGATGATAAAAAGAAATATTTTACCGATCTTCGTTCTATTTATAACGGTGCGCTTGTTAATGGCCCGTTTTCTGTAATTCTCGGTTCTAATAAGGGACTTCTTGCTATTAACGATAGGCTGAAACTTCGTTCACTTACTGCCGCAACTAAAGGAAACCGTGCTTATTTTGCTTCTGAAGAATCGGCAATCAGAATTATTTGCCCTGATCCTGATGAAGTATGGTCTGTTTCAGGTGCAGAGCCTGTATTTATTCCGCTTGAAATTGATGAAGAGGAGGATGAGAACTGATGATAAATTATATTCCACGCAGATTTACTGTTATTCGTGATAAAGAACTTTGCATAAATTGCGGATGCTGTGTTCGTCAGTGTTCAAATGAATGCCACTTTTTTGATGAAGACGGAAAAACAGTATTAGTAAATTCAAAAAATTGTGTTGCCTGCCACAGATGTGTTGACCTCTGCCCGACAGGAGCATTGCGTATAGAAAAATATGTTTGTGATTATCGTGATAATGCGAATTGGACACCTTCTTATCAGCAGGAAATCTGCCGTCAGGCAGAAACGGGTTCGGTTCTTCTTTCCGCTATGGGTAATCCAAAGCCTTATCCTATTTATTGGGATAAAATCTTGCTTAATGCTTCACAGGTTACCAATCCGTCTATCGACCCTCTTCGTGAACCGATGGAAATTCGTACTATATTAGGTCGCAAGCCTGATAAAATTGAGGTTGAAAAGAAAGGTAAGTCTATCACTGAAATGCCGCCGCAGGTTATGCTTGAAACACCTATTATGTTTTCGGCTATGAGCTTTGGTTCTATTTCGCTTAATGCTCAAAAGTCACTTGCTATGGCAGCCGTTGAACTCGGAACATTGTTTAATACAGGTGAGGGCGGTCTTCATCCCGACTTGCGTTCTTTCGGCGATTATGCTGTTGTTCAGGTAGCGTCAGGCCGTTTCGGTGTGCATAAAGATTATCTTAATAATTCAAAGTTCGTTGAAATTAAAATAGGTCAGGGTGCAAAGCCGGGTATCGGCGGTCACCTTCCGGGTGAAAAAGTAAATGTTGAAGTATCAAATGCCCGTATGATTCCGGAGGGCTCAGATGCTATTTCACCTGCACCGCACCACGATATTTATTCTATTGAAGATTTGCGCCAGCTTATTTGGTCACTTAAGCAGGCTACACATAATAAAAAGCCTGTTTCTGTTAAAATTGCGGCTGTACATAATATTGCAGCTATTGTTTCAGGTGTTGCAAGAGCCGGTGCCGATATTGTGGTTATTGACGGATTTAGAGGCGGTACAGGTGCCGCACCTACAAGAATTCGTGATAATGTAGGTATTCCTATTGAACTTGCACTTGCTTCTGCCGACCAAAGACTTCGTGATGAGGGTATCCGCTCAACAGTATCACTTGTTGCCGCAGGTTCGTTTCGCTGTTCGTCAGATATTGTTAAGGCAATAGCTCTCGGTGCAGATGCCTGCTATGTTGCTTCTGCTCCTCTTATTGCTATGGGCTGCCATATGTGCCAAACTTGTAATACAGGTAAATGCAATTGGGGTATCGCTACTCAAAGGCCTGAGTTAACACGCCGCCTTAACCCTGAAATTGCACATCAAAGAGTAATTAACTTAATCAATGCTTGGAACCACGAAATTAAAGAAATAATGGGTGGTATGGGTATTAACTCTATCGACTCGCTTCGCGGTAACAGACTTATGCTTCGCGGTATAGGTTTGAGCGATAAAGAACTTGAAATACTCGGCATTAAACACGCAGGTGAATAAGGGGGATATGCAAATATGAAAAAAGTTTTCGCAAGAGAAGAGCTTTGCATAAACTGCCGTCTTTGTGAGGTTTATTGCAAAACAGCTCATTCAAAATCAAAAGATATAGTTAAAGCTTATAAGTCGGAGAAGCCTGAACCGGTAAGCAGAATTTCTGTTTTTGGTGATAAGGTTGCTTCGGTAGCAGTTAATTGCCGCCATTGTGATGACCCGGCTTGTGTAAAAGCTTGCATTACAGGTGCAATGACTAAAGATAAAAAAACAGGCATAGTTTCTGTTAATGAGGATAAATGCATTGGCTGTATGACCTGCCTTGCTGTTTGCCCGATAGGATGTATTAAGCAGGGAAACATTGCATATAAATGTGACCTTTGCCAAGGCGAAGAACCTGCCTGTGTTAAAAATTGCCCTAACCACGCTTTGTTATGGCTTGAAGTGGGAGGTGCTAAATGATGAATTATGTTATTATCGGTGCTTGCGCAGCAGGCCTTTCAACAGCGGAAGCTATCAGAAAAGCTGACGCTAAAGGCAATATTACAATGCTTACAGAGGAAGCGTATCTTCCTTATTCACGCCCGTCAATCAGCTATTTTCTTAAAGGTAAAGTTAAAGAAAGTGATATGGCACTGCGCAAGCCTGCATTTTATAAAGCTAATAATATCAATGTTGTTACAGATGCCAAGGTAACTTCTGTTGACAGAAAAAATAAAACCGTTAAAGTCGGCAAAAAATCATACCCTTATGATAAACTTTGCCTTGCAACAGGTTCAAAGCCTTTTGTTCCGCCAATGGAAAATGTTGACGGTAAGGATAATGCAGTAACTTTCCTTGATTTAGCATCTGCAAAAGAGCTGAAAAAGCTTGCAAACGAAAATACAAAGGCGGTAGTTATCGGTGCAGGTCTTATCGGTATGAAAGCTGCCGAAGGACTTGTAAAAATATGCAAGAGTGTTGATGTTGTTGAACTTGCACCAAGAGTTCTTCCGTCAATTCTTGATAAAACATCCGCCCGCCAGGTAAAAAAACATTTAGAAAATAACGCAATTAAATTTCATCTTGAAAATACCGTTGTTAAAGCGCAGTCAAAGGGTAAGCACATTACAGGCGTGACTCTTAAAGACGGAAAAGTGTTAAAATGCGATTTGCTTGTACTTGCAGTCGGTGTAAGACCTCAAACCGAACTTGCCGAAAAAGCCGGACTTGAAGTAAACAGAGGTATTATTACAGATATTCATACAATGCAAACAAGTGATAAAGATATTTATGCGGCAGGAGATTGCACCGTTTCGGTTGATATGCTTGACGGTTCAAAGAAAATTATTGCTCTTTGGCCTAATGCTGTGCAGCAGGGTAGAGTTGCCGGCAATCAAATGGCTTGCGAAAGCGAAGTTGTAAACGGTACTTATTCAGTCAATGCAATTGACTTTTTCGGACTTCGCATTTGCACCTGCGGTCTTATAAATGCACAGGGCGAGCAGTATAGCGATAAAATCAAATCTGACGGTGATGTTTATAAAAGGCTTGTTTTTGAGGGTGATAAACTCGTAGGCTTTGTGCTTATAAATTCAAGCGAAAATGCCGGTATTTATACAAATCTTATTTCAAATAAAGTTGACCTTAATTCACTTGAGGGTGATATTATGGATACACCGTCAATATTTATGTTTGATAAAGAAACAAGAATTCAAAAATTGAGAGGGGGCATTTTGTTATGATTATCGAAGCAGGGCTTACTCGATACGAAGCAGTAAATGAAGAAATTGAAAAGCAACTTAAAAAGCAAAACAAAGTTACTGTTAAAGATGTTAACGGCCAGCGATATATCGGTTGCGCTCTTGATGAGGGTAAAACCGTTGAAGTTTACGGTACGCCGGGCAATGATATGGCTTGCTATTTAAATGGCGGCAGAGTTGTTGTTTACGGTAATTGCCAAGATGCAGTCGGCAATACAATGGGCGGCGGCGAAATCGTAGTTCACGGCCATTCGGGTGACGCTATGGGTTACGGTATGCGTGACGGTCAAATTTACATTCGTGATAATGTGGCTTGCCGTGGCGGTATTCATATGAAAGAATTTAGGCAAATGCGTCCGGTTCTTGTTATCGGCAAAAATGCAGGCTCATTCCTCGGCGAATATATGGCGGGCGGTACTATTGTTCTTCTCGGCCTTGATATGAAAAGGGGAGAAAAGCTTTTCGGCACTCACTGTGCTTCGGGTATGCACGGCGGCAAAATTTTTGTTCGCGGCTCTTTTCCAAAGGAAAATATCAGCGATAATATTAAGGTTCAAAATCTTGATGAAACTGATAAAAAAGAACTTGATATGTATATTAAAAAGTATTGCAAATTCTTTAATGCCGATTATGACACTATTATGGCAAAGCCTTTTAAAAAGCTTGTTCCGGCATCATCCCGCCCGTATGCAAATCTTTATACACCTAACTAAATAAAAATAATCAAAAGCACCGAGATTCATAATCGTGAACTCGGTGCTTTTGCAGTGTTGCAAATTTTGACTTTAAATGATACAATATAAAAGTAAATATTTTGTTTTTACAGGAGGTTAATTATGAAAAAAATTATTAGTTTATTTTTATCAGTTGCAATGCTTTTGAGTATTGTGTCAGTAGTTGATTTTTCAGCATTCGCTGATGTTAAAACCGGTAAATGCGGTGATAATGTAACATATTCGCTTGATACCGAAACAGGTGTGCTTACAATCAGCGGTAGCGGAAATATGAAAAATTATAATAATTATTACAATTATAAGAGTCCGTTTTATAACATGAAAAAAATTAGATCAGTTGTTATAAATTACGGAGTAACAAGTCTTGGCAATGAAGCATTTTATTATTGTGAAAATTTAACAAGTGTAACAATACCTAGTAGTGTGACAAATATTGGCAATTATACATTTGGATATTGCACAAGTTTAACAAGTATAACATTACCAAATAGTGTAACAAGTATTGGTGATTATGCATTATATAATTGCAAAAGTTTAAAAAACATAACAATACCAAACAATGTAATAAGTATTGGTGAATCTGCATTTTTATTTTGCGAAGGTTTAACAAGCATAACAATACCAAACACTGTAACAAGTATCGGTGATTGTGCATTTGAAGATTGCACAAGTTTAACAAGTGTAACAATACCTAATAGCGTAACAAGTATTGGCAATCGTGCATTTGAAGATTGTACAAGTTTAAAAAGCGTAACAATACCAAATAGTATAACAAGTATTGGTGATTCTACATTTAAACATTGTACAAATTTAGCAAGCGTAACGATACCTAATAGTGTAACAAGTATTGGTTATAGTGCATTTGAATATTGCACAAGTTTAACAAGCGTAGCAATACCAAACAGTGTGACAAGTATTGGTAATTGTGCATTTAAAAATTGCAGGAAATTAGCGAGTATAACAATACCAAACAGTGTAACGAATATTGGTGATGATGCATTTTCGTGGTGTACAAGTTTAAAAATCGCAACAATATCTAACAGTGTAACAGGTGTTGGTGATAGTACATTTGCGTTTTGCGAAAATTTAATAAGTATAACAATACCAAGCAGTGTAACAAGTATCGGCGAATTGGCATTTTTATGCTGCTCAAGTTTATCAAGCATAACAATGCCGATTAGTGTAAAATGTATTGGTAGTAACGCATTTGATGGTTGCGAAAATTTAAGAGATATTTATTATGCTGGTTCTGAAGATAAATGGAATAATGTAACAATTGGTGATGGCAATGAAAATCTAATAAATGCAAATATTCATTACAGTTCTGTACTTTGCACAGAAAATCAGCATAATTATTACGGCGAATGGCAAATCATTGAAGAACCGACTTGCACAAAGACAGGTTTAAAACAAAGGACTTGTAAACTTGACGGTTATCTTGAAACTGTTGTTATTTCTGCTCTTGGTCACAATTTTTAAATGCACAATTTTGTTTGAACGGTTGCGGTACTGTTAATCCTAATTATGTTGCACCAAGTCAACCGACACAAAGTCCGGCACCTACTCAACCTACCACAACCACTCCGACTACATCGGCTAAAGCTGTAGCTAAACCGAAATCAGCTAAATTCAAAAAGGTAAAATCGGCTAAAAAGGCAATATCTGTTGAATGGAAGAAAGTCAGCGGTGTAAAGGGCTATCAAGTTCAAGTTGCAACTGACAAGAAATTCAAGAAGAACAAGAAAACTGTAACAATCAAGAAGCAGAAGACTACAAAGACTACTGTTAAAAAGCTTAAGGCAAAGAAAAAGTATTATGTAAGAATTCGTACATATATAATAGTAAACGGTAAAAAGGTATATTCTTCTTGGTCAAAGGTTAAGAGTGTTAAAACTAAATAAAACAAATAACCCCGACACTTTATTGTGTCGGGGTTATAGACTGTCGATAAAGTGGCTAAAGCGCGCCTCGTCTAAAGAAATTCCGTGTTTGAATAAATTTTACAAAATTTATAATAAACACTCCATTCATTTCTCCTCTCCCCAAAAAGCTCACGCTTTTCGAGGGCCCCGAATTAAATTAACCTTTCGCCTCCCTTGCAAAGGGAGGTGGGTGCAACTTGTTGCACTCGGAGGGATTATGAAAAAGAGCTTGGACATTGAGTCCAAGCTCTTTTGGGCGCTTTTTGTCTTTTGCTCGGGGGCAGTACCGTCGTACAGCTCCCACTCACAAAATACAAA
>ENA-ORNG01000700-ORNG01000700.1-human-gut-metagenome-genome-assembly--contig:-NODE-700-length-27937-cov-5.637329_pt1 | contig 27937 bp, 24 predicted proteins | sample MGYA00242113_ERZ509018 | MGnify/ENA primary metagenome ERZ509018 (study PRJEB26280, sample SAMEA2338711) | human gut metagenome | biome: human gut; feature: human-associated habitat; material: faeces... | reverse complement strand
ATCGCCTGTCGGCGATAAATTTTTTGTAGAGGTGACCGCTGGTCGCCTGCTTCTTGTTTGCAAAGCCTGCGTTATCCACCATACTATTTTTGCATTTTTCAAACCATGTAGGGGAGCGACGCTGTCATTCCTCACTCCTCACTCCTCACTCCTCACTTAAACCGCTCCTCACTTAACTTCGTTCCTCACTTAAACAGCCGTTGACATTCTCCACAAACTGTGCTAAAATCAAATTATAAGCAATCAACTATCAAACCTACAAAGGAGGCTGTTTTATGAAAGATCTGCTCGAACTTATGAAAACCAGAAGAAGTGTACGAAAATACAAGCCTGACATGATACCGCAGGACGTTCTCGACCGCATCATAATAGCAGGAACTTATTCCGCCACAGGAAGAAACTTGCAGTCACCTATTATCATTGCTGTCACCAACAAGGAAATGCGTGACAAAATTTCTGAGATGAACAGAAAGATAGGCGGCTGGGATGAGGGCTTCGACCCGTTCTATGGTGCGCCTGTTATTCTTATTGTACTAGCTGACAAATCCTGCCCGACTTACATTTATGACGGAAGTCTTGTTATGGGAAATCTTATGCTTGCCGCTCACAACGAGGGCGTTGGAAGCTGCTGGATACATCGTGCAAAGGAAGAATTTGAGTCCGAAGAAGGCAAGGAGATCCTCCGCAGCCTTGGCATCGAGGGCGAATACGAGGGCATCGGTCACTGCGCACTCGGCTACACTGAGGGTGAATATCCCGAGTGCCTCAAGAGAAAAGACAATTGGGTATACTATATCAAATAATCCTGACAAACTATCTAACAAAAAACGGAGCGGTCAAAGCCGTTCCGTTTTTTTGTTCTTATTAATGAGCTGTCACGTCAGAAAATTCTATGCCGACCTGCTTGCCCTCATATGTTGCGGAATACTCAAACGTTGTGCCAACAACTGTCGCCTTGCCATTGCTGTCTATCTTGAGCTTGCACTTCGGAAGCTTCTGGATATAAAGCTGTTTTGTTTCCCCAGGATAGTTGTTGTCATATATCTGAAGGATATATTTTCTGTGGCAATCAGAATCCTGAATAAGTCCGATAGCGTTCACTGTATGAGTATCGTCTATAGTTGTAACAACTGGTATGCCAAGGCTGAGCTGGTCTTCAAGCTTTTCAAAGCCCTTACTGTCGTTGTTAAGGTTATACTCTGACGAAGAATCGTCCCACTGGAGGGTGTTAAGTCTGTAGAGTGCCTTTGCGAACTCTGCGTCATTTGAGGAATAGCCACCCTTTATTTTTTCAATGCCGTTTGCTATATCCATATCAAGCAGTTCTACCTTTTTCCAGCGGAGATTGCCGCCTGATATTTTCGTAACGTCCTTTACCCAGCCCTTGTTCTTGCTGTCATACTTATAGTCATCATTAAGGGTGAGAATATCCCCTGTGCAGGAATAGTCGAGATACTTTGTAACGTCTGAATATGTGCCCGCAAAAAGGTCTGAGGTTATCTTGCTAAGCGGCACTCTTTCGTCATACTGTTTACCAAAATCTGTTCCGCTTATGTCATAGCCTGCGGCATTCACCTTTATGTCGCTCTTATCTGACGGAGCGATATCCCCAAGAGAAGTCTTTACATTTCCGAGATACCAATCTCTTGCCATAACAGCCATGCCGAAGTCAACACTTGCGGTAGTTGTTGTTCTGAAATTCTTGAATGAGAAGCCGTTCACCTTTGGGTCAAAGCCTGTGTTGTAAAGTGAATAACCTCTTACGTTATCATCAGCGTTTGTGTATGTAACGATATCATAGTTCAGTGTAGTAACTATCTGCTTGTAAACGTCATTGAGGGCGTTTGCGTCGGACGCTGAGTAATACTTTCCGCCTGTGGAATAAGCAAGCTCCTGAAGCCAATCTCTGTCAACATCTCTGCCAAGACCAACTGTGAGAACGATTATGTCCTTATCCTTTGCAGTATTTGCAAGGCTTGAAACGCTTGCAGGATTAAACTCGTCAGACTCGCCGTCTGTGAGCATCACGATGATATTTCTGTATTTTCCACCGGAAGTTGCCTTGAACTCGTCCATGCACTTTTTAAGAGCCGTCTGGCTGTGAGTGCCGTTAAATATCTCTTTCTCAGACTTTATCTTATCAAGAGCTTCCGTAAGCTTCGTCTTATCATCAGTGAAGTCTACCATCTTTTTGTAGCTTCCTGTGAACTTGCAAATGCCGACCTGATAGTGGCTCTCAAACTTGTCGATAAGATTCTTTGCAAATTCAAGACGCTTGAAGTCAACATCATTCTCAGAAGAAGTTACACACTGCTCCTTTGGATACATAGAGCCGGAGTTATCAACGAGGAAGCAGATCCTTGTTGTGGCTTCATCGTTTACAGTTTTCTCAACGCCTACCACATAAGTGCCAAGCTCTGTAAGAGAAGCAGAAACTGTCTTTTTGCTCTTGTCTGCCTTTGAATCCACCTTTGTGTAAAGGGTCGAGCGTGAATCAAATCTCAGCACTGTAAGGTCATCAAATGAATATCCCATTTTACTTAGCTTTGCAGAGTCGATATCAAAAGTTATCTTTGCCGAGTTGAACTTATAGTCAGAATAAGCGTCATAAGCCTTTGTGACGATACTTGCATTTGATGAGATACCAAAGAGGTCAAGCTCAACGAGGGTCGCACTGGCAGCGTTTGCGTCGCCCTTTATTTCAAGGCGGCAGTCCCCTGCATTTTTTTCCACTGTAAGCTCTCTTTCAGCATCATTGGTCTTTCCGTCAGACTTTGACTCTCTCGGATTTGTGCCTGCCATAAGCTCATAGCCGTCAAGAAGACCGTCGCCGTCAGTATCGGCTTCAATAGGGTTCGTGCCTAGCTTTATCTCATCGCCGTCGCTTATTCCGTCATTGTCAGTATCCTCGCTTTGAAGGTTAGTGCCATGACGTACCTCATCGGCATTCTTTATGCCGTCACCGTCCCAGTCCTGATCGTCAGAAAACTCCGACTCCTTGAAGGTAGTGCTTATATCAAGCTTTGTTATGACCGATTTCGCCATGGCGATACGGTTATTTTCCCTTATTTTCAGACCCACGACAACACAGGCAGCCACAAGGAACGCAAGCACTATACACAGCACCAGCAACGCTATCTTCTTTTTGCGCTTTCCTCTGTTCATGCTCTGAACAAAATCATTCGTATCAGAAAAATTTGCTTTCATAAATATTAATTCCCCTTATCAGATCACATATTTCACGATATTAATATTTTAGCATATATGTACCTCATTTGCAAGCAAAATAGCCTAGAATAATTCACAAAATAAACTGTTCTTTTTTGTTTACAAACAGTATATCTTACCAAAACATTAACAAGATAATTCTTTTATTATTAACCTAAAATAAATTAAAACCTTCTTTTTCCACAAAAAAGGGCAGCCCCTCCCGGAGCTGCCCTTCGGCATAACACTATCACTCTTCTGTAACAGTATTATAGATAACGTTCACAACGAAGTCCTTGTCATAATCTACCTGCAAGATAGAATCAGGCTCAAGCTCGTCTGCAATGATCTTCTTTGCAATAAGAGTTTCGATACGTCTTTGGATAAACCTCTTGAGAGGTCTTGCACCGAAGTTCTGATCGTAGCCCTGATTTACGATAGCTTCCTTAGCGGCGTCTGTCACCTCTATGCTGAGTCTCTTGTCTTCAAGGCGCTTGCCAAGCTCTGCAAGCATAAGATCAACGATCTTGTATATCTCTGTCTTCATAAGAGGCTTGTAGTAGATTATATCGTCAAGTCTGTTAAGAAACTCAGGTCTGAACTGCTGTTTCAGCAGAGCGTCCACCTTGTCCCTTGCTTCCTGAGATATCTCGCCCTCAGGTGTGATGCCCTCAAGGATATAAGGAGAACCAAGGTTTGAAGTAAGGATTATGATAGTGTTCTTGAAGTCAACCGTTCTGCCCTGTGAATCTGTGATACGTCCGTCGTCAAGCACCTGCAAAAGGATATTGAAAACGTCAGGGTGAGCCTTTTCGATCTCGTCAAGAAGAACTACTGAATAAGGCTTTCTTCTTACAGCCTCGGTGAGCTGACCGCCCTCCTCATAGCCAACATATCCCGGAGGCGCTCCGATAAGACGGCTTACGCTGAATTTCTCCATGTACTCCGACATATCTATACGAACGATATTGTTCTCGTCGTCAAACAATGCCTGCGCAAGAGTTTTTGCAAGCTCTGTTTTACCAACGCCAGTAGGGCCAAGGAACAGGAACGAACCTATCGGCTGATTTGGATTTGCGATACCGGCACGAGATCTCATGATAGCCTCAGACACACGCTCAACGGCTTCGTCCTGACCGATAACTCTCTCGTGGAGGATATCAGGCAGGTGGAGAAGCTTCTCACGCTCGCCCTCCATAAGCTTTGCAACAGGGATACCTGTCCAGCGGCAGATTATCCTTGCGATCTCTTCCTCTGTTACCTTATCTCTTAGCAGAGTGTTCTTTGTCTTTGACTTCTCTGCCTTTTCTTCTTCCTCGGCAAGCTGCTTCTGCAAGTCAGCCATTCTGCCGTATTTCAGCTCTGCAAGCTTGTTAAGGTCATATTCACGCTCTGCTCTCTCGATATCCTTTGAGCATTGCTCGATATCCTCACGGAGCTTCTGCACCTTAGAGATAGCAGACTTCTCATTCTCCCATTTAGCTTTCATTTCATTGAACTGCTCACGCATTTCTGAAAGCTCTTTCTGCACCTCATGGAGATGTTCAACTGCAAGCTTATCAGTTTCCTTTTTAAGGACAGTTTCCTCTATCTCGTGCTGGAGTATCTTACGTCTTATCTCATCAAGCTCTGTAGGCATTGAGTCCATTTCCGTTCTGATGAGTGCGCAGGCTTCGTCCACAAGGTCGATAGCCTTATCAGGGAGAAATCTGTCTGTGATATATCTGTTTGAAAGAACAGCCGCCGCAATAAGCGCCTGATCCTGAATTTTTACGCCGTGGAATACTTCGTATCTTTCTTTCAGACCACGGAGTATAGAGATAGTGTCCTCAACTGTCGGCTCGTCAACCATAACAGGCTGGAAACGTCTTTCAAGAGCGGCGTCCTTTTCGATATACTGACGGTACTCGTTAAGAGTCGTTGCACCAATACAATGGAGTTCGCCCCTTGCAAGCATAGGTTTCAGCAAGTTGCCTGCGTCCATTGCACCGTCTGACTTGCCTGCACCGACAATGTTGTGCAGCTCATCTATAAAGAGGATTATCCTGCCCTCAGACTTCTTTATCTCCTCAACGACTGCCTTGAATCTTTCCTCAAACTCGCCTCTGTATTTTGCGCCTGCGATAAGCGCACCCATATCAAGTGAGAACACCTGTCTGTCTTTCAGACTATCAGGAACATCTCCGCTGACGATACGCTGAGCAAGACCCTCTGCAATGGCGGTCTTACCAACGCCAGGCTCACCAATAAGGCAAGGATTGTTCTTTGTTTTTCTTGAAAGTATCCTTATAACGTTTCTTATCTCACTGTCTCTGCCGATAACAGGGTCAAGCTTGTTCTGTCTTGCAAGCTCCACAAGATCCTGACCGTACTTTTTCAGCACGTCATATGTTTCCTCAGGGTTCTGGCTCGTTACCTGAGCGTTTCCTCTTACAGCTTGAAGAACTTTCAGAAACTTTGTTTTTGTTACCCCAAAGGTCTTGAAGATCTCTTTTACTGTGCTGTTAGGACTGTCCATTATGCCCATAACAAGATGTTCAACTGAAACGTATTCGTCCTTCATTCTTGAAGCTTCCGACTCGGCTTCCGCAAAAGCCTTGTCAAGGTCGCTTGAAATGTATACAGAGTCCTGCGCACGTCCGCCTACCTGTACCTTAGGTATATCGTCAACTGCTCTTGTAAGAGCCGCCTCTATATTTTCAGGGGCGATATCCATTTTTACAAAAAGCTGCGGCACAAGACCGTTTTCCTGTGAAAGCAAAGCCAGCATAAGGTGCTGCTGGTCAACAGCCTGATTTGAGTTTCTTGAGGCAATGCTCTGCGCTTCCTGCAAAGCTTCCAATGATTTCTGTGTCAATTTCTGAGCGTTCATAAAATTACCTCCCTTATCATCTTAAAAAGATATATGCTCACAGCAGGCGGAATGCTCCGCCCACCGTTTAAAGAACGACAACGCCTTTTTTCAGATATCTTTCATACATTTCAGATACCTTTCTTGCCGCCGTTTCAGGTTCTGCGGCGTTGTCAAAGTAAAGCTGAATACAGCTGTCCATACAGCTTATATAATCACCGATAGCGTTCGCTATATCCTCGTCGGTCAGCTCCGACTGAGGCGGTGCGTAAAAATCTCTTGTAAATCTGCCCTCGGCTGTTTCATAAGGCACGCCAGTAGTGAAAAGATACGAAAGATATTTTTCTTCGAGCCTTGCCCACAGCTTAAAAAAGCTGTCAAGCATTGAAATGAGCTGTGTGCTCTGAGTTCTGAAAGATACTTTCAGCCTACCCACCTTTCCGTGAAAATCTCGGCTCAGCTCTATGCTGTATCGTATGGTCGGCTTATATTTATATCTCAAAGGACTTTTTATAGACATCATAGCGTCAGAGGGCTGATTAAGGGTCTGAAACCTGCTGTCCATAAGCTGTTCTATTTTAGCGAATATCTCACGCATTCTTTTTTCAGGGGTGAGAAGCTGGACACGCTCTGCCAAAATCTGATTTATCAGATTTGAACGACTGGTATTCATGGAATATGCCAGTCTGTCGATAGCCTCCACCACATCGTCTGCAAGCACCAGACTATACACGCTCTTGTTCACTTTGCTCTCATTCCTTTCTTTAAGGCGTTCCCATATGGCGTCGCCTTTTATCACTGTACTTATTATACCACATTCTAATAATTTGTCAATAGGATTATATAATTTTAATTACAAATTATATAGATGCACAATAGAATGTATGTTCCGCGCCTCTAATTTGTGCAGTTTTATTGAAAACTTGTCAAAAGTGTGATATAATAACAGATACCAAGTTGGAAAGGCGTGATAAAAAATGCTCAAAGGCGTTATATTTGATATGGACGGACTAATGATAGATACGGAAAAGCTGCTCACAAGGTTTTGGTGTGAGGCGGCGAATCATTACGGCTATCCAATGACAAAGGAACACGTTCTGGGCATACGCTCTCTTGCAGCGAAGTATGCTATCCCACATCTGAAAGGCATTTTCGGAGAGGATTTTGATTACTACAAAGTTCGTGGAAAGCGTATCGAGCTTATGAACGAGTTTATCAGGCAAAACGGCATAGAAAAGAAAAAGGGGCTTGATGAGCTTCTTGACTATCTTGACAGCACAGGGCTGAAAAAAGCCGTTGCCACTGCCACCGACCTACAGCGCACCACGCTGTATCTCAGCTCTATAAATATCATTGACAGATTTGACAAGCTTATCTGCGGAAACATGATAGAAAACGGCAAGCCTGCCCCTGATATTTATCTCGCCGCCGCAAAGGAGCTGGAGCTTGACCCTAGCGAGTGCATTGCCCTCGAGGACTCACCAAACGGCATACGCTCCGCCCACACCGCAGGTTGCAAGCCTGTTATGATACCCGACCTTTCGCAGCCTGACGAGGAAACAAAAAAGCTTCTGTATGCCTGCTGTGATGACCTTTCCAATGTCATAGGCGTGATACAAAAGCTTGTGTGATATGATATATTCTGTCAATCCATGTAGGGGCGAACATTGTTCGCCCGCTTTTTGTAAAAACCCTATAAAAATTGATACAATGTTACACGAATTGACACAAACGCTACATAGGGATAGTAAAACCGATAGCTTTATCACTTCGACGGGCGAACGCTGTTCGCCCCTACACTGACTACACTGATTTGCAAAATAAAATACAAAAATGCGGATACCTCCACGATATCCGCATTTATTTTTTATCCTATCTAATTAATCCTCGACCTCAGAAACAGAAGACGTGTCAGTATCCGTCTTGCTGTCCTTGTCTTTATTATCAGAAGCCTTGCCGCCCAGATACTTTTCATAAATAGCTATCTGATCCTCAACAGCCTTCAGCTCGTCCTTAGACTTTGTTGTAACACAAATATATGTGTGTCCGTTATCATCAAGTATAGTTGAAAGGGTGTACTTTGCTTCGTCGGTAAAGCCTGTCTTTCCGCCCTCGATGCTTATGCCGTCGTCAGCCTCGCCGTCACCGTCACAATCCACATAGTAGCCCTCAATTCTCTGTGCAACAATGCTTGTAAGCTCGATACCGTCCTTGTGCTGTTTTGTCTTTGAAGTTGTGTACTTTGTTGCTGTAAGCACTTCACGGCAAGTTTCGTTATCCATAGCCGCCTTTGTGATAACTGCGATATCCTGCACTGTGGAATAATGATTTTTGTTGTGCAGACCGCTTGCATTCACAAACTTCGTGCCAGTAAGACCAAGCTCCTGGATCTTAGCGTTCATAAGCTCAACGAACTTCTCCTCTGAGCCTGCAACTGCGTTTGCAAGACCTGTTGTGCCGTCAGCACCGCTCACAAGGATAGCTGAATAAAGCAGGTCTTTCATTGTAACAGTTTCTCCGGCTTCAAAGCCTGCTCTTGATGCGTTGTCCTCGATAAGAGGGTCGATATCATCGCTTGTGAACTTATATGTAGCGTCCATATCCTGAATATTCTCTGCGGCTACAAGAAGCGTAAGCATCTTTGTAAGAGAAGCAGGATATACCTTTTTCTCGTAATTATAACCTGCAACTATCTCGTTTGTGTCAGCGTCAACAAGTATAGCTGAGTTTGCTGTCATACCCTTTATATTTATATCCTGATAATTTGCAGACTTCACAGGATAATTGCTCACAGGCTCTTCCACAACTGATGAAAGGTCGTCAACCTCTGAAACCTCCTCAGAAGAGCTTTCCTCAGGTTTGCTGTTCACCTTAACAACTGCGTCTGCCACCTTGCTTGCCTGAATGGTATATCTTCCTGTCACCACCAGTGCCGCCGAGCCAACAGCCACAAGCATTATAACTATAAGCACAGCAACTATAGCTGCACCGCCCTTTTTGTTTGTCCTCTTCATTTTTACAACAATTCCTTTCCTGGTGCTTATACTGCACCTATCTCCTCTTTTTCTTCCTTATGACCATATTTCGCTTCATACTCGTTAAGAGTATCGTGACAATATTTAAGTATATCTCTTCTCGTCACAATACCTATAAAAACTTCCCTGTCATCAATAACAGGCACAAAGTTCTGATCCATTGAAAGAAGTATCAGATCCTCGATAGTAGAATAAACATAGACGGGTTTCATTCTAACACGCCTTGTTATCTCGCTTATCTTATATTTTTCCAGCTCACGCATATCCTGAATGCCATTATTGAGCATGAACCACAGAAAGTCGCCCTCTGCAAGGGTCTTTACATATCTGCCCTCACGGTCGATAACAGGCACAGCGGTAAAGCTGTGATTTTTCATTTTCTCAAGAGCCTGCCTTGCTGTGTTGTCATCATAGACAAAATCCACGCAAGCCTTCGGCTTCAAAAACTTTAGTATATTCATTTATATATATATCCTCTTGTAAGCATACGTTTTTATGCGGTAACGACCGCACCTATAATTATACCAAAAAAACGCATACAAGTAAAGCATAGAGAGGGCATTTTCCGCCCTGCGTTTTCAACAAATCTCCACGCTGAAATTGTGCATTTTGACTTACTGCTGTGCAGACTTGTAGCCGTATGTGTAAACAATGCTCACAAAACTGTCATAGGATATGGTCTTAAGATCGTCCGTCTGATATCCCCCTGCACTGAGATCGTCTGTTGTAACGCCTGCTTTGTTTAAGATACCCTGACAATAGCCAAGCCTCTGATCCTCTGACATACTGTCAAAGTCCACAAGACTTGTCGCCTGAGATACGTCAAACAGGCTGTCGTCAGCGTCCCCCGAAAGCTCGTCAACAGTGTATTCTGAAACTGTATCATCTGAGCCTTCAATGGTAAAGGTCTGCGTGTATTTTTTTAAGCTTCCGTCAGATTTATCAAAATACAGGTCGATAGCAGTAATGTACGTGTCGCCCGTATAAGTGTACTCCTCAATATCGAAATCATCAGCCTCATCACTGTTTATATGACCATAGGTTCTCGGCAGGTTTTGCTTGACTATGCTTTCAAGAACGCCGTCAAGCTCCGTCACGTCTGACTTGTGATAAACACCGGTCACGTTATCGTAATCATATCCTGCTCCGTCAACATAGATAAATCCGCTGGTGCCTATGTCCGATGTGACTTTCAGATAGATGTTTCCGCCCTTTTTGGCTCTTACTACCTCCTGCTTTGAGCCGTCGGCCTCTGTGCAGGTCGTTTTCAGAGTGTAGTCACCGTCAAAGATCGCTGCAGTTTTTTTAATAAGCTCACCCTGCTCGTTCAATACCTTGCTATCCGCATCACTCTCGTCACCCTTGCTGTCCTCAGACTTTGCGCTGTCGGCATTGTCGGCTGTTGAAACGTTCGCCTTGCTCTCTGTGGCAGAAGAGCTGTCCTTACTATCCTTTGAACAGCCCGCTGCACACAAGCATACTACGCAAGCGCAGAGAGCCGCACATATTTTCTTTATGTCCATATGTAAATATCCTTTCAGACCATGTACTATATTTCTTTTTCAAGACAATACTGCTCTTAACATTATACACCCCTTAAACTTTTATGTCAAGAGATAAGGCAGAGCGTAAAGATCGGTGAGTTATTTGCTATTTTACCTTATTTACGCACATAAAAAACACAAAAATCACCTATCAATGTATACTGTGAGTTCATGCTTTTTTCACAAAAGTCTGATATAATATTTGGGTATTCTGACGAAAGAACACCTAAAGAAGAAAAATATATGTGAAAGAGGAAGTAAAAATGGAAGCAGGTCTGATAATCGGAAACCAAATAATAATAATGTTCATTATCCTTATTATAGGCGCATTTTGCTATTTAAAAGGGATAATCACAAAGGACGGTACAAAACAGTTGTCCTCATTCGCACTGAATATAATCAATCCTGTGCTTATATTCATGTCCTATCAGTCAAAATATGACAAGAGCCTTGTGCATGGATTGCTGTGGTCTTTTCTGCTGTCAGCGATATCCTATGCAGTGACTATCTTGCTCACCTATGTTCTTATAAGAAAAAAGACTCCCGACCTTGCGGTGGAGCGTGTTTCGTCAATATATTCAAACTGTGCATTCATGTGCATACCCCTTATAAACGGCATTTACGGCTCAGAGGGCGTTTTGTATCTTACAGCGTATCTTACGTTCTTCAACGTCCTTATCTGGACGCACGGACTTATGACAATGAAAGGCGAGCGTGACTTTTCTTCTCTTGTGAAAGCCCTTATCTCACCGTCAGTTATAGCCGTTGTGGTCGGTCTTATTTGCTATCTTACAAATATCAGACTGCCGAAAGTTCCTGCAACAGCTTTGCAGTACATAGCAGATATGAACACGCCTATCGCCATGGTGATAGCAGGTGCAACAGCCGCACAGACCAACGTTTTGAAAGCCCTTCAAAACCGCCGTATCTACTACGTTTCACTGTGCAAGCTCCTAATACTCCCTGTGGCAGGCTTCTTTGCAATGTGGATACTTGATCCTCCTCCGATAGTTCTTATGACAGTTACCATAGCCGCCGCCTGCCCTGCTGCGACCATGTGTACAATGTTCGCTGTAAACCTTGACAAGGACCCTAAAACAGCCTCAGAGATCTTTACAGTCACCACTATCCTCAGTGCTGTAACTCTGCCGCTTATAACTATCTTTGCCGACAGACTTACATATCATATTTAAAGTCAGCCTAAGCAAACATATCCATACAAACAAAAAGACCTGTCAGCATTTCGCTGCACAGGCTGTGAAAAGATAAATAAGCTACGCTCTGCAATGCTTTCCGAAAACCTCGGAGAGCATTTTTTATCACTCTTTTTGCTGCGCCGCAGGTAATTCTATAAAAAGCCTGCCGCACACACTGATCCCCTTCATGACAACACCGTTCAAGAGATTTCAAACGTCTTGCCTTTATAATTTTTTATCCACCCATAGTATACACCTTACTTCATCGGTGCCTCGGATAATAAAAGTATAACATATAATCAATTCACTGTCAATATTTCTTTGAACAAATAGCATATAAATTGTATATTTCAATAAAACAACCAGAAAATTTATAGCGTTTTACACAAAATTGTCAGAAAGCATTCTCAAACAAGACACAATTTCTCCGCTATTTTACTTTTTTCTGCAAAATATTATCCTCCGCCCTCATAAAAAATCTGTATACATCTCCAAGAGAAGCAAGGTCACCGCATACTGTGTCCAGCAAATTCACGTTGAAAAGCAGCTTAGGGTCTTCACTGTCAAAGCTTACACCGATATCCTTTTTATTTAGCCACAAAGCGTCCTCACGGCTGGCATTTGGAAAATGGTCACGCTTATACTCGTCACCGAACAAAACGAACTTGCTGTTGTCTTTCAGCGCCTTGTGAGCCTTTTTATATTCCTGCGCCCCTGCAAGTATCATAGCCCTCATTTCGTCCATACTTTCTCTGTCGGTTTTGTAATATCCACAACCGTAGCCGAAACCGTGGGTAGAGATATAGAAATAAAACTCAGGCATGGGATGATATTCGCTTTTATCACGCTGGCATTTCAAAGAACACCACACGCTCTCTCTGAATATGGGTCCGCCCTTGTTGTAACGTGCGTCTTTGTAAAGCCTTGATATCTTTTTCGGGTTGCATACTATCCTGCTGTCGATATCGTTCATTATGGGCGTGAGCGCAGTGATAAGCTCCGCAAAAGGTTCTTCTATGAGCCTGTGATAATCCGCCTTATGCTCCTTGAACCATTCCTTGCTGTCCCTTGCATGATTTTCAAACAAAAAGCCGATAGCCTCTTCACTAAATAGCATTTTTTCTCTCTCCTTGATGTTTCTAAACTTATTATAGTATATCACGATTTGCATTTTTAATCAAGAAAAAAGAGCCTACCAAAGCAAGCTCTCTTCCTCATGGATTTTATGAATGAAGTCCCATTTCGTAAGCGGTTTTCATGTGTGCACTGCTCTGCACTTCGCCCTTGTCCCACACGCCTGTGCCGTAAAGGATACCCTTTTCAACTGCCCCGTCAAGACAGTCAAGAGTAAATCCCCTTATGCTCTCAACTGTCTTTTCAAGGTTAGCGGCATTGGTATCAGCCGCAGTGAGTATATAATACACTTCTTTGTTTACCATTTCAGTGTATCTCGGCACTGTTCTGTCAATGAGTGTCTTGAGCTGAGCGTCCATGGTGTAGAAATAAACAGGCGTTGCAAAAACGATAACGTCAGCGTTCACCATTTTGTCCATTATCTCCGCCATATCGTCTTTCTGCACGCACTTGTGAGTGCTGTTGCAAACGCCGCAGCCTGTGCAGTAGTTCACCTTAAAGTTCCTGAGAAATATTTTTTCCACCTTGTGTCCTGCCTGCTGTGCACCCTTTATGAACTCATCGCAAAGCACGTCGGAATTTCCGCCCTTTCTAGGGCTTGCGGATATAACAAGTATATTTTTCATATTGTCACCTCAAAGATCAAAGAGTTTTTATAACGTCCTCAGCTATCTGCTCAGGGGTAAGGTGATTTTCTTTCAGCACCTCGGCAGGGTCATAGCGGTCATAGAACTTCTTTTCAAGACCAAAGCAAAGGGTCTTAACATCGCTGTCGCCATAGAATCTTGCTATCTTCTCGCCAAAGCCACCCTCAAGAACGCCGTCCTCAAGAGTGATAACGATCTTGTGGTCAGCCTTAAGGCTTTCAAGCATTTCCTTGTCAATGCCTGTTATGTAGTAAGGGTTTATTACAGTAGCCTTGACACCTGTTTTTTTCTCGATAAGCTTTGCGGCCTCAACGCCCAAGCCGTAGAATGAGCCAAGTGCGATAAAAGCCACCTGACTTCCCTGCTGTGTGATCTCATACTTGTAGAGTTTTGAAAGATCCTTTGTGAAAGGCTTACCGTCTGAAACAAGGCTTGCAGGAACTCTTATTGCAACAGGGTGTTCTTTCTGTTCAAGGGACCAATCCAGCATTGCAAGATATTCTTCCTTTGTTACAGGTGCAAGATAAACAAGCTCAGGGATATTTGATATCATCGGTATATCGTAAATTCCAAGGTGAGTAACGTCACTCATGCCGTAAACCGAAGCCGCAAAAACAGCTATTGTAACAGGACTTTTATTTATGCAAACGTCCTGAGAAAGCTGGTCGTAGGTACGCTGTAAGAACGAGCTGTAAACGCCGTAGAAAGGCTTTCCGCCGTTCTTTGCGATACCTGATGCAAGAGCAGTAGCGTGCTCCTCTGCAATGCCCACGTCCATAAACTGCTTGCCTGCTTTCTTTCTGACATCAGGAGTGAAGCCGAAAACCGTCGGAGTAGCGGAGGTTATAGCACACACGGACTTGTCAGCCTGCATTTTCTCAAGAAGATAATTGCAGGTAACAGTTCCGTAATCCTCGCCCTCAGAATTGTAAAGGGACTTGCCTGTTTCAGGGTCGAACGGCATATGCCAGTGCCATGTTTCCTTATCCTTTTCCGCAGGAGCATAGCCCTTACCCTTTTGTGTTACAATGTGAACAACAACTGGCTTTTTGCTGTCCTTTACGCCCTCAAAAGCCTCAATAAGCGAAGGAATATCGTTGCCGTCCTTAACGAAAACATAGTCAAGACCCATTGCCTTGAAAAGGTTACATTCAGCCTTGCCCTCGGTATCACGAAGAAGCTTGAGATTTCTGTACATACCGCCGTGGTTTTCTGCGATAGACATATCGTTATCGTTCACAACGATTATGAAGTTTGTATCCATTTCCCCTGCAAAGTCGATACCCTCCAGAGCTTCGCCACCGCTGAGAGAGCCGTCGCCGATAACAGCGATAACATTGCCCTCCTCACCCTTGAGATCTCTGGCCTTTGCAAGACCGCTTGCAAGACTCACAGAAGTGGAAGTATGGCCAACCGTAAACAAGTCATGCTCGCTCTCCTCTGGGTTTGTGTAGCCTGAGATATCATCGAACTTGTCAGCGTCAAGGTAGGACTCCTTTCTGCCTGTGAGAATTTTATGTGGATAGCTTTGATGTGAAACGTCAAAAACTATCTTATCCTTAGGGGACTCAAAAACATAGTGCATTGCGATAGTGGCTTCCACCATGCCGAAGTTAGGGCCAAAATGTCCACCATGCTTGCTGAGCCTGAAAAGCAGAGCCTTTCTCATTTCCTCAGCCAGCGCTGTCATTTCATCAACAGTGAGCTTTTTAACGTCAGCAGGTGAGTTTATTTTTTCAAGATACATTTTCATTTCCTCCTGTTTCACTTATAATTTTTCTTAGCTTTAGCTTACTTATATTGTACCACCTGGAGTTAGCTCTAAGTCAACAGGTTGTAGAGATATTTTACATTTTATTAACAATCAACCTAGCAAAAAAGCACGGTCATGTGCCGTGCTTAGTATATTTCTCTTGAAAAAAATTAATGCCGTGCTATAATTATAGTATCACCAATATCACACCGGAAAGGTCTTGAAAGCATGAAATACAAAGTTATAGACATAAGTGAAGAGGATTACGGCTGCGAGGGCATACCGGAGGACAGCGAACTCATGTGCAGTGTTTTGATTGAAAGCTCTGACGGCACACAAAAATGGTTGAAAATAGCTGACCGATATCTCAGAGAAAACGACATTGATATAGGCAGTGTCATCACTGCAGACTAGCCTGCCTCCCCTGGAATATCACGCATTATCCACGCAAGCTGTTCTTCTGTAGGCTCTTCTATCTCATAGCCGTTGACATTGTCGCCCTTGAAACAGGTTTGATACAGCTCCACCCATGCAAATGTTGACAGTTTGCAATCAGAATAGATTTCTTTTTCACCTTTGTACGGCAGATCTTCAGGATAGCAGGTCTTGATAATAGGATTTCCATAAGGGGTGCAGTCCTCGAACTTATCCTTATTGCTCCCAAAAGTGTCTTTACAGCACACTCCCCTCAATGAGTATCTTGCCACAAGATACTTTTCACCCTCCTCATCAGGGTTCTTTTTAAACGCTATCTGCGCCAGCTCGACAATAGCTTCTGCGGCGTATATAGGGCAAGGAATTAAATATCCGTTGTGAAGCTCAAAGATCTTGTCCTTGTAATGAAAAGTCTTTCGCTTTTCGATAGTGCCATATTCTGCATACTGAAAAATATTCAGCTCAGGGGCATCGGAGTAATAGTCGGTGACAATTTCCCCTGCCTTACTGCGGAAATAGCGTTGTTTCTGCGCTTCAAGATGGTTCGATTCCACATTTTCATCAGAAAAATAATTGTGTTCAAATTCGTCGATATCCTCAGTAAAAAACGAAGCTGTACCGCTTGTGCATGAGGGAAAGTTGGCGTCAAACAAGGTTATTTTGTATATCATATGGATTTCCTTTCTTAGAAGCAGTGCCAAGCATTTCGGTACTGCTTTTATTATATTCTATTATGTTCCCATTTGAGGTAAATAAGACTATTTTTCTTTGTCGCAAAGGAGAAAATATTCGCTCATGAGTTTGGCGAGGTGCAACTACACTCATATCTTAAATCAACATCATAATTTTGTAAATAGTTTTATTTATAAATCGCCAATAATTTGTATCTTTATGCAAATTGATACTGCAAAATTTGTAGCAGATAAACAAAAAAAGCCGCAGACAAAACGTCTACGACTTAGAAAACACTCTGTGTTGTGACTATGAAATAGATGAATGGTAAAAGTGCTTATTATCACCACTTGAAATACAAAATTAATTACTAACAATAATAAGAATATTAGTTATTAAGGTAATTCATTAGCATTTATATTCGTACATAATGGAGGAAGCTTAGCAACAAATTTTATGTTGATCAATAGAATCGTATTTTATTGCAGTTGATAATTTTACAAAATTCTTTTCTCAAAGCCAATTAATTTTCTTTAGAAATTGATACAACATATACATTAATAACTCTTAGTTCAATATCTTCAGAATTAATGCAAATTTGTTTGGAAGAATATATTTCCAACTGTTTATTTGATTCATCATATTTACAATCAGCACACAGATACGTACCGTCTTTTTCTGCTAATATTACTTTTGTATTATTATCTATCAGTCTATAGTCACGTTTCAGCACAGCAAATGATTCACCCAATTTAAAAAAGCAGAATGCTCCCATAATAACCCAAAAAACAATCAATATAATTATTATCTTTTTACTATTTTTCTTAGCATTTGTTTTTTTATCAATTGTAGATATTACCTTATCGACAGGCTTATCAAACCATTTCATATTTCTGATAGCAATTCCTATTATCAGACCACAATAATAAATGGATATGCACAATATTGATAAAGATCGTAAGCAACTTAATACATCAGAACAAGTTGCATCCTTCCATACTAGAAAAATATTATAATTAAGCATTATACAGGCAAATATAAACAATGATATCAAAGACAAAACAAAAATAGAAATTATATTTCGTATCAATCTCCACAAATTTTTTGCTTTTATTATTGCATATGCCATCAAAAAATTCAGCACTAATAAAATTATACTTCCAAAAAGAATATCAAATAAATTAGAAAAAACATTCGTTTCACTTATATGATTGTATGAACTATTAATAGAAAAATAATTGTTATACCCCGCAATAACTACAGTGGATGTCCCCTTAACTATGATTCCAGATATAGTTAACACAATCCCTATCAGTGCCGCATATGAACCGTAATTATTATTCTGATCTTTTTTTATTATGTCAATAAGTCTATTTCTTTTATCATCATATGTAACATTTTCTTCTGAATGGTTTGTCGATTCGTTGCTCATTAAATCATCCTTTCTGATATATTACTTGAATAATATATTAAAACATAATGTAAAATAAGTTTAATCCTAATAGATTATTTTCTTTTTTACATATGTACCATTATTAATATCTCTAATTCTCTTGAACCAGCCTTCAAGTTCATCCCAACAATTCATTTTCACCAAAATATCTTTTGTAATTTTTTTAGATACACTTTGATTTAATATTTGCTTTATGACAACTTCACGCTTTTTCGCATCCTTTATTTCTGGATTCACTAAATTTAGCAATGTTTTAGGAACATCTATATCGAACCATGTATCCTTATACTTTGATAAATCAATATCAAATTGATCCTCGATTAGTTCAGGTGCAATATAGTTTTCCATTTCCAGCAACTTAGTATGCCAACCAAATCTTCTTCCATCATCTTCTTTTTGTATTGTTTCTATAAGTTTAACATACTTTTCCACATCATTATCAACAATATATATTTCTTTTATAGGTGATTCACTAAAATAATCCTTATTTACCCAATCAATTAAATGACCACCGTTCAATGGAATCAGAGAAAAATCATTGTCTGATAAATCAACAATGTCTTTCAATTCCGGTATATTATGATTTATAGCAGTCAAAAAATTCACATCATTCGGACCTTCTACATATACCACCGTTTTCGTTTTTGCATAAGGTAATATTCCAAGCGATTCTGCAATTCCTTTTATTTTATTCATATCGTTTCTTTCGATATGTGGCATTCCATGTTCGTCCTTCTTTATGAAAATAAGTTGATTAACATCTACCATTTTAGCAATCTCAGGAGTATGACTAGTTACAATGATTTGATGTGTGTCTTTTTCTGACAATTCCAATAATGTCGATAGAATCATGCGTTGATAATCAGGATGCTGACTTGTTTCAGGTTCCTCGATTGCATATATCATTTGGCGGTTATCATTTTCTCTTAGTTTTTCCTCTGCATCTGCCCTAAAATAGCTCAATAGAATTAAACGTCTTACACCACTGCCACGTTTGTTAAGAGGAATATCATTATCAGATACCAAATCGAAACTAAAAGATGAGTCTATTGGCTTCAATGTAACTTTTGGTTGAATATTTTGTGCTATGCTTGAATCTAATTCCGAAAGTTTTTTAATGGTCTTTCTGCCTATTTCTTCTACTTTTTGCTTCACCTCTTCCTGCATTTGCGTAATCTGATCTTCCATATCTGAAATCACAGACTTTGTAACTGCCTTTAATGGATCTTGAATTTCTGCATCTTTATCTGTATTTTTTCTGTCTGATTCAAACAGGCAAAACATTGGAAGCTGCTTGCTAATGCTTTCCACGATTTTTTTACCATCTTCCTTAGAAATATCTATATCAGTGAGTGATAATTCAATTGGATCGTTGAGTTCCTTTGCATAAATAGCTTTTCTTAATTCAGCTGATTTTGTTCTTGTCTCAGGAACATAAATTGGGTCATCCTTATACAAATCATATCGCTTTTGCAAATTCGAAATTTTTTCTTGTATTAAAGGAGGGTTATATTTGGTAGGATACATAGCAACTATATACGTTTTTTGGCTACTAGCAGTTATTTTTCCCTTAGAGCAATCCCAAGTGTGTTTAACTTCTAAAAGGCCCTCATTATTCAGAAGAAATTCATCTTTACAAGTTGAATAATTAGTTGCATCAACAAGTATTCTTCCATCTCCAACATCAAAACAACAAGTAATCTCAATGATTGGTTCAGAATTAAAAACAGATAAATCACTTATATCTATTTTTATCTTTTCAGAATTAAAGAAAATTTCAAGTGCTTCTAAAATTGTTGATTTTCCAACATCATTCTTCCCTATAATTACATTCATATTACTATCAAAATCAACAACAATATCAGTATATCCTCTGAAATTCTTTAATTTTAATCTCTTTAAAATCATATTTCACCTTTAACTATTTATAAGTATTATTAAGAATTTGTCTGTGAATGCTAATTAATAAGACGTTATCTTATATACTTAATATCCACTAATTCTATTTTGACATTTGAAACTTTTTCATTCAACCCAATTTTTATTTGTTGAAATTTTACATCAAATAGATTTACCAATTTGGTTCAATGAAAAATCATCATTTTTTTTGCACACAATATGCAGTTTATATGGAGATTTTATTTTGTGTGAACTCAACTTGTACGAACCGATAATTATATCAAGAAGTTCTTGCTGCGTTAAAAGTGTTTCATTAATTCGAGTCAGACCTGAACCTAAAATAGGAATACAAACATCTTTCTGACCATAATATTTATCAATTTCTTCCCATAACAAAGATAAGCAATCCAAGAACTCTTTATGAGAAAAAAACTTTCCTATTCCATCCGCATCAAGTTTGGCAAAAGCCATCAATAAATCATCACCATTAGGCACTAATTTACCAGATTCATATTTTTTCTTTCCCAAGTATTGTGATCTTTCATTTTCTGCTTTTATTTTTGACTTCTTTATGATTTTTTCTACATCCAGATTCGGATGCATTTTAAGATATTGACCACAAACCGATGTAGGCTTTATATCACCCGGGGCATCCCCTACACTAATTGTGTAACACTCATCAAAATTGATAACTTTTTTACAATTATCCATTTTGAAAATATCGCCATACTCAACTTTAATTTTGTAATTATGCCCTTTAATTGTAATACTTCTGCGACATATTAAAAACAGCCCATAAAATATTACTATGATAATGAAAACGCAGAGTAGCGTTAATATTCGATTTAGAATAATGTTTTTTTCAAAGTATTTTTCAGGCACAAAAGTGAAAACCAATGTAGTTATACTTATAGCCCATGTTCCACTTTTCACAAAAAAATCAATCATACCCTAAAGCCTCTTTTATATATGAGTAGTCACCAACCTTATCACCATTGCTGTTCTTAATCCAAAAAGGATGTGCCACTGATTCATAATCTTTCATATAAGATGGAAGCCAATTTGCTTCTTTTCTTAATGAATTATATACAACTATAATTACCTTATTGCGTTTTTTTGCCTGTTCAAATTCATGACGAATATATGAATATGCATTGATATCCCCAACATTCATATCATATGCATCAGAAGTATTATAAACCTTACAAACTTTCGATCCATTTTTATTTTGCTTATAAGGAGTACAGCTACACTCAAGCCTTGCCTTATTGACTCGAGAACAATTACTTCCTGCTGTACGATATTTAGTTTTATCACCAATAACAATAATCACTGCTGAAGATGCATTAATCTGATTGTTAAACTCCAACTTCAAGTCACATGGGCGGCAATCAGAATCATCAGAAATACTTCCTGAAACTACTTTTGCCATATCAATAAAATCCACTTTATGCAAATCATCATTTCCCCATTTGTTCAGCGTTTCAACAACATTACGATCACCACTGCCCTCTGAATAATCTGCACTAATATAAACACGCTTGCTCATAAATTTCTCTCCTTCATATCATAATAGGTAATATCATATTTATAAAGATAATATACAATTATCTGTCACTGTATATTACAGTACTCTTTACCAACCCTTTTCACATTTTAAACTTCTTAATGAGAAACACATTTCTCAGTTTCGGGGTAAGACAGCAACAAAAAGTTACAAATAACGATCTAACTTTTTAGTATAGATATAACGTCAATTATTAACTTAGATCTATTTAATAATCCGATTATATTCGTTAGTAGCATATGTATCCGTCATACCTGATATAAAATCACATATGGTTCTCACAAGAACACGTCTTTTTTCTTTATACTCAGCTGCATCCTCTTTAGAAAGCTTTTCTAAATTTCCATTGGTAATCATATCAAATTCTTCTTTTATTACTTCATGGTTACCATATTCAAAATCTACAACGTTTTCCGAAATGTTTCTTAGATTGATATACAATTTTCTTTGTGTTCCCTTATGAAGTAACCTTGGATTGTTATAGTAGGCTTTGAACAATCCACTTATTATAGTCTCTGCATTATTGTCAAATAAAGATACCTCCGGCGAATTTATAACTTTGCTTGAGATAATCGTTTCAAGATATTTATTTAATGTCGATGCCTTCTCAGAGAAACAAATCAGTTCTTCTTTCACTCTGTTATTGTTTCCCTTAAATTTAGACAAATCATAATCACTCATTTTACTTTTTGAATTATTAATAACATCATTGATAAAATATGAAACAATAGCTGATACTGTCCGGCTATTTCTCAACTCTTTCTTATCGACAAATCTACGATTTTTTTCACACATGGAAGTTAAATCCTTATTTACCGTTTCAACAATACCCAATAATTCTTTCATCTTTTTCACAGTTAAATAATTTTTAAAATCGTCAAATTCCATTGCTCCAGATGAAAAAGCATCATCAAGATCATGTCCTCTCTGTGCTATTTCATCTGCTATTGCCACAACCTGACCTTCAAGTGTTGAACAAAATTCCTGTGTAAAATGCAACTTATTAGACGCATCATCAGATGAAATGAATTGATCAAGTGAGTAATTATCTCGTTTAAGTTTTGTATGCTTAAGCATACCCTCCAATGTCTGATAACTTAAGTCCATGCCACATATTTCTGTATATTCTTCTTCAAGCAAAGTAGCGACCCTTATTGATTGATAATTGTGTTTAAAACCTCCAAATGACAAATCTCCAGTAAACGATCCAACATTTTTAATTATGTTAAACTTTCCCTGTAGAATGCTATCGAGGGTCCTTTCGCCCTGATGTCCGAAAGGCGTATGACCTATATCGTGACCCAATGCAATAGCCTCAGTTAGATACATATTTAGTCCTAACCCCTCTGCTATTCCACGAGCGATTTGTGAAACAGCTTGAGTATGAGTCATTCTCGTTCTATAATAATCTCCTTTTGAAGCACTAAAGACCTGTGCTTTATCTACCATTCGCCTAAAAGCCTTTGAATGAACTATGCGTTCATAGTCACGCTGCCCCCTATGCTGCATTGGTGCACGAAGATTATATGCCCTTTCACAATATTCATTTCTTTGGGCCAAGTCATCAAGGCCATCCTCTGAGTTTATTTTTTTATAACGCTGTTCTTTTGTTTTTTCTTCAAATGGTCTATTAATTATAAAATCTATTTGTTTGGCAATTAACTCCGATTCTTCTTTTAGCACATATTCATCTTTTCTAAAGTCATCAGAAAGGCTTAATTCAGACAATTTGCAAATATTCTTGATTGCTGTTCCATAATTGCGTTTTGATTTAATGTTAAATTTTATACTAAATCCCTTATCATTATGAGATATTGTTCCCGTGCCAAGATATGAATAAATAATTTTATCATTGTCGTGTATTAGGGCAATTAAAAAATAACTGCTACCAATAGAAGCTTTACTGATTTCTAGCTCATCTTCAGCATAAGAACTCAAATTATAATAATAATTCTTTCTCTCATCAAAAGAGTTTCTAAAATATTCAATAGGTTTGCAACCTTCTTTTAGTTTTATATAAATAATTTTATTGCCCATAAAATCCACCTATTCTTCACTATATTTCCCATTTCAAAAATATAAACGAGCGTGCTGCAATGTGTAAATTTTCCATACAAAGGCGATTTACAAAATTTGCAGATGCTATTTGAAATATGCTCTAATTCTCATCTTTAGCTTAATCTTATCATAATATGACAACTTAAAATATAAATAGTAAAAATAAGTGCTCATAATGTCAAAATTATGACTTTAAGTCAATAAACTTCCCCTCACAGTCAATATAATCTTTCGCCAACTGCTTCGCCTCAGCCAAACTGTTCTCCAGTATCTCAAAACCCACAGCCGCAGAAAAGTTGTCGATCTCAATACGTTCGGTCTCGTCAGCGAAAACCTGTATCAAAAATCCCTCACAGAGAATATCTCTGCCTTTCTTGTCGACCCTACGAATGTTGCTGTCAGGTGAGATCTTGATGTAAAATCCTTTGTATCTCATTTGACCACGCTCCTTAAAACTTCATCTGAAGATCATCTTCTTCAAGTTCTTCTTGAAATTCATCAAAATGCTGCCCGTAAACCGACTTTTCAAGTGCCGCCCTTAGATAGCTTGTGTCCATACCGTTCGCCTCATATCCCTGATTTATGACGTTGTAATAATAACTGGTCGGCGGCGATATCTGTCCTTTGTTCATCAAGTACGCCATGCACTCTTTTTTTTCTCCGTCTACCTCTATCTCAAACAGCTCCTTGCGGTAAAGATTCGGAAAGCCCTCATACCTGTCAAGACTGTGCTCGTCACGTCCGTCTATCTCCCATATGAGTATGGGGACTTCCGATTTATCATTCGGCACGATCGTCGCAACACCTCTGAATTCAAGCTCGTAGCCTTTCAGCATCTCCTTGCTTACGATCTTTGAATTTGGACAGCGATATGCCATTTGTTCAAGGTTGATGTTGCTGCCATAAGCGATGTATAATCTTTTGTATTCCATAAAAACTCCTTTGCAATTTTACATACTCATTTCAAGTTCCTCTTCAACGCCCTCACATTGGCTCTCTGTGAGCTCGTTGTTTTCTTCGGGTACATTTTCGGCTTGTGTGCTGTTGTCGCTTACAGGCTCGGCACGCCGCTCACGAGCCGCTTGTTTTTCAAGCTCTCGCTTTTCTTTAAGCCTTGCCCTTGCAGCAATCCCGTCCTCCGGGTGTCGCCAGGCTATGTCACCCTCAAGATGTTTCAGCAGATGCGACCTGCAATTCTTGAATTCATCTCCTATCAGTCCAAGATTTAAAAGCCACACTCTGAAACTGTACCGCATATTATCGCTTTGTGAAACGTGAGGAGAGCAGTATTTCTTTGTCATTGCCGCATTGCTTATAGCTAACGCAAGCACTATCTGACTTCTTACCTCTCCTGCGTGAAGAGAACCGTTGTAAGCTCTTATCTCATAATGTCCGTGCTGAAAAAAGCTGTGCAGATTGCAGATCACATATCGGCTGTTTGAATAATGCTGAAACTGCTCGCTCATTCTTCCACGATACCAAAGCTTTTTTATCTCCTCCATATCTTTGGGTTTCTTGCGGTTTATGTCCGCTATGAACTGCTTGTCCATCTTGTGACAGTAGCTTTCACGGGCTGATGATACCTGCAAAGCGTCCCACAGAAAGTTCTCCTTGCTTGCGAAGATGTTCACAAGATTTCGAATCTGCTGCGGTGTATAATCGTCCGCTGAAATATGGATATGCGTTCCAGCACAGTACCGAGGACCCGTTACTCCGCCTGCACGGCGTAACGCTCTGACAACTTCCTGCAAAAGCGGTATGTCTCCATATTCCAGCACAGGAGAGTTCATTTCCACGCTGTAAGACTTAGACGCTCTGTCTCCGTTTGCATTATAGCAGTTGATACTACCGTCATAAACTATCGCCCACTTTCTGTTCTTTGAATCAGTTACAACGTATTTGTCATAGCTTCCGCCCTCGTGTTCAACACTTCCGTCAAGCACTTTAGCCATAGCTCTTGCCGCCTGACTTCGTGTAAGTCCCGTCATTTCGATCTCAATGCCGTATTTTCTCGTTTTTATGCCGTCAAAGTTTGATGACAATGTTACACCTCCCAACAAAAACAGCCTGCGAATATATCGCAAGCTGTAAATTTTAATCGTTATTCAATCTCCGTTCTGACCTCATACCCACCTTTAAAGATCAACAGTATCTCCGTCTTGCTCAGAACCTTCACACATTCTATCAGCTTTCTGATAAGCACATTATCGAACGTTTCCAGCTCGAATTTCTCATGCTCTATCATATCTATTATCTTATCAAGCTTGGCTTGAGTTTCGGCGGAAGTTTGATTTTTTGATTTCAGCATTGCAAGTCTTTCACTCAGGCTTTGCTCTTCCTTATACAGCTTTTCAAACTCGCTGTCCAGCTTGTCCTCATCACAGCCGCCTGTTGCTATGAGGCTTATCAGATCATTTCTTGCTTGGTCGATCTCTTTAAGTCTGTTTTCAGCTGCAATAATTTCTTCCTGCCCCTGACATTCAAGCACATTGCCGATATTAGCTTTTAAGATCTTTTCAACGTCGTTACCACAAGAGTAGTAGTTATTTATCGCTCGTATTATAGCTTTGTGGAGCTGTTCTTCCTTTATCGTGGGCGAATCGGGGCAATATCTTTTGCCGTGTTCCAGCCGACTTATACACCGCCAGACTATTAACTTTTTCCCTCTTGAAGTCCACGTTGTACGGCGGTAAGGCGTGCCGCATTTTCCGCAGATAAGCAGTTCGGTAAGAGCATATTTACTGCTGTATTTTCCTTGTTCGGTGATAGTTTTATCTGATACCTTTCTTTTTGAACTTCTCCTTGCAAGCTCCTGCTGAACTCTATTGTATGTGTCACGGTCAATTATCGGATCATGATGATCTGTCACCAGATACATCGGACGTTCGCCGTGATTCTTTACAACCTTGTGAGTGATACAGTCGGAAGTAAATGTCTTTTGCAGAAGTGCGTCACCCACGTATTTTTCGTTTTTCAGGATGCTGCGGATAAGTGATTCGTTCCATACTTTCTTTCCCTGTGAAGTCAAAATACCTTTGTTCTCGAGGAGCTTTTTTATCCTGCTCATGCTGTATCCGTCGAGAAACAGCGTATATATCAGCCTTACTGTTTCAGCCTCTTCGGGTACTATCTCCGGTTTTCCGTCTTCACCTTTTTTATACCCAAGCAGATATTTATACTGAAACTGCACCTTGCCCTCACAGTAGGCTTTTTCTTTGCCCCAGCTTACGTTTTTGCTTATGGATTCCGATTCTGCCTGTGCAAAACTTCCATACAGAGCTATCATAAATTCCGATGTCATAGTTGAGGTGTTTATGTTCTCTTTTTCAAAAATAACTCCGATACCCAAGTCTTTAAGTTGTCTTACATATTCAAGGCAATCCACGGTATTTCGTGCAAATCTTGATATTGATTTGGTGATCACAAGATCTATCTTTTGGTTCCTGCACATTCTTATCATGCGGTTAAACTCGGTTCTTTTCTTTGTCTGAGTTCCGCTTATACCCTCGTCCGCGAATATGCCTGCAAGCGTCCATTCCTTTTTTCTGTTGATAAGATCGGTATAATATGCGATCTGGACCTGATAGCTGTTCTGCTGTTCTTCCTGAGCCGTAGATACCCGGCAATATGCGGCAACTCTTAACTGGTGGTATTTACTGCGATTTTCAGCTGTCTGCACTTTCGCAGGGATTATCGTTACATTGGGTGCTGTGGACATTGTTTTCACTCCTTGACGTTTTGACTTTTTCCGTAATATTCTTGATCCTTACTCCGTTGATAAGCTCGACCTCTATGGTACAAAAATGGCTTATCCAGATTCGTGAAACACACGCTTTGAATAAGCCGATATCTAAGCTGTTTAATTGTTCATGACCTTGAAGTAATTCTTTTAGTTCCTCTGTTTTCTGCGGACTTTCATTGTATGAGCAGCAGTCATATTTCATTTCTGCAAGCTTGAAAATTTCAGCTTTAACTCTGTCAAAATCCACTTGCGGAGAATCTGTCATCTGATTGATCTCATTCTGTTTTCGTATCACATCGGCAGTAGGTGAATATGTGCTTATCTCGCCGCCGGATTCCAACAAACTCGGATTAGCTATTGCCGAGTTCAGAACAGTCAGAACTGCTCCGATTATCATTTGATCTGTAAGCCGATATTCAAGCTTGTAACAATCGGGATTTCTGCAATCCCAATGCTCGTACTTTGAATTGCCGCCTATCCGTGAAAGTCTGTGACCGCATTCGGAGCAGTATGTACGGTTCCTGATTTCTCGCAAATCAGCGGATATCAGATTAAGTGTAGTTGCTTTCCGTATCCGCTTTTTATTTGCAAGTCTAAAAGTATCATCATCAATTATCTGCGGATATTTGTCAGTACCGAGATACTTTTCATTCTCAATTATCCGCTTAACCATGTTCTTGTTCCACTTATCCGAATCAGCATTGTAGCGAATTTTCTCTGACTGCATAAGCTTTGCGATCTCAG